>Ga0315330_10001672_pt1 | contig 15021 bp, 14 predicted proteins | sample M140m34915metaG_FD_203453 | JGI IMG/M metagenome (GOLD analysis project Ga0315330, IMG submission 203453) | Ammonia-oxidizing marine archaeal communities from Monterey Bay, California, United States - M1 40m 34915 | ecosystem: Environmental > Aquatic > Marine > Intertidal zone | place: USA...
ATTTATCTTTAAAAGAGTGAGCAAGTGTTAAGCGTTGATAAGGAAAGAAACAATTTAGGTACCACGTTAATTCAGCAACTTCACTCACATCACTTTGACGATAAAAATGAGTTTTTTCCGTATCAAGCCCACATGCCAGCCAAGTAGCTGCAGTTGCGAAGGTATTTTCACGCAGTTTTTCACCATTTTTAATTTGAGTAAGAGAGTGCAAATCAGCTATAAACAAGAACGAATTATCCTCTGTGGCTTTAGCCATCTTTATAGCAGGAAGTACTGCACCCAACAGGTTGCCTAAGTGAGGTGTACCGGTTGATTGAACTCCTGTTAAAATTCTTGCCATTTAAAAGCTTTTGACAAATGTACGGTTCCTCAAATAGTGGAGCAACTCTATATATAATATTTTTTGAAATGTAGCTTAAGAAGGGTTAAAAATTTAAAGGGCACTTTTATTAACAAGGGCCATTAAAATATCAGGATAAATAATTGTATCATTATAAAAAATATAACGCTTAAACTTCTGTAAATAATATCTTTTAATCATGAGAAAATTGATCTTAATGCTATGGAGAGCTTGGTTTTATTTTCTTTGTACTGTTCCTGTTATTATACTTTTTATTCCTTTGGTTTTTTTTGTTTCAATTCCAAATGGATACAAATATCTTTTTTGGATTGCTCGAAATATTTGGTCCCCTTTAGTTCTTTTTGGGATGGGTTTTTGGATCAAAAGGCTTAATTCATTTCCGGCCGAAAGGAAAAGTATGGTAATCGTAGCAAACCATTCAAGTTATATTGACATAATGTTAATGTTTCGAATGAGAAAAACACCTTTTGTATTTGTGGGAAAAAAAGAATTGACAAAAATCCCTTTTTTTGGATATTTATATAAAAGAGCAGCTATTACAGTAGACCGAAGCTCATCGGAGAGCAGAAAAAAAGTATATGAAAGTGCCCAAAGTGTGATTGAAAAGGGTTACAGCATTTGTATTTTTCCAGAAAAAGATTATTTGGATGAAATGATTTTGTTAAACACATTCAAAAAGGGAGCTTTTAAATTAGCAATAGAACATCAACTTCCGATATTTCCAATCATTTTCTATGACTGTAAAAGAAAGTTTCCATGGCATACTCATTTTGGTTATGTTGGTTCTTTGAGAGTGAAAGCTTTGGAACTAGTTGATACAAAAAAAATGACAGAAAAAGACATTGATAGGCTTTCATTGGTTTTACACAAAAAAATTAAAGATCATTTGTTGTCTGACACCAAAAAAAATTCAATAAATGCAATTGAGTTGTGGAGAAATAGAACTCCTCATTAGTCATTTACTTTTTTAAGTGTATCCATTATTTTATTCTCAAGTTCCTCCATTAATTCAGGGTTATCATTGAGTAGACTCTTTACTGCATCACGTCCTTGTCCAATCTTGGTGTCTCCATAGCTAAACCAAGATCCACTTTTTTTGATTATTTCGTAATTAACTCCAAGATCTATAATCTCTCCAATTTTTGATATCCCTTCACCATACATGATATCAAACTCGGTATTTCTAAATGGGGGGGCAACTTTATTTTTAACTACTTTAACACGGGTCTTATTCCCTAATACTTCCGATTCTGCACTTTTAATTTGTGTTGACCGGCGAATGTCTAATCGAACTGAAGCGTAAAATTTTAGAGCATTACCTCCAGTTGTTGTTTCTGGATTTCCAAACATAACACCAATTTTTTCGCGAAGTTGATTAATAAAAAACACTGTACAATTAGTTTTACTTATTGAGGCGGTAAGTTTTCTTAAGGCTTGAGACATTAGTCTAGCATGAAGTCCCATTTTAGAGTCTCCCATTTCACCTTCAATTTCGCTTTTTGGGGTTAGTGCAGCTACAGAATCTACCACAACAATATCTATTGCACCAGAGCGTATTAGATTGTCTGCTATCTCAAGCGCTTGTTCTCCGTTGTCAGGTTGAGAAATAATAAGCTCCCCAACATTGACACCAAGTTTTTCTGAATAAAAGCGATCGAATGCATGCTCTGCGTCAATAAATGCAGCTATACCTCCTGCCTTTTGACATTCAGCTATTGCATGAAGCGTTAGAGTAGTTTTGCCTGAAGACTCTGGCCCATAAATCTCAATCACTCTACCTCTAGGATACCCACCTACACCCAGTGCAATATCAAGCCCAATTGAACCTGAGGATATAGACTCTACCTCTTCAATTATTTCATCTCCCAATTTCATAACAGCCCCTTTACCATAAGTTTTATCTAACTTATCTAGGGTTAACTGAAGGGCTTTTAACTTAGCACTATTTTGATCTGTCATAACTTGATTTTTAGCTAATGTACAGTTTCTTCTTTCTGCTTCCAAGTTCGTTATAATTGCATTATTAACAATTTTTTTTTGTAGGTTTAAAGAAAACAATCTGATGAAAAAATTCATTACATTTCTTTATCTATTGACAACTCCTCTTTTATCCCAAGATATATTACCTCTTCGAGAAAGAGCTAGTTTGATTGATCAAATTCAAAAAGAGCGTATTGAAAAGCTTTTACCAAAATTAATGGAGGAGCAGGATATCGATGTATGGGTTATGATTACGAGGGAGTATAATGAAGACCCAATTGTTAAAACACTTTTGCCACCAACCTGGCTTAATGCTAGAAGAAGAACTATTCTAGTTTTTTCAAAAACTGAAAACGGGATTGACCCAGTAGCAATCTCTAGATATAATTTTGGTAAAAACATTCGTTCTATTTGGAATAAAGAGCAACAACCTAATCAATGGCAGGCTCTTTCAGATTATATAGTGAGTCAAAACCCACAAAAAATTGGAGTTAATATGTCTGAATACTATGGCATTATTGATGGGTTAGCAAAAACAGATTATGACGGGCTAATCCAAGGCCTACCTTCTAAATATCAAAAACGAATTGTATCTGCAGAAACTCTTGGTGTCCGATGGATCGAAACTCGTACAAGTTTAGAGATGAAACTTTATAGTCAATTAGTTGAAATCACTCATAAAATTATTGAGGAAGCTTTTTCTACCAAAGTTATAACGCCAGGTGTTACAAAAACAGATGATGTTGTTTGGTGGATACGTGAAAAAGTTTTGAATTTGGGTCTTGAAACATGGTTTCATCCAACAGTTGATATTCAGCGCTCAGGGCAAAGTGATTTATATGGTTTTGACGGTAAACCAAAATTTGATACAATTATGCCAGGAGACCTAGTACATTGTGATTTTGGAATTACATATTTAACTTTAAATACAGATTGTCAAGAGCTAGCTTATGTTCTTAAACCTAATGAAATAGAAGCACCAAAATTTTTAAAAGATGCACTCGCCGAAGGCAACTCAGTTCAGGATTTTTTGACAGATAATTTTAGAAAGGGGAGAACTGGAAACGAAACGTTGAAAATAGCTATTAAGGAAAGTAAAAAAGTTGGTTTAAGACCACAAATTTATACCCATCCCCTTGGGCTATATGGACATTCTGCAGGAACCACATTTGGAATGTGGGATTCTCAAGACGGAGTAAATGGATCAGGCGATCACCCACTATATGAAAATACAGTATATGCAATCGAATTAAATGCTAAGGTTTATATTGATGAATGGAACAAAGATATTCGAATTATGCTTGAAGAAGCAGGTTATTTTGGCCCTAAAGGCTTTAGATACGTTAATGGTCGACAAAAAGATTTAATTTTAATCGGAGGTAAAAGTAATTACTTGGAATAGATCTTAATTCAACGATATCTAAATAGAGAGCCTAAAAAAATCTCCATGAAAACTAACTTTCAGGTCTTCCTAATTTTTTTGTTTACAGTAAGTAATATAAGTTGTGAGATAGAAAAATCTTTAGAATTTAATTCAAAAAGTATTCTAGGAGATTGGGACATTAAAGGAGGTGGTATTATATCTATTGAATCCAATTCTTTTTCTCTATCAGCTGGGTGCAATACTCTTTTTGGAGATGTAACCATTAAAAACAAAAATTTATTTTTTTCAACCATTGCTTCCACACGCATTGCATGTCAAGAAGAAGAAATAAGTAACAGAGAACAGAAATTGGCAGATCTATTAGACAACAAAAATTTTTCATTCTTAATAAAGGATGACCGTGCTGAATTATATAATACTAATGGAGAAATAATTTTAATTTTAATTCGCCCGACAAATGTAAATTTAATAAATGGGTGGTCTCTGATTTCTTTAAGATCAAATGATGGAGTAAGTTCCTCAGTATTGGATAAAAATACTGGGATTATATTTCTAAATAACAGTGAAGTGAAAATATTTACAGCCTGTAATAATGGGGGGGGTAATTTTTTTGAGGAATTTAACAATATAACTTTTTCTGATTTGAGTTTTACAGAACAAGGATGTAATCAAGAAAAAAATATCAGGGAACAGGAATTCACGAGCGCACTTTCTGAAATTAATAGTTATTCAATTATCAGAAATATTTTGTCACTTGAAAAAGATGATATAGAATACATTAGATTGAGTTTAAAGGATTAAGGATTTATATCATTTTTCTAAGCCTTCAAATAATTCAATTTGACTACCTTTATCATATCACTTTTAAATGTTTATAGTATGCAACTGTATAACAAACTAAGTGCGTTTGAACAGTCAACAATTTTAGATGAGTCTGGTTCTGAGCGCTTGACTTTATCTTTTTATAAGTATGCGCACATTGGAAATCCACAACTTTTTCGTGATCATTTATTTTTATCTTGGGATTCTCTTGAAGTCTTAGGAAGAATATATGTTGCCCACGAGGGTATTAACGCTCAACTATCTCTTCCTGTGATCTACTTTAAAGAATTTAAAAATCATTTGGAAAGTATATCTTTTTTAAAAGATGTTAAATTAAATATTGCTGTTAAACAAAATTTAAAATCATTTTTAAAACTTACTATAAAAGTAAGAGATAAAATTGTGGCTGACGGGTTGGAAGACAAAGAGTTTGATGTCACTAATAAAGGAATTCATGTCAATGCAATAAAATTTAATCAATTATTAAATGATAAAAACACCATTTGCGTTGATATGAGAAATCATTATGAAAGTGAGATAGGACATTTTCAGAATGCCATTAAGCCTGATGTAGACACCTTTCGAGAATCTTTACCAATTATAGAGAAGGATTTATCCAAATATAAAGAAGACAAAAATTTATTAATGTATTGTACTGGAGGGATTCGCTGTGAGAAAGCTTCTGCCTATTTTAAGTATAAGGGGTTTAAAAAAGTATATCAACTTGAAGGTGGTATTATTGAGTATGCTCGACAAGTAAAAAAAAGAAATTTAGAAAATAAATTTATTGGTAAAAATTTTGTTTTTGATGAACGTCGCGGGGAAAGAATTTCAGAGGAGATTATAGCACAGTGTCATCAATGTGGAAAACCCTGTGATACTCACATCAATTGTATTAACGAAGCATGTCATTTGTTGTTCATTCAATGCAAATCATGTGGAGATAAAATGAATTATTGTTGTTCTGAATCTTGTAAAAAAGTCACTTCCTTAAGTCATAAGGAACAGAAAGCAATTAGAAAAGGGACCCACAATAGCAATAAAATTTTTAAGAAAGGTAGATCTAAGGCATTAAAATTTAAACAGTAAAATAAAATTTTCACATTCAATGTTAGATGATAATTAATAAAAACAAGATAAATAATTTGATAAGAAAATTAAATAACATCGTTTTACTCTGTTTTATTTTGATATGCTTTATTAGTTGTGAGTCAGATAGTGGATATACTAATTACAAACCCTTGTCAAAGGATGGCTTTTCTTCTAGCCCAATTGTTTTTAATATTCCAGAAAATGTTATTAATAGTGGAATAAAGAATTTATTTATTCATTTACGAAACGATAATAACTACCCATATTCAAACATATTTCTTATAGCTAGTGTTCAAGCTGGTAATGACTTAATATTTAAAGATACTCTCGAATATGCAATGGCTAATCCTGATGGTTCATGGATAGGCACAGGCTTTACAGAAGTAAAAGATAGTAAGCTTTGGTGGAAGGAAGGCGTTGTTTTTCCTAAAGAACGACCTATTTCAATTTCAATTGGTCAAGCCGTAAGGAGCTTTGGAAAAGAAAAAGGCATTTCAAGACTAAAAGGAATTGAATCGGTTGGAATTAGTATTGAAGACCAATAAATATGGCAAGCAAGAAAAATAAAAAACAAAAAGGGCCTTACAACAAATATACTTCTATATTGTGGGGCTTATTTGTACTTTCTATAATTGGTGTAATGACTTTGTTTGGCGGGGCAGCTATAGGGTTTTATGGACCTATGCCAGATCTTCAACAACTTGAAAATCCAAGGACTAATTTAGCTTCACAAATTATTTCCTCCGATGGAGAAATTTTAGGGAAATATTATTTTGATGAGAATAGAACTCCAATTGGTTTTGACGAAATCCCAACCAATATGGTCGAGGCATTAATTGCCACAGAAGATGAGCGTTTTTATGATCACTCAGGGATTGATTGGCTTGGGACCCTTCGTGCCTTTGCTTTTTTAGGAAAACGAGGTGGAGCCAGTACAATTTCACAACAGCTAGCACGTCAAATTTTTGTTGGGGTACGATCAAGAAGCTTAATTAAAACTATTCTTCAAAAAGCTCAAGAGTACGTTATAGCAGTTCAGCTAGAACAACGCTATACCAAAAAAGAAATTCTATCCATGTATTTAAATAAATATGATTTCGGTTATCAAGCTGATGGTATTCGATCTGCGGCAAAAATTTTTTTTAATAAAACACCTAAACAATTAAATATTGAAGAATCTGCAACTTTGGTAGGAATGCTAAAAAATTCATCTTATTTTAACCCTATTCGACGTCCAGAAAGGGTGAAAGCCCGTAGAAATATTGTTTTTCAACAGCTTCTTCGTAATCAACTAATTTCTAAAAGAGAAAAAGACTCCCTGGATCAATTACCCTTAGTAATCAATTTTAATCCTGAATCTCATCGTGAAGGGCTAGCAACTTATTTCAGGGCGTACTTAAAAGAATTTATGGATATGTGGATTGATAATAACATTAAGCCAGACGGGACGAAACATAACCTATACCGAGACGGTCTTAGAATTTTTACCACTATTGACTCTCGCATGCAACAATATGCTGAGAATTCAGTAAGCGGTCATATGAGAAACTTACAAAAAGAATTTTTTGCGCAAAATACAGAGGAATTAAACCCTACGGCACCCTTTTTGGAACTCAGAGAGGGTGAAATAGACACTCTGTTAGAGAGAACTGCATATCGAACTGAGCGTTGGAGAAAAATGAAAATGTCCGGTTTTGAAAAAGATGAGATTCTAGCATCATTTAAAAGGGAAGTCCCCATGAGAGTTTTTAGCTGGAAAGGAGAAATTGATACAATAATGACTCCAATGGATTCCATTCGATATTATAAGTATTTTCTTCGTGCTTCTATGATGTCTATGGAACCCCAAACGGGCCACGTTAAAGCTTGGGTTGGAGGGTATAATTATAAGCATTTTCAATATGACCAGGTAAAGCAAGGCAGGAGACAAATTGGCTCAACTTTTAAGCCCTTTTTATATGCTACAGCTATTGATCAATTAAAATTATCTCCCTGTGACTCTCTTCCAGATGCACTTTTCTGTATTGAGCCGATGAAACATGGAAATATTGATGCCTGGTGCCCAAAAAATTCTGGAAACAAATACGGAAAAACTAGAACATTAAAAAATGCTCTTGCGAATTCTGTAAATACCGTAAGCGCTAGATTGATGGATTTAGTTGGACCACGTCCTGTTATTAATCTAGCTCGAAAAATGGGAATAACATCTTATTTACCAGCAGTACCTTCAATTGCTCTTGGGACACCAGATATTAGCTTATTTGAGATGGTTGGCGCTTATAGCACATTTGTAAATAAAGGTATTTATGTAAAACCAGTAATGATTTCTCGTATTGAAGATAAAAATGGTCGTGCCATATATGAGGTTGCACCTGAGACTCAAGATGTTTTGAGCGAAGAAGCGGCATATGTAACGGTAAATTTAATGCAAGGAGTTACAAAGGCAGGTTCAGGGGCAAGATTAAGACACGCAGGCCTTGAAAAGACAAATTATATTTACGAAAAAGTAGTAACTGGTTATCCATATGTTTTTGAAAATTCAATCGCTGGAAAAACAGGAACTACTCAAAACCAAAGCGATGGCTGGTTCATGGGGATGGTGCCAAACTTAGCAACAGGTGTTTGGGTTGGAGGTGAAGATAGAGCTATTCATTTTGAAAATATTGGTTATGGACAAGGAGCTACAATGGCCTTGCCAATCTGGGCGAATTATATGAGATCTTTGTATGAAAATCCTATTTTGGAGATATCTCAAGAAGATTTTCTTCCACCAGAAAACCTAAATATACCGATTGAATGTGAAGAATTAGTAGATCTAGAATCAAAAGGAAAAGCTAAATTAAAAACTGATTTAGAAGCCCTAGGTTTTTAAAGATTTTGATCAGAGGCATACCATTCAGCATAGGAAGTTTCAGTTTCTCTTAAAATCAAATGATGTAAACTTATTTCTTTAGGCAGCTGTGCTTTAATTTTTTCAGCAAAATCTAAAATCATCATTTCACACGTTGGCTGGTATTGGACTCTTTGAATCTTATGTCCCCTTTTTTCCATATCGTCGGCTAGTTCTTTATGAGGGGAGTTTATATTCAAAACGGTTGCATGATCAAAAGGCTCTACAATTATTTCAGAAATAATTTTTTTTAGGTCGCTAAAGTCGATTAGCATCCCAAATTTTACATTATTTGGATCTGATATAGGAGTTCCAACAAGACTTACTGATAGTTTGTAACTGTGGCCATGAACATTTTTACATAAACCATCATATCCATAAAGAGCGTGACCTGTTTCAAAACGAAACTCCTTTGTTATTCTAATTAACTTATCCATCTGAATTATAAATTTTTAAGGATTTTTTGAGCAGCCTCTTCCAAGACTAGCCTAGCAGTAATATCAGCATTTTTTGGAAGTAGATCATCCCAATGATCTGTATTTTTCCAGTATAATTGTTTCAAGTTTTTGACGGCATTTGGAGAGTAACTCGATATTCTGTTAGTGATTTCATCTAGTTTATTATTCAATTCATTTTCATTTTCCACCACTTCAGAAAAAAGCCCTTTATTTAATGACCAATCTGAATTCTTCCAATTTTCCGCATCGAATGAAAGTTGCGAGAAAGCAGTAAGACCAATTTTTCTAGATACAACGGGTTCAATTACATAAGGACCAATTCCGATTGACAATTCAGATAGCTTGCTATAAGCATTTTTAGTAGCAATTGCATAGTCACAGGCAGCTACTAATCCGATCCCACCTCCGACAACTTTACCGTGAACCCTAGCAATCACGAATTTTGAAAGCTTTCTCAATGTATTGATAACATCAGCAAAACCCATAAAGAATTTAGTTGCTTGTTCGAGATCTCTAAGCCTCTTCATCTCTTTTAAGGATGCACCCCCACAAAAAGCACTAGAACCTACACTTTGAATAATGATAACTTTAACTTGACTGTCAGCCTCAAGTTCAAGTAAAATTTTTCTAATTTCTTTAAGACTATTTGATTGTAATGAATTGCCAGCAGGATTTCTAAATTCTAGTATACCACAGGTATTTTTTCGATTATTTTTTACGTAAACTTCCATTAATGTATAAATGTAAGCAAAGTATTTACTATCTAAAACTTTTTAAAATGATCCTTAAATTAGGACTGATTAAAAGAATGACTTTGCTTGAAATTATTTGCAATAAACAATGAATTACTAAATTTAACCTTGGTATTTTTATATAAAGTTAGAGTGCACATGTTTTTGTCATATTCGAAGCCTCAAAACAAGTAAATACATTTTATGTGCCCTTAAAAAAAAGATTAAAACACATTTTGACACATCGCATCTTTTTTTTATTGATGATTCTTTATTTTGGAAGCACAAAACTTCTAGCCCAAAAATATATTGGTTTAAATGTAGATAATGATTTATACTTTGGCAGTGATCGATATTATAGTAGCGGAATCTTTTTTGAATATGGGGAAGTTTCAAAAACACCTGTTGATTCTATTTCAAATTTCAGTTATGTTTCAAAACATTGGATTTTAGGTCAGGAGATTAACACGCCTGCACTTCATTATACAGAAAATTTGTTAAAAATGGATTATCCCTATAATGGGTGGCTTTTTTTAGGTTTCAAAAAAGAGTTTTTTAAATCGCCTAATCAGGGTTACGGTTGGGGAGTTCAATTCGGCACTACTGGAGCTGAAGCGTCATTAGCTAAATTTTTTCAAAATACTTACCATGCTTACATTATTAATGCTAAAGAATTAACCTGGGCATTATCTATTCCACAGGCTTTTCATTTAAATTCAAATTTTTCTTTTTTTTGGGGGAAACCATTAAATAATAAAATTAAACTTATCACAAATAATTCAACTCAATTAGGGACTTTTAGGACTTCGATTAAATCAAGATATGGTTTGCAATTTGGTTCTTTAGGTGGTCTTCCGTTTTTTGGTAATCGTTTAGAAATTATCCAAAATGGTTTTTCATTTTTTTTAGGGATGGAATTAGAATATAATTTCCATGACTATTCTTTATCGGGGAGTATATTTTACAAAACAAGCCCATTTGACTTTATTACTGAAAAAATCCGTAATCAATATCAGGCGGGTATTATATATATTAGACTACCATGGAAGGTTCATTTACTTATGAATAACTCATCTAGATATATAAGAACGCAAAAATACAAACGCCATCCTTTTTTGAAAGTTGCAATTTCACATATATTTTAAATTAAACCAGTTAGCATTTATTATATCAAATAATAGAATAAGGAGAAACTTTTAAAGGACTTATGAATAATTTAAATAAGTAAATAGATTTAAAATTAGTATTTAATCTGAGAATTCCACACACGGTAGCTTATACCAAGTTGAAGGCCAGAGGTATTGTTGGTTTGAAGTTGAATAGCAGGACTACTTCTGGTAGCCCATCTAAAATTCATAAAGACCTCAAAATTCCCATAAAACTTGTATCCCATTTGAACAAATCCACCAATGGTATTTCGAAAAATTCCTTCAGAATAGACGTCACTCCTTTTATAGGGACCCTTTGAAACAATAAAACTACCATTATTGTAGATGTTGTAATTAGCGCCTAAAATAACATTTGATTTTTTTGTTGGAATTAATTTAATTCCAATGGGAATACTAAAATAAGATAATCGGTCTTCTACTAATGAATCGATTTCTTCATAAGAATATCTTACGGGGCTATAATTTAAGCCGCTTACAAAACCCACTGTTTTGGAAATTTTATTTTCTAGTTGAATAAACCCACCAAGCGCTAGTTTTGGTGATGTATTTTGTTGATCCGCAGTTATCCGATTAATATTAATTCCAGGGTAAATTGACCATTTTGAGTAAAAATCATCTAAAGTGGGACCTTTATTGTACTGAAGGGTTAACAATTCACCGCTTTGAGCCTGAATAAAAGATCTTCCATTAATTAGAAAGATTAGACTGAAAATATGAAAAAAATGGAGTCTTTTAATTATGAAATTAGCATTTTAATAATTATGTTTTTTTCTTACAAATTTCGCAAAAGAATTTGCCCCTTTTTGTTTAAAATTGACAGTATCTTGGCTAATTACAAAGAACTCGTTTAAAGTTCCCTCGCCAACAAATTCCCAAGTAATACTTTTTTTGCCTTCATCAACTTTATGTATAACATAAGGCAAGGGGTTGATAAAGCGTTCTCTTTTTACTTTTAGGTAAGCATCTTTTTCCAAAAATTCAATACATATTTCTCCTTTTGATAATTCGGAATAACCACACCAAACACCTCCCTTTAGGTAATTGTTTAAATCAATTTTTGGATTACAAGAACAAAATTCAATCAGTAAAATAAAAATTGTCAAGGGATATTTCATAATAAATATAATATAGATTGTAAAATTAGTGATTTATGAAAAATAATAAAGACTTTTAATTTTCAATAAAATTATAACAGAATAAAAGGACCCTTGGGCGAAATACCCAAAGGCCTCAATTAACCATAAACCAATAAAGTATCTACATAATCAACTTCATCAATCAAACAAAAACAATTGTAGATACAACATTTGTCAATACAAATGTATACATATTTATTTTAATTTCATAATCAATCAATTTAAATTGCCTATATAATTATAAGTATAAGTAATAATTAAAAAATCAAATCATTCAAAATTTCTTCTTTTCAATTTCAACTACTTTTCTATATTTGGATTAGTTGTACTATTTTTTACTTCAATTACCCCTGTAGCTAATTCTTTTTAAAAATCGTATGAATGAATAATTATAATGATATTATTTGTAACCCTTTAAATGATAGAAATAAAAGATTTCTGTTAGGTAAAAAGGGGGTAAATGAGATGATGGCAATTGGTTTAAATCCTAGTACAGCCAGTGAAAAAAAATTAGATCCCACCTCCAGGAATATTGAAAAAATTGCCAAAAACAATGATTGTGACGGATGGTGGTTGGTAAACCTTTATCCAATTAGGACTTCTAAACCAAATAATTTACCCGTTAAACCAAATCTAATGCTGACCAAAAAAAATCTTGAGTTTATCTCAAATTTGCTCAAAAATCCACAATTCAAAATAACCAAAGTTTTATGTTGTTGGGGGAATCATATTGAGAATCATTTATATTTGAAGCAACAAGCATTAAAAATTTTAGAATTTATTAGAGAAAAAAATTTAAATGTTTATTGCATAGGCAAGACTAAATCCGGGAATCCATTCCATCCCTCACCAATGTCTGTAAACAATCACTTAGGAGGCATAAATGGATTGGTAATTTTGCAATATTGAAATTATACCTTTTGTCTTCAATTTGTAATCCCACCTAAATTTACTTTTAATCGAAGGGAAAAAGACATATCATGATAATTTAATCTTTTTAAATTATTTAAATTTATGTTGTTTAATCAAATTCAATTAGATTTTAAGAGCAGCCTATCTATAATTTTCATTAGATTTAACAAATGAGTAAATCATATGATTATATTATTATTGGTGCAGGATCTGCGGGATGCGTTCTAGCTAATCGTTTATCAAAAAACTCTAAAATATCTGTTTTGATATTGGAAGCTGGTGGTCCAGACAGCAATTTAAATATTCACATACCTGGGGCATATTTAAAAATTCATAAAAGCAAGGATGACTGGGGGTTTTGGACTGAAGAACAAGAAAATGTTTTGCAACGAAAAATTTATTTGCCAAGGGGCAAAACACTAGGGGGGAGCAGTTCTACAAATGCAATGGCATACGTGAGAGGCAATCCTGCTGATTACGATGGCTGGGCTAATTTAGGAAACTCTGGGTGGAGCTTTAATGAATTACTGCCTTATTTTAAGCGCTCTGAAAACCATGAACAAATTGATATAATGGATTCTGGCTTTCATTCTAGTTTAGGTGAACTAGGGGTTACAATTCCAAATCGATTTAAAACCCCATATGTTGATGCATTTATAGAAGCATGTTCTAAAGTCGGTATTCCAAAGAATTTGGATTATAACGGTCAAAATCAAGAAGGTGCAGGCTTAGTTCAAAGTACCATAAAAGAAGGAAAACGTGTAAGTGCTGCAACTGCTTTTTTAAAACCTGCTTTAAAGCGAAATAATTTGACAGCTATTACAAATGCAAGAGTTGATAAAATTATTCTGAAAGAAAAAATTGCCAAAGGAGTTCAGTATCAAAAACAAGGGAAAACAGTCCAAGTATATGCAAAAAATGAAATAATTATTTCTGCTGGAGCATTTAAGTCACCCCAAATCTTAATGCTTTCTGGAATTGGGGATAAACAAGAACTAATTAAGCTTAACATTAATTCCACCCACGATCTAAAAGGGGTAGGTAAAAATCTACAGGATCACTTATTCTATCCAATATGCGCTCAAACCAATACTCAAGAAGGGATTAATCATTATATATCTCCATTAAAACAAATCAAAGCTGCCTGGAATTATTTTATAAATAAAAAAGGAGTGTTTTGCAATAGTCCACTTGAAGGAATGGCCTTTTTTGATCTTGATCAGAAAGGAGGAGATGTTAATTTTCAATTACATTTTACTCCAATATCTATTAGAAATGAATATGGATATGATGCATATGATCTTTATGATTATCCAAGAGTAGATGGGTTTACTATTCTTCCAACATTATTAAATCCAAAAAGCAGGGGAACAGTTAAGCTCTCTTCTTCAAATCCTTCTGATCCTCCGATTATTCAGCCAAATTTTCTAAAAGAGCAACAAGATCTAGATCAATTAGTAAAGGGAGGGAAAATCGTCTTTAAAATAATGGAAGAAAAAGCACTCAAAAAGTATATAAAAGTTAATGGTCTTCCGCTAAACAGAAATTCTGACGATTTACTTATTGAGCATATAAAAAAAACTTTAGAGACCGTCTATCATCCTGTTGGTACTTGTAAAATGGGAAATGATTTAATGGCAGTTGTTGATTCTAATTTAAAGGTTCATGGAATTGAAAACCTCCGAGTTGTCGACGCATCTATAATGCCAAAGATTGTATCTGGAAACACTAACGCTCCGGTTTATATGATTGCTGAAAAAGCAGCAGATATCATTTTAAAATCAATAAGAGAAAGCGTAAAATAATTTTTTAGATTCTTGTAAATTTGGTCAATGAAAAAAAAATTACATGCGATCGTTTTAGGCGCAACAGGAGCTACTGGGCAGGAACTTGTAAAACAATTATTATACAATTCTAACTTTAGTGAAATTTCTGTTTTTACAAGAAAAATATTTTCTATAGACCATGAAAAGTTAAATAAAAACAAAATTGATTTTTCAAAATGGTATAATTACAAACCATTAGTAACTGGGGATGTATTTTTTTCAGCATTAGGTACAACTCTAAAGGATGCAGGGAGTAAACA
>Ga0315330_10001674_pt1 | contig 15004 bp, 15 predicted proteins | sample M140m34915metaG_FD_203453 | JGI IMG/M metagenome (GOLD analysis project Ga0315330, IMG submission 203453) | Ammonia-oxidizing marine archaeal communities from Monterey Bay, California, United States - M1 40m 34915 | ecosystem: Environmental > Aquatic > Marine > Intertidal zone | place: USA...
CATTACTATCATTATCACTTGATGTATTATTGTCAGGTAAGTTGTCATGTTCTAATTCTTCATTTAAATTTAGACTGATATTCGAAACGTTTGTATTAGCATAAATAGTATTAGAGTTGAGTGTAGTTAAGTCAGTTATTAAGCTATTCCAAAAATCAATGGTGAGTGATTTAACAACAGGTATTTCTGGATTAAAAGCATCCTGAGTATACAATACTAATGCACAGTTTCCGAAAAGAGATGATTTATCAAGAGGTTTGGGGAAAATATAGTTATTCTCAAACCCCGAACGTCCTACATTTTTTCCATATGCTGCAATAGTGTAACATATATCGTCTCTAGTAATACACCATTCTCCTCTCTTTTGGAAGTTATTGTTAGATTTGAACCCACATCGTTTGTATATTTCAGTTTCGTTATAAATCTTTACACATAATGGCTTTAATGATCCAACCTTTTCAACAATTAAGATACCAATATTTGTTGCCGTCATCTATTTTATAATAGGCTAAACGGTTTAGATGCTTTTGTATAATAGTTTATTAATATGCCTAAAATATACATTACCAACTTTAATCCATCAGATATAATACATAAATGGATTGGTCTTGACCCATATTACATGAAAAAAACCAGTTCAGATATGATTTATTCTGACGAAGGTGTATACACTATAAAAAATAATAAACTATTTAGGTTATATCCTACCGACATGCCTCCACAAGTAATTGACGGAGGGTTCACTCTAGACAATAGTCATTTTGTGGAAAAAATGGTAGATTCGCAAGTTCCATATGATCATATTCGTATCAAGAAAGATTTATTGCATTTTTGTGTAGGAAAACGTTCTGGAATACATTTAATTGTTGAAGGAACATATACGAGAAACGTAACTAATGTAGGTTCAATATTAACACAACATGTGGATGATAAGTATTATAAGTTTATTCCTAGTGATATGTATTTTGTTACACAAGAAAAAAACATAGATAATAAGTTATTTATACAGGAAGTTAATATTTTACTATCTATAATACGATAATACACGCAAATGGGATTTTTTACAGTGTTAAAGATTGCAATTGTATCATTATTAGTAATTTATGCAGGACATATGTTATGGAATTATTATGCATCAAATAGAAAGAAGGATACTGTTAGAAATGAAGGAGAAATAATAAATAGTGCATTGCGAAACTCTAAAAAAATGTACGAAGAAATGGCAAATGCCATTCAATGTAAACAACAAGATTCAGAAATAAATGAACCTCAGGCTATAGAAAAAGATATTATATCAGTATCAGAGGAGCAACCCATGATAATTGAACTGAAAAAAGAAGACATGCAAGAAGAATTAAAAGCATTCATGGATAATATCACGTAGTTATATCATAATGGTATGAGTGAAATTGATTTAGACCTTCTGTAGATATAACATATAACCATTGTTTTCAGCCATGAGCCAATCAAATACATCACGTCCAAACAGTCATGTATCCCGTCAGAAAAATACACAACAGTTTCAACGACAACGGCAACAAATGAGACAACAGCAACAAACGCATCATAATCAAAGCAAAACACGTGTTCGTTCAGAACATCTTGTCCATAATCGTGACAACCAACCAATATTATCAGGTATTCCACATGTTAATTTCCTCAAAGAAACACAGGGACATCAACATGTTCATAATGCAGATATTATTATCGCTATTCCAGAAGGCAAACGATGTCTTTTATGGTTTACAAGTACTTCTTCTGCACAAACATCAGGTCCTGAAAATGAAGAATCTAATAACAGGTGTATTCTTATTGAACTAACAGATAATAATCGAATGGGTAAAAGATACCCTATCAAAACTTGCTTTCATAGTAGTCTTGCGTATGGTAGTGGAACTGTTGTAATGGGGACGTTCTCACACATTGCAAATTTAAAAACAGTTGCGATACATGACATATATTCATACAAGGGTACCTCTTATAATAACGTGGACTACGTAAAAAAACTACAGTTATTTGAAATCATATTTCAACATGAAATAAAGCAGATTAGTTATTTTCCAGACCAGGTTGTTATTGGTCTTCCATTTATGATATCGGGAAAGACATCTCATGATGAAGTTCTTATTTACTTACGTTCCATTCCATACACTGTATCCACAGTACAGTTCCGATTTTGTAATCACAAAGAAATACCAATTGTAAATATATCTATGTCTAACATGACGATGTCACATGTAGAAAAGATAAATACAAATCGTAATGATTATCGTAGTACCAAATATATTGACTATAAAGGAATCCGATATGGAAAAGTACGCGTTCCAGACGCGACATTCTTAGTCACACCAGATATTCAAAATGATGTATATCGCATTGAAACTAATACAGGGTTCCATGCATTTGCTGGAATCCAAAGTTATGAAACCAGTAAGTTTATGAACAAACTCTTTAGAAAAATTAAAGAAAATGACAACCTAGATCTTTTAGAAGAAAGTGATGATGAAGATGATTTTGAAAATATTGCAGAAGATAAATATGTATATATAGACAAAAAGTATCGACTAGTATGTCGATATCTACATAAGATCAATAAATGGGAACCATATAAGGTCGCGCCCCGTGGGCATAAAATTGTAGATGCAAATGAAATACAGAATATAGGTCGAAATACTAGTTCCAATATGTGAAAATAATTATCAATATTTAATTTATAATAATATATAAATGGCTGTTGAATATACAAGCCTTGTAACCAACGATAATACTCTTGCTGCCCTGAAGAAAGACGGTACGGTGGTTGCGTGGGGTAGGTCTGGCTATGGAGGCGATGGTGCGCCTGCGGGTCTGAGCGGCGTAAAGGCCATATATTCTTCTTTCTATGCCCTTGCTGTCCTGAAGGAAGAAGATGGCACAGTGGTTGCGTGGGGTGATGCAGGCAAAGGAGGCACTGTGCCTGCGGGGCTGACCGACGTAAAGAACATCTATTCTACTGTGCGTGCCTTTGCTGCCCTGAAAAATAACGGCACCGTGGTAGCGTGGGGCGAATCAACCTATGGAGGGAGTGGTGTGCCTGCGGGTCTGACCGACGTAAAGACCATCTATTCTAATACGCAAGCCTTTGCTGCCCTGAAAAATGACGGCACGGTGGCAGCGTGGGGTAATCCAGACTATGGAGGCAGTGGTGTAGTACCTGAGGGACTGAACAATGTGAAGACCATCTATTCTACTAAGTATGCCTTTGCTGCCCTGAAGCACGACAACAGCGTGGTAACCTGGGGTCATTCAAACTATGGAGGCAGTGCGCCTGCGGGTCTGACCAACGTAAAGTCCATCCATTTTACTGGGTATGCCTTTGCTGCCCTGAAAAATGACGGCACCGTGGTAGCGTGGGGTTCTTCAACCTATGGAGGGAGTGGTGTGCCTGCGGGTCTGACCGACGTAAAGACCATCTATTCTACTTTAGGTGCCTTTGCTGCCCTGAAAAATGACGGCACGGTAGAGGCGTGGGGTTATTCATACTATGGAGGCGTTGCGCCTGCGGGACTGAGCGGAGTAAAGACCATCTATACTAATAAGTATGCCTTTGTTGCTGTTTATGATAATGACAATAATGTGACAGTGTGGGGTTATGCAAGCTATGGAGTCGATGGTGCGCCTGCGGTGCTGAGCAATGTAAAGAATATCTATGGTAATGGGTATGGCTTTGCTGCTGTTTATGATAATGACAATAAGGTGACAGCGTGGGGTAATCCAACCAATGGAGGCAGTGCGCCTGCGGGGCTGAACAACGTCAAAACCATCTATTCTAATCGGTATGTATTTGCTGCCATGAAAAATGACGACACGGTGGTTGTGTGGGGTAATTCAGAATATGGAGGCAGTGCGCCTGCGGGTCTGAACAATGTTGCAACTATTTCTTATGGTAATTCCTATTACAATGGTCAATATCATGTGTCTACTGTACCCATACCTCAAATTTCATCAGTTCCATCAGTTCCACCAGTTATAGGTGCCACCTGTTTCCCAGTGGGAACACCTATCCAAACGGACCGAGGAGTAACGGCCATCGATAAGTTGGTTCCTGGTGAACACACCCTTCGCGGTAAGAGTATTATCGCAATCACTAAGACCCGTCCTTTACAGAAGCACATTATTTGTTTCGAGAAGGACAGTATCGGTAAGAATGTTCCTTCTCAACAAACCCTTTGCAGCAAAGAACACAAGGTGTTATACAGAGGCGAGATGATCAAGGCAAGAGACCTTGCTGACATGTGCAAAAACGTGAAGAAGGTTGCTTACAACGGTGAGACCCTTTACAACGTTCTTTTGGAGAAGCACGGTAAGATGCTTGTGAATAATATGATTTGTGAGACGCTTCACCCTGAGAATATTTCTGCTAAGTTTGCCAAAAAATCATCAAAGAAAACAAAATTATAAAGCCAGTAGGTTTATGAACAAAGTCTTTAGGAAGATGACGCGATACAAAATATCATTCATAAAATAATTATCAGTATACAATATATACGACATCATGTCTAACGCTGATCTAGCAAAATTGTCTAAAGGCATAAATAGCCTAAAGAAAATGACCACAAGTTTGTTGTCCACGCGTAAAAAGAGAAGAGCAAGTAAAAAGACAAAGTCCCACAAAAAGTCAAAGGCTGGTAAAAAAACAAAGGGAAAGAAGGGAAAGAAGGGAAGAAAAGGAAGACGCACACATGCTCAGAGAGGAGGAAGCACTATTTCTTATTCCATGCCAGGAAGGTCACTTGTAGCTGATGAACTTAATTTGGCATCACCTGCACCTATCGCTGCCAGTGAGGGATACAAGTTCTACGATATGGCCAATGCAAAAGGCAGTGGTTCATTTATCTAAAATATTAAATAATTATGTTATTATGACCATTTATGCTCATAATAACCAATATACTATTCATAAGCTCATTTCTTTATAGAAATAAAACATTCAGAGAAGATCGTATCTTCAGAACTGATTTTTCCAGGCTCCAAATCCATTTCTAAATCTGTAGACGTCTCTGCGCCACCTAAACCGTTTCGATTTAGTAGGGCAATTACTGATTCATGTGTGTTCGCTTTTGCACCTGCGCTACGAGGCGCACAGGTCTTCGTCTTCGCAGGAGTTCGTTTATTTGTCCATTGCGATACGTCAGGTGTATATGCATCGAATGAAGTCTGAATAATCTTATATCCATTTTTTTTGTAGAATGCACACCGTTTATACCATTGACGCACAAACACTTCATGACTATCAATAATATCGACAACGACTGGAGCGGTGTGTTTCTGACGAAGAATGCGACCCACAGCTTGTTCAATATCTGTCTTGGGTGTCGCCATAATTAGAGTGGTCAATGTTTTAATATCTAACGCTTCCGATGCCATACTGTATGTGGCAATGATGACCTTCTTTCCTTCACTCTCTTTTAATGCAGCCTCTTTCATACCACCAACATAGTAACCAACGGTTGCAATTTTACGTTGGTCTATTGCATCGTATAAATATTTCAATACTGATTTATTATGTGCTAAAATCATAATCTGTTGTTCAGAGTTCTCTGCAATCATATCGCCCAAGACGCGTAATATAAACTCGGAACGCGGTGCAAAATCGCACAATTTTACAATCATCGTGCTATATTTGACCTTTCCCATATAATCAGTTTCTATACGACTGAAATCTGTATCCTCATTCTTATACTGAACTGCTCGCACAGTTACATCATGTTCTTCGTCACGCTCACCTTTATACACAACGTCGCCAAGAAACATCTTAAACACTTTAGTAGTTCCGTCCTTACGGTTCATTGTAGCTGATAATCCCATAGTATATTTAGTCACCACCTTGAATAATGCACATGAGAACACCTCACTCGATATATGATGAACTTCGTCAATCACCATGAGACCAAATGACGAAAAAGTCCCCTCAGGATACTCTTTCATAGACAACGACTGTAGCATTCCTATAACAATATCTTTATTTTCAATGTCCACGGTGGGTCCCTGTATTTTACCCACACGAGCCGTAGGTAAAAACTGACGAATACGTTCAATCCACTGGTTTAGGAGAAACTCTTTATGTACAATTACTAACGTTTTTACACCTAGTTGCGCACATATATACAGAGCTAATGTCGTTTTTCCATAGGCACACGGAAGTTCAAGAAGGCCACCCCCACCTTGGATTGGGTCTTTTCTAACATGCTCCAGATAAGCATTCACTACAGGAACCTGATTATCGCGCAACTCGCCTGCGAATGGAACTGTCATAGAATCCCCCTGTGTTACTCTCATCTTGGGAGCAATACCATATGTTTTCTCACCAAAATGACGAGGCATGTAAACGCGTTGACCTGATTCGCGAAAAATTGGGAAAGTACGTGTAGGAACATTTGGACCAAACCCACCTTGAGCCTGAGGTTTAGCAATTAAAGTCTTTTTTAAATCGGCAAGTTCAGTATCTAATAAATCAGACTTCTGAATAGAATATCCTTTCGTTCCTAGACAAGCGTTTATTTGTTGGGGTGAGGAAACCAACTTTGTAGCCTTCGTATCTTTTTTCTTTATCATATTCTTGCTTGGTTTCATATTTACGTGAATATAATTAATATATACTATATGCGATTACAATATATAGACATGACCCTTTACACTGTTTCAATATCATATTCAATAATTAGACTTGTCTAGGTAGTTCGAGTCAAGACATGTCGAATACAAGTAAATATAATCTTGATGTAGAATATACCAGGTGAAGTTACAAATGATCGACACAAAGAAGCATGGTATGACTATTTTAGTAAGTGTTGTATTCATTTTAATAATACTATTAGAAACATCACTTCCTCGTGAAATTATCGATGCTGCAAAAACAAATGTAGGCAAGGTAGTAATGGCTCTAATTCTTATTGCTATGTTTTCAACTGTTCATCCTATAGCAGGTGTTTTAGCCATTCTGGCATTCTGGAAAATATCTACAAGTGAAACCAAAACCAAAAAAAATGTTGATTTCGACGACAATGCCAAGGGTTCTTCAAGTGTTCCTAAAACTGGTGCAGATGATATTCCTCAATATAATAACGCTGATGAGGTTGTTTCTGGAGATATTGGAGGCACACTAGAAGAACAGGTGATATCAAATATGGCCCCACTTAAAACGGTTGGGTCACCATCTACTGAAACATACGTCCCCGTTCTTGACACAAGCATCACTGCGACCAACCTGGATGAGGCATAATCTAGACAAACACAGTCTACCAACTTATAAATACGATTGCGAATAATCATAATAGTATTTATTTTTATTGAAATCAATTAAGATTTATTTTATCCTAGAACATTAACACTTTTGAAAATTACATAAATCAAACCTGAAAATATTACTGTAGCCATCATTATTATCAATAATGTAATTAACATTTGTCTATCTTTTGATGACAACATGCTTTTTTTCTCATGCTTTACTGCAACTGGTTTTGTTTCTTCATCGACACCAACCGGTCTACAATCGATATAAATTTCATCAGTGTCTTTAGATGAAAATCCCTCTTGTATAATAGATGTATTCATTGGATATTCACGCATTCCAATAAAACCTTCCTGTGTTCCTTTGTATACATTAGACATCTTTATTTTTTGTGAACTACTATAATACTTGGCGATATCCAAGTGAGACCCTCCACGTTTTGACCATTTGGGAGATGTTCCAATCTTGAATAAATCATCAAATAATATATTCTTGTCTTCTGTATGGATCCCTTGCACTGTACGTAAAATGATATACTTATCTCCGTGTTGAGAAATAGCATAATAATATTCAGTATTGGTAGGAATAAACTCATTCACATTAATGTCTGCTAGTTGAGTGCTAGGATCACCCACATATGGCTGGTAAGATTTTAATTGATTTGTAATAGTATGAATTAGTTCCGATCCATCTGTCATTGGAAAACTTCCTTGGTCACCTACAGCTACAAACGGAATTAAGATATGTATTATCTCAGCATTGTTAGTTCCACCCCTCATAAACTCCATATGAACTACTGCATCAGGTTCAATATTATCTACAGTAAACCCTGCATGGTTCAAAAAATCAATACTAACTGTTCCAGTACCGTTATACGCCTTACCTGCAAAAATTACTTCATTTGGATGAACTGGAGTATAGTTTAAGTGAATAATACCTCCATATGTATTCTTTCGCCATCGAAGAGAGACATCATAAGCATTCGTTTTTACAGTAAGAGCGCATTCTTTACTACACTCTCCTGATCGCCCAGATTTTACTGCGCTAAATGTATTCTGCATCGTTACATTCAGTGCAGACAATAAAAATCTATGTACATTATATCAAGATTGTATCAATGAAGTTGACTAGAGGAAGAGTATCAAAATTGATTAAGCAAAAATCGCATACACGCAAAAATCGCAAAACAAGGGCAAAATCCAACAAGAAACGACATGCAAAGACATTTAGAAACAATGTTAAGGATCGTGTTTTACACAATGTCACTATGAAAAACCGACGACGACACCGTAAGAGCATGCAAGGAGGTGTTCTTGGTATCAAAAATCTGGGTATCAAAGACTCGTTGACAAAAGACAGAGGAGTTGTAACAGGTATGAAGAGTAAATTGAATAATATTCGAGGAAATAAAAAACCTGAAAACAAAGAAGATGCAACAGAAGAACCCGAGAAAGACAGTGCACCCACTGTAGAGAATGAAATAGGTGACAAAATTGTTGAAGATGAAAAGGGTAAAACAGATGTCAGCACAGACGACGCGAAATCTGAAGAAAGCAAAGACGAAGAGAAACCCAACGAAAGCAATGACGAGAAAGCTTCTAATTCTAAAAAGAAGGCAGTCGATGACGCAAAAAAGGCACACGCTGATGCAAAGAAGGCACATACCGAGACAAAGAAAGCCCTAAAGGATGCAAAGAAAGACGCAGGAGAAGACACAGATTCAGACACAGATTCAGACACAGATTCAGACACAGATTCAGACACAGATTCAGACACAGATTCAGACACAGATTCAGACACAGATTCAGATACAGATTCAGACACAGATTCAGACACAGATTCAGACTCAGACGCAGAAGATCTTGGAGAGGCTGCAAGTACAATGTTTGAAATCCTTGCTAAGAAAGTTGCTAATGAACTCAAACCAAAAGAAGATAAAAACGCAATTAAGGAGGTCAATGATACACATGGTGTCCTGATGAAAGGATCAGATGCAATTAACCCTAAGGCTAAAAAATCTGATGAAGATGAAGAAACAAAATCTGACGATGAAGATGAAGATGAAGAAACAAAATCTGACGATGAAGAGGACACTATTAACAAAATGAATTCCACTGCCAATACAATAACTACTACAGGAGATGCAATATCTACCAATGACCCACTAGACGGCGCACCCGTTGAAGAAGATAAACCAGTTGAAGAGAATAAACCAGAGGACAGCGCACAAGACGGCGCACCCGTTGAAGAAGATAAACCAGTTGAAGAGAATAAACCAGAGGACAGCGCACAAGACAGCGCACCCGTTGAAGAAGATAAACCAGAGGACAACGCACAAAACAGCGCACCCGTTGAGACACCTAAGTAAATACACACTTAGTTCCATCAAGACATTCATACATTCATTACATGAATATATGAATAAAATTATAAATAAGGGATGTAAGACATATTATCATTATCATACATCGTAACGTTAAACGCTTGGTTATATCCTTCTACGTAAACAGTATCCCCATTACTAATTTCATCGCAACCTTGATCCCCAGTGCATGACCGTCCTGCCTTCGATACAGGAAGTTTAACACTGTTGTTACTATCGCTGATAGTATAATACTGCCATTTCTGTCGGGAAGTATGTAACTGGCGACCCATAAGTGCTAAAATATTACCGCCTCCACCTCCACCTGGTGGGGTAAGTATGCCCACTTGGGTATAGTTCGACTGTCTATGACCACCATTGGTGGCTATATTTATGGCCATTCGTCCAGGAGGTACATAAGGATGATTTGGGGAAGTTGAACTTTGACCGTAGCCAAGATTCATAGGTGGTGTATGTGGGTCAAGTAATACATCTCGACCATCTACTGGTCTCATCATCAGGTCATATTGCGATGGAGGCTGTATATGCACTTGTGGTTGAACTTGAATTTGATGTTGAGAACGATTATAGAGAGAAGTTGATGATCGTGTGGTGGATGAATACATAAAATATCCTGCGATGGCACATAATATTACAATGAAAACTAACGTAGCATTTTCAATACAAATAACTCCTGGTAGACATTTCTTCGGCATTCTAATTGGTAAATAGTATATACTATAGGCATATAATATTCATCGAATGATTTCTCTCTACATAGATACTTCTAAACCTAATCGGACTTAGTTACAGGAGCGGCGTTTCCAAACTTCTGCATCATAGAACTAATACCACCAACACCTCCCATCTGCTTCATCATGGATGAAGCCTGCTCAACAAGAGGACCCATATTCTTCATTGCTTCAGTCAAGTCCTTTTGCTGAGTGACAAGGCTCTGAGTATCCTTAGTTAGGTTCTTCATGCCTTCACTGCCCAAGATTTTGTTAAGGTCACCGTATGCGTCCTCGACCGTTGCCGCAGAGTCAATGCGGTTGTTCCTTTTATAGACTGTGGTCATTGCGTCAACACAAGTACCCTCCTTGTTCAACTTTTGACCTTCAGCACACTTTTTATCAGCAGGAGCCGCTGCAGGAGCAGCAGTTGCACCAGTGGGTTCCTTCTTTGCATTAGCATCATCTCCAGTAGCCATTCCAGTGGTGGAATCATTAGAAGCATCGTCAGAATTCCCCCCATCATCATCCTTATCATCAGAATGTTCAGAATCCTTACTTTCGTCTTTTCCTTGCATGCCTTCGACATAATGATGAGCATTAGCGGCAACAGGACTTCCACCACCACATGTTATAAGAATAGTGGTAAAGACCAATGCTGAAGCCAACACAACAACCATATTATGCGTAAATCCGTACGCCACAGCACCAACTAGGAAGAAAAACACTACAGCGCGAGCACAGTTATTCATCATGTATCCTAAAACATTCATCACAGAGAGAGCGACGAGAACGTAGAGTGCCATTTTACTTTCCATAAGAGTACGAACAATCTTGGGGGTCTTAATGTGCATTACCATTATCGATACTATGTATACTACAAACAAAAATATATATCGAAAAGGGTATATAGGAAAACTCCAAAATTGAATGAATATCGTTGACTAGACTGTTCTCAACAAACCATACATTCATTAAAGATATGTTAAATAAAAGTTCCTCTCGTTTCAATCTGGTTGTTGCATCGCTTCACCACCCGATATATGGCTTCGACCAAGTAGAAAGTACACCTGAAATCAGACAACACTTCTTATGTCTTCATAAATCAAAAAATACAATGCCTAAAGAAAGTAAGACGGTTCGACAAATGTCGCAAATGTTAGATACTCAAATGCGCGCCATGTGCGATTTGAATGTTGACATATGGCCAGAGGAAGTGGGTGTAAGAAACATATATGCTGCAATGACATCTCTTGCACTACCACAAATTGGGGAGACCATGATCTTGCCAGGGGACGAGATGGTGGTCATTCTAAAGACTGTATGGATACGCCTACTACAGCGAACATGGAAAAACATATATACGCGTCGTAAGGAGATACTGCGAAAACGGTGCGAAATGCAAGCAATCCACGAGCGCGAACGTTCTGGAAAATGGCCAAACAATTGTCAAGAAATGCCTGGTCTACGTGGCATGTTGGTTGGGTTAACTGCTTGCTAAATAATTAATCTACTTATTGTATTTTTATTCAATTATCGACGACTGCTACGGGTGCTACTACTGCTAATACCACGGTGACGTCTGCGCCGCGTTGAACTAGAACGGACACTGCTTCTACGTCTGGTTCCACGTCTTCCAGAAGAGGACGACTTTGACCTGGTCTTTTTGACCGCGATGTATCCACCACGCTGGGCTCTTGTTCCTGGAACCGACTTAGCAAAAGGATAACTACCTTGTTTGGTTCCAGATAGTCCTTGATTTATTAAATCTTCTTCTTCCTTTGATAAAGCACTTTGTTGGCGACGAGGAGGTTGTGGCGCACCCAAATAATTTACATTTTCATCTGGGGATGTTCCCGGCTCATCTGTTGTACCCCTCAAAATATTTGGTTGTGAACCATTATCATTATCAAAAATAATATTGCCCATTTCATCTTCCTTAATGTGAGGTAGTGAACTAGATATCTTTCTAGGGAATTGTTCCTTCATATCTGCATCAACTGGCACATCTTGTGAGCTGGTCATCTGTACATTACCATCCGAACCAGTCGCAGGAGGTTGTGATGTTGGATTTGACGTAATAATAGTATTTAAGTTTTTGTCCAGTTCCTGTAGTTGGCTCTTAATAGCACCTAAATGGTCGACATGTGCTCTATCAAGCGATGTCATATCATCATTGGCTGCATCGATTTCGGCATTCAATGCATTTAATGCTGCGGTAAGGTCTGCTTGGTGCTTTTTTAAATCTCCAAGTTTGTTCATATGCTCTTGCATTTTTCTTTCATGTTCTTTACTAGTTCCAAGAGCAGCCTCCGTCTGGGAAAGTTTTTGTGCTGCTGCTGTCTTCTCTTGCATAGCTGCTTGTAAAGCAGCTTGTTGTTGTTGGGTTGCAGCAGTGCTTTGTTGTTGGAGAGAAATAAAACTGGCTTCCGCTCTTTCTTTTGCGGTTCGATTTTCCTGATTTGCCGTTTCAACTTCGACTTGTTTCTTAGTGAGTTCTTCTATCTTCTTATTTAACTCCGCGAGCTGCTTAGTTTTTTCCTCTAAATCTTTGGATGCTTGAGCCCTTTCTCTTCCAAGGGTTGCGAGTTGACTGTTGGCTTCCATGTATGATTTCTTAATGTTTTTCGCTTCATCAAGCATCTTCTTAATAGTATCCAAACTTTCGTTAATTCCTTTAACAAGAGGAGGAACCGTCAGAAGAGTGTCATCGCCCTTTTTTTTAGAGGCGGCAATACCCATTTTTAGTGTTTTTAATTTACCTCCGATAGCTGCTACAATCGCATTCTGGGATGCTATGGATTGATCTACTTGTTCCATATTTTACAAAAGTGATCTTTATATAATACGTTAATATTATATATACCAAACATATATATTACTATTCTACACCTCCTTCAGTTATAATTTCATCTAAACTCTCCTTGATAGAACGGATTTCTGATAGCATCTCCTTATGTTTTCGCTTGGCATCGCTGATCTTCTCAGCACTTAATCCCTCTTCTTCAATAATATTATCGATATATTTACTTAGGTAATCGATGGCGACCATTTGGTCGTTTTTTTGTTTAACCAATGCATTGTAGTAGTGATCGTAGTTCTTCTTAACCTCCGCAAGAAATCGGTTCTGCTTTCCTGCAACCTCTATGGCTTTTCGTCGCTGAAGGAGCATGAATCGCTTTGCATGTATCCGTGTCTGTAGTTCATCTATTTGTTTGTCTCGTTCCGCAGCATCACGTTCCATTATACGCATGTTCTCGGCAGGAATAAATTTTATTCGTTTTTCATTTTCATCCTTTTCTTCCGCATTACCGACAAAAGGTATCTTTGGTTGGTCATCACTCTTGCTCATATGCTTGTGTATATACTATAGAGAGACACTATTACATTTGGCTAAACGTGGATCTTCATTTTGGTCACCGATGATTGTATAAAAAGATTTCTTGCATAACTGTAGATAGAATGGCAACCTCTGAAATCGTCAATCCCGCACTCATCGCTCCTACATCCGAACGATATGTACTTTTTCCCATCAAAGATGATGTCATTTGGAAAATGTACAAAAAACAAGTCGAATGCTTCTGGAGAGCCGAGGAAATCGACCTTAGTCACGACGCAGCTGATTGGGCTTCACTCGACAACGATGAGAAACACTTCATTTCCATGATTCTGGCATTCTTTGCCGCGAGTGACGGATTGGTTCTTGAAAACCTGGCCGCACGTTTCATGGGTGACGTGCAACTAGCAGAAGCGCGTGCATTCTATGGGTTCCAAATCGCTATGGAAAACATCCATTCTGAGACATATAGTCTGCTCATTGATAGTTATATTAAGGATCCTTTTGAAAAAACAAAACTTTTTCGAGCAATGGACGAGTTTGACTGCATTGCCAAGAAGGCTAGATGGGCGCAACGATGGATTTCGAATGATACAGATGTTGGTTCGTCCGAATTTGCGACCCGCCTTGTAGCATTTGCTTGTGTGGAAGGTATCTTCTTTTCTGGAGCATTCTGCAGTATATTTTGGTTGAAGAAGAGAGGACTTATGCCAGGGCTTACATTCTCAAACGAACTCATCTCACGAGATGAGGCATTACACACCGAGTTTGCAGTGCTTTTGTATGAACGCCTCGGTCGTCCACTAACCGATGAAATTATTCATACCATCGTACGCGATGCGGTGAATATTGAGATTGAATTTATTTGCGATGCTCTCCCATGCAGGCTCATCGGTATGAATGCCGATATGATGAGTACTTATATCAAGTTTGTCGCCGACAGGCTTTGTGTTCAGTTGGGATGCGGCAAAATATACAATGCACAAAACCCGTTTGCTTTCATGGAGATGATATCATTGGAATCCAAGACAAACTTCTTTGAGAGTCGCGTATCGGATTATGCTCTCGCAGAAAAATCACGTGATGATGGTGTGTTTGAATTTGAAGCGGATTTTTAAGTTGTATATTCTGAAATATAATGTTAATGATATAGTATAGCAATATGTTAAAGTCCGTATCTATTGCAAACAAAAAGTCTAGAACTAACCCAGATGATGCATCTCATGATGAATACCAGTATTTAAACTTGGTGTCTGATGTTATAACCGACGGATTTGATGAAGTTGGTAGAAATGGATCGGTCA
>Ga0315330_10001675_pt1 | contig 15001 bp, 8 predicted proteins | sample M140m34915metaG_FD_203453 | JGI IMG/M metagenome (GOLD analysis project Ga0315330, IMG submission 203453) | Ammonia-oxidizing marine archaeal communities from Monterey Bay, California, United States - M1 40m 34915 | ecosystem: Environmental > Aquatic > Marine > Intertidal zone | place: USA...
TTCGATGAGTCGATCATAAAACATTGGCATGCGATGCCAATTATCGTCGGGGAAGATTGTGTGCTTGATGAAAAGTACTGCTAGCGAGATGGAAGCTAAACCCTGTGTAGCCACCCAAGCCAAGACAGGTGCGTAATTTTCCTCAAGCAAGATCGAGCCATCGAATAATGTCCAAGTCATGAGTGCACCCGATCCCAAGAAAAGTATCACAAGGTGCCAATGCGTTACCCGAGTAGAGGGGGAGTAATGGAGGTGGTCCTCATGGAGATAGATCGCAAAACCTGAGACAATAAAGAAACATGGGTACGTAATTAACAACCAATGTGTTGGTTGAATATTCGCTAGTCCCTCATGCCCTGTCCATATTGGAGCAATGGATACGACAGCTAGGAGAGGCAAAAGAAGGTATCCAATGAGAATGAAGGTCGAGTGCGGCTTTGCAAATCTACCCGTCGAGAATCTGAGGATTTTGAGTGGATTCAACATGAAGAAGACATTGAGTAATAGAACAGCAAACCAGATGTCAATCAAATCTTCTGAAACAACCTCACGCACTCTAAGGAAACTTACGATCACATAACCGATTCCCAGGGTAATCAGGATCAAAAAGCGAATCGGCAACGTTGCAGGATTTGTTGCATTCCAACCCAGTCGACGATTAAAGTGAGAAAGTAGCGTTGTTGTAATCATCATGTTGCAGAAGACGGCAACGATGAAGGCTATACCAAATTCGATCATGCCAGTGACTTCACGCATAAACCATGCTCCACAAATGAACAATGCACAGAAGACGAGTACAAGACCAGGCGCATAGGAAAATATTCCAACTTCTCCTGCACTGTTTTTTTGTTTGACAATTTCGATTGTGGAGGCGGTCAAGGTTAGGAGGGCCAAACTCATCAGAATGATTCCTATCCCTGACAGCTCAATGAAGAGGGACCATTTTCCTGAGTAGATTCCAATGTGAATGAACACTTGCCCCAATCCATTCAACTGTAGGAAATGACGCATTGTGGTTTTTTCGAACGATGGTATGTTGTATACGAGAGGAAATGTATCGAATCCTATGCCTGCCAAAATCCCCATGACAGGACCCAACGCGAAGAGTGTGATGAGGACATAATTCATCAATGACAATCGTTCGTCATCCTCGAACAATTCATAGGGGGAGAAAAATGTCAACCATGCGAGAAGGAATGCAAGAGCAATGAAGAAAAACATCGATGAAGTGAAGAGTTCAAGATATGAACCTACAAAACGTTCTCTGTTCTGCATATGTCTACCTCAGCTCACATTCAGAATCCGTGTAAGTCCGAGTTCGTGTTTTTCGATATCAACCACTACATCTGCACCAGGAATCATGAGTAATTTGTCTTCAGCATCAAGGGCAAATACAGCGACCCCAGTTTGTTCACACATGACTCGGAGTTCCCTTCGGCATGCTTGTTGATGAGATTCCATGTGCACAAGTGTTCTCAGATCAACGATGACCGTATCGCCTTGAATCACGCGCTGAGCAATGCCTCTAGTGTGGATTCGATGTTTTTCATCTGGTTTGACATAGCGTAACGCCCGTGTTGGACGCAATGCCTTGGTAATCCGGTGACTTGAAAGGTCATGAAACGGTTCTCCATCAGGAGTAACCGGGCCATTCCAATCTTCGATATGAATTGAATCAGAATTCGCTAAAACAGCCTCTTCTACAACGATTTCAGGCACTCCAACAGGCTCATTGGTGAGCGTTGGGGCGGAAGGCCTCGTCGTTGCTTGTGGTTGTCGTTGAGCAACGCCAGCGTCAGGGTCTGGAAGTCCAAAGAAGTGCCACAAATTCCCCATGCCATCACAAGTCCAAATCATCCAGTAGGCTGGAGAGATTCGTGTTTGGAGCAGTTGGTGTAGTCATTGAAGGTGTCGGTTGTGGGGCAGGGGTAGGTGCTTGATTTGCAGCAAGATATTGTTCACCATAATACGCCCATTGCTCCATCGTCCAGCCAGTAGGCAACCCAGTTGCAGGCAAAGGTGGTCCCTGATTAACAACGGCCTGTTCGACGACGGGTTGGATTGCTGCAACTGGAGTAGGCTGTTGCGCCATTGGTTGCTCATAAGCAGGCATTTCAGAGTCGGAGTAACTCGGTAATGGTGTTGCGTCCCACGCTTTATTGGATTCTGTTTCCAGCAATTCAGGTGCAGACCGACGTGTAATGAGCAAGAAGGAGGCTAGAACAATTACCAACCCAATGAGGATGAAGGTAATTATTGACATGGCAGGAGAGATGCCTAGAGCATCACTGAATTCCTCAAGGAATCCTTCAGGTGGTTGTTCTGCAACAATAATTGTCAGTGTTGTTGTATGGGTAAACAGATCATCATCGGTAACTGTAAGATTGATGTCCCATGTCCCTACAGGAAGGTCAGTAATTGAAACTGTAGGGCCAGATTCCCCGAGATCTTGTGCATCTCTCCATTCAAACTTCCAAACATAAAGCATGTTGAGGATGTCCGAATCTGAATCGTAGGTTCCCATCGAAGTGAGGTTAAGTGTGTCACCTTCGATGAGATTATCCAGGGATCCATTGGAATATGAGATGCTTGCTTCGGGCGGAACATTCTGAACTTTTACGACTGCAGATAGGGATGCACTAGCTCCATCATCATCCATGACCCAAGCAGTAACGGTACGGAATTGCGGGTTGCTTGATTCCCATGTATACTCAAAGTGTGTTCCAACAACATCACAGTCGTTGTTCATTGTCCCATCGAGGTCGGCATCAACTGTTCCATCAACATCCCAACAGATTTCTAGTGTTTCAAGGTCAGATGCAGTGTCGCTAACTACAACGTCAAAAACAACCTTCTCATCTTCGAACGTTGGCAATCCATTGAGTCGATTAATTGCATTGAGGAAGTTGTCTTCTGCTGTGATTGTCGGTGGGACGTTTTCTATGGTCACCTTGGCCAGTGATGTCGATGATGATGCGCCGTTATCGTCAACTGCTCGAACCGAAATGATGTGTTCTCCAGATGTTGGCCATGATGTTGCAACATCGGATGGTGCCCCATCGGTGGATACTGTGAGGTTATCAATGACGTCGCTGAGATTCCAATCGATGATCAATCCATCTCTATCATTGGTCGTGTCATCGCCTTGTGCCCGAAGAATGACGGTTTGGTCTTCTTGCAGAACCCACGTGCCGTTTGCATCAAACGGCGTATTGACGCCTGCAATCCAAACTTCAATGTCTCCAATCGTTGGAGCGACATTGAGTACTTGTACAGACGAGATAACTTCCGTTTCAGCACCGTCGTCATCTGTAGCAATCGCTCGAATAGGAATCGTTCCTTCTTGCATAGGAGTGAACGTACAAGTTGGCCCAAACAGGCCCTCGTCACAAATCAAATCTGGCCAAGTAATGGATACATACTGACCGGATGGAGAGATGGTATCAATGTCTCCACTCTCACTTGCATCAATTGTTATCGAAGATTCAACAGCGACTTCATTCGGGTGGCTAAGGTTGATGAAAGGTGCTTGGTTGAGGATTGTTACATTGTTGACAAGAACTGTTGAATCCAGTTCATCATCGGTGACTGTGGTTGTGAGTAGCCAATCTCCATCGTCAGACCAATTCCACGAAAAGTAACAATCTGGAGTTGTGATGACATCGATAAGGCCAGGCCGAGATTCAACTTCAAATCTGCATTCAACATCTCCACCGTCCGGGTCAAATGATGAGCGTGCATCAATGAACACAGGTTCGAATGTGTAATTACCTGTATCGATAGCAATCGATGCATTTGGTGCTCGGCCAATAAATACGTCAACCATGGCTTGATTGTTGCTTCGATTTGCATCTCCAGTGATCAGTTCATCAGGATCGACTGTGAAGGTCAAGGATTGATCTCCGATTGTGGCACCCTCTGGAACAATCCAATCAACAGTAATTCGTTGTTCACTGTATGCAGCGATGGATGGGACTGCTTGACGAATCGATTCACCGCTAGGTACTATGACTTCCATCTCAGTGGAAGGCGAGGTGAACACACCACGGTTCTGAGCAGGGAGGGAAAATGTGAGTAGATCGCCAGGTAATGCATTGTATCCAATTGACTTGGAAAGAGTTGATACTTCACCATCTCGAGTTCGGGTTACAATAATCGAATCTTCTTGTGCAACAAGATCAATTCCGACCACTGAAAGGTCAACCACGACTGTAGCAACTCCGATGATTTCCTGGACAGGGTCCCACACAATGACGCCATTGCTGCTGTAATCATCGCTTGCCACAGTATAATCTGTAACATTGGACACATTGATCGATTCTTCGATTTGACCACTGCTGTTTGTGATTGGGTTGATGAGTGTGCCTGTCATTTCGTAGCGTAATTGCAGATTCTTGTTTACTTCAGGAACACCATTAGGTGCAACGGAATAGGTTGCGTAAATCTTTGAAATGGTATTTGGAAGTGTTGCGATGAATTGTGTATCAACATCGATCTCAACGTTTCGTGAACCAGGAGTCTTCCTTTTGTCAACACCAAAAGAATCGACAGGCTCGTAATCTTTCAAGAGCCAGTCAATGGTAAATCCGGCGGCGTTCGAAATTCGAATCCATGAATTGAATCGTACTGCTGGGCAATACCAGTTGAATCCAGCACTTACACCGGTCGCATTCCATTCATTGACTTTGTAAGAATCGTCACAACCTTCGTATTTGATATTGAGGCCATCTTCGGTGGGTATGCCGTCTTTGGTAACTTGCCATGATGTGTTTTCTGCACCGTTGGTATCAAATTCGCTGGGGTCAAAATAACCGGATGTTCCACTAACGCTGGTCCCAGACATGAATGGCATGTACCATTGATCTCCGGTTCTCATTGGGAAGTCATACTTCTCTTTTGGAGGGTCATAATAAGTGTCAAAGGAGATTGTTGCTAGTTTCTGGGACAAGAACCCAAGATTAAACGGAGCAAAATCAACGTCTAATGTGAACTCTGAATTGATGACAGCAAGGTCACGAACCCGCACGATGTCCTCTCCAGTGTAGTCAATGGTTAATCTCCCGCTCACACCTTCAAGCGTAGCTCCATTGTTTCCGGATGAGAATTCGCCATCCAGTTTCATCTTGTATGCCAAGGTCTGAATTCCGTCGACATTGATGAAGAAGATGTCCTCAATTTCGTAAACAGTGTCTCCAGTGAGTGTGTTTAGGGATGCAGACACATTTGCTTGTGCGAGGAGTTGTGCAACGTCGAATCGGGTTTCATAGGTCCACTTATCTCCGATTCTCCAATCGGGCACGTCGGTAGAACTTCCAGATTTTGCGGTTGCTTGGACTCTTTCTGATTCATCAAGTTCTGTTGATTCCTGATGAATAGCATGCACAAACGAGGAACTCGCAAGCAGAAACAGAACAAGAAGTGCAGGGAATCGGGTCGCCATGTGCGAATGTTGACTTTCTCGTACTTAGCAATTGTCAACCTGCGAGTCAAGCCACTGTTGGCCATAATGCTCCCATTGCTCCATCGTCCATCCATCGGGTAATCCAGAGTCTGGTAGCGGCGCAGCAGTTGAAACGGGCTCAACTGCAATTGCAGAGTCAAAGGCGCGTTCGACAGGGGGATCTTGAGGTCGATTCCTTCGAGCAGAAATCTCATGAGGCATGAGTCCAACTTCCTCATCGCTGAAAATGGCATTTTGTTGACGGTCGAGTCGATCAATTGCCCGCTGATGCCGACCCGAACGTCTTCGTCGAGTCATCATTGCAAGCAAAACCAAAACAAAGGCGAGTAGGGAGAGTTGAGCAATCGGATTCGCCTCGTCTCCTGCAAGCGCTGCGCCAAGATCCTCAACAAGAGTTCGTTCTGGTGCTCCAATTTCGACATTGATAACACGCGTTCCTGGTCGTTCAGGGTTTTCGTCCCATGCCATAACTCGGATTGTGTAGGAACCTTGTTTGGTGAATGTGTGTTCAATACGCTTCCCAACTTCATCAGCATCGTTGTCTTTGACACCGTCTCCATTGCTATCCACCGATGTATCAAGATCCCAAACGACCGTAATTTGATCAAGATCGTTGAGAGAATCGATGGTACCAGTTGCATCCAGAATGCAAGTTTCGAGTGCTAAACACGAGATCTCTTTCGTTCGAACAATTGGTGGAATATTGAGAACATCAATGGAAAGAATTTGGCTGACACGAACACCATCATCATCAGTGACGTGATAGATGACCGTATGGGTTCCACTTGTATTCCAATGCCAAATCAATTCATCTCCAATGATATCACAGTCATCATCTGCACCACCAATGTCGTTTGAGTCAAGACCGGGGTCGATATCCCAACATCGTACAAGTGAATCATAGTCCGAAGGCGTGTCAGTAGCATTCCCAACCAAGCGAACTTCTTCACCCTCTGCCAGAGGAAGAACACCTTCGAGTGGCTGGACTACAGGAGGCACATTTGCTACACTGACCCATCGCTCGTAGGTGCCACTACTCGCTCCTTCGGAATCGCTCACTTCAAGGCGCATGCGATGCAATCCAGAGGTTTCCCACATCATTTCGAATTCTGAAATACGCCCGTCGAACGTCTTGATGAGGTTGGGTTGGGCATCATCTGGCCACCATCGATGAGTGAGTCCATCCAAATCGTCAACCGAGTCGAGTGCTTGCCCGCGTAAGTTGACGATTTGATCTTCTTGTACATGCCATGTTTGTTGGACATCAAGAGGGAGTGGTCCGCTATCGTTTGTCATGGTAACCGATAAACCGTGCGGGTCAATGTTGGTAAAACGAATATCTATGCTTGCCATCGTCATTGAACTATCATCATCCACACCCACCGCTTGGAAGGTATGCCAACCCTCAGTCGGTGCAGTTGTGGTGCATATCCGAGTGTAATATCCTTCGTCACAAATTGCGTTTGGCCAGTACACATCGACGACTCCAGGGAAGGAATCTTCGGAATCCGTATCGTTTGCATAGGCGTACAGTGTTACTGGATGTTCGACTTTGACTTCTGTTCGAGCACTCACAACTTCGATGTTTGGTGCTCTGTTAAGGATGACAACATCAAGAATACCTTGGACTTGATCTTGTTCCTCGTCAGTAATGGTGACTTCAATTGGATAATCGCCATCGTTAGTCCATGTCCAATTCAGCATACAATCGAGCGATTCGACTCGAGTCCAAGCCGCAGTACGTGTTCCATCATACCATGGGATGTTGAATAAACATGAGACATCGCCTCCGTCTTCATCAAAACTTCCTGATGCGTTGATGAGAGTCTCAACATTGGTGTAGATTTCAATGGGTTCCAATACTGCAGTGGGTAAACGGCCAATGAACAATTCAATTTCTCCGATGTCATTGTCGGAATTTGCATCCGCGGTGTTTACTTGCAATGGGTCTGATTCCCAGAGGATCGGAATCATTCCAATGTCTGCATCTGCTGGGACTGTCCATGTGAAGTCTACTTTGTGAGACTCATAGGTATCAAGAGATGGAAGTCCAAGGTCGAAGATAGAACCGTCTGGATGATAGATTCGAAGTTGGGTTGGGGTGGATGATGTGATGCCTTTGTTGACGACTGCAACTTCGATTGTCAATTCATCACCAGGCAGAACGTTGTAGCCTGAGAGTGAACTTACGGTGCTGACTTCGCCACTTCGATTTCGGATAACTACGGCTCGCGCCTCATCTGCAATGAGATCGAGTCCAACAAGGAATTCGTCCAGTGTTATCGTTGAAGCACCAACATAATTTCCAGATTTTGCCATGATGCCATGACTTGCCCAGTCTGTGTTGGTTGAAGAATAATCAATGCCATTCCCTGAATCGATTGTCGTATTCACTGAACCGTTTGAACTCGTGTAAACGGTTGTTGAGGTTCCATCGTATGCGACTTCAACACCAACTCCATCGAGGTTGCTGTAGCATGATGGGTCCAAGTGAACCCATACCTCCATCGGTGAATCCAATGCGGTAAGAGCCCGTTCGGGTGCGACTTCAACACAGTTTGGTCGTATTCCAGGGTCACTGTTGCTTTCAACCCCTATCGCTCCAACTGGCATATATTGCTTGAGACGGAAATCGATGGTGAGGCCTACATCTTCTTCTGAATGACGCCAAGCATAGTTGTTCACAGCAGGACAATACCATCTGTACCCAGTAGAGACCCCATCAGAGTTCCAAGAACTCAGTTCGTACGAAGCATCGCACCCGCTGTAAGCAACCCCTGCGCCGATTGAATTCCTCGGCTCACCGACCTTCGTTACTTCCCACGTTGTTGTGTTGGTATCGGTTTCTGGGGGTGGGAACGGAGTGATGTAATCACTTTGACCCGACCACGTTGAGGATGAAGTGGTCAAAGAAGTCCATCGTTCTCCGTTTCGTAATGGGAAGTCATATGCCTCTGTCGCAGGACTGTATTCGTTGGTGATTGTGATGTCACCGAGGATTTGTGTTAGTGAACCAATGCCATATGGTATGAATTTGATGTAGAGGTCAAGGTCGTTTTTCACCGTTGCAAAATCGCTTACTCGAAGGTATTCAGTTTGGGTAAATTCAATCTCTGCGTTGCCTGTGAATCCTTCGAGTTCGACTCCACTTTTGTCAAAGTCTGCCGTCATGCGCAGTTTGTAGACCCATTCCGTTCGATTATCAAACTGCAGTTCGAGAATGTCGGTAACTTCTGCCGTCGAATCGCCGCGTATTTCCCCAACACTAGCTGCCACACCTGTGTTGGTAATCAAAATCGAAGGGTCAAACGTACCGGAATAGATCCATTTGTCGCCGACCCTCCATGAAGGAAGATCGGTTACGCCTGGGTCCGACCCAGTGCGTTGTATTTCTTGCCTATCTTCTAGGCCTGGTTGTTGAACGATGAGCGGACTTTGGCTGAATCCAACCAAGAGACCCAGCACGAGCAGGGTCAAAGTGCGTGACTTGAGCGCTCCGCCCATGGTTAGGCTTTGACCTTCTTGCACATGAAAGATGCGTCGAAGGTCTCAGAGGAGATCAGCAAGTTCGTCCTTGATGATTTCAACAGCTTCCAAGATCTCGTCCTTGTGTCGTGCACCGGTGATGACCATTTTTCCGCTACCGAAAATCAGGCAAACAACCTTTGGATAATCAAGACGATAAATGAGACCCGGGAATTGCTCAGGCTCGTATTCAACCTTGTCAAATGGAAGGTGGAATGTGAGGTTGTTGAGGTTCAACTTACGAGGTTCTCCAGCAAGTGGAGCACCGGTGAACTTGTCGTTTCCGTCGTAGTCTTCAGGGTAATGAAGTGCATAGGTTGCAACCATGTTTTGTACTTCAATTTCAACGTCCTTGAGGTCCCACGTTGTGATTCCTGCTGCCCGAAGGTCCTTGATCATCCGGTCGATTCCGGTGTGAATGTTATCTTCGTCTTTTCCACCGGTACAAACAGCACGGCCAGATCGGAACATGAGGATAGCAAGTTTAGGGTCTGTAACACGATAAACGACACCAGGGAATTGCTCTGGTTCATACTCGCAGTTGAGTTGAATTGCAATGTCGGGGAGGTCGAGTTCTTCGGCTACACGTGTACTTGCTACTACGTTGACAACTGTCAAACGCTCTTCATCGGTGGTCATGAGTTGCGGCTTCCAACCCGCATATATAAAGGCGAGGCCAACCACCAGATGGCGTACCTTTCAGTATAGGGTCTCAGGTTAAATGCTCAATTTGCAAACCTGGCTCGTTAAATGCAGTGATAAATGCCCGTCCGCCTTGCATTTCGATAGCACCAACAGTCTCCTCTGGGTTTTCCGTCAAGGCAATCATACAACCGCCGCCGCCCGCCCCTGTCATTTTGACGCCGAGACTCGATGGTGCTGCGGCACGAATCAAACGCTCAAGGTCTGGTGATGAAACACCAAGCGAACGCAATACGATGTGATTCTCACTCATGGCTTGACCAACCGCCTTCATGTCACCATTACGCAACGCCTGAATCCCCCTTCGAGCAATTGCTCCAATGGTTTCGAGTTCGACTTTTCTTGTTGGCTCGTTTTGAATCAATTCTGCAACCTGAAGTACCATGGCTGAAGTCGATCCATGCACCCCGGTATTTCCAATGACAAGGGCAGTACCTTCCGGGATGGTCGCCTCAAAGGTGTGGAGATGCCATTCTTGCCGTTTTCCGTTCACTTCCATGCTCCGAGTTTCAATGAAATCCAAATCTTCCTCGATCGAGTCTGAAAGAACAACAAATCCTCCGTACGCACTTGTCGCAGTATCCATTGGACTTGCTCGGCCTCCTTGGGCTTGGGCTTCTGCTTGATGAGACAATTCACTTGCTTGCTGCATATTTTGTGGTTCATCTCGAATCTGTTGAAGTGCTCCACATAGGGCGACTGAAAGCGCTGCCGATGAACCAAGTCCGGATGCCTTTGGGATTGTACCTCTGATCCGTATGTGAAGCGGTTGTTCATCATGAGGTGGGAGCTGATTTCGAATGTACTCGATGTGGGGGTGTTTTTTGCCGTTGAAGGTCCTTCCATCTATGCGCCATGAATCGAAAGTATCCTCTCGTTCGAGCTCGATACTCATCCGTTGACTGATGCTACAAGCCAATGCAGGCTGGCCGTACACAACTGCATGTTCTCCGAAGAGGATGCATTTGCCTGGAGCACTGGCCTTCACCATGGTTGTTCCACACCTATCTTAACCATTAGGATTGGTGTTTGTTTCATCGTTGGTTTGAAGGTTTGGATGTGCTTGGGTTGAATCATGATGGACCATCCACTTGACGTAACCTACGCGGGAATCAAAGGTTACTATCTGCTTCTGGTGTTGGGTGGAATCTCAATTGCGTTCTTTGCTTACCAAGTGCAAAAAGCAACGCGGTTGGTCCTTTTGGGTGCCCCGGACAAGCGTTTTGACTCGTGGGGTAAGCGAATGAAGGAAACCCTCACCGTTTGGCTCGGTCAGCGAAAAGTACTGGAGGATAAGGTTGCAGGAACAATGCACGTTCTCATGTTTTGGGGATTCCTGATGCTCTCTTCGGACATGCTCGATCTTGCTACTGCAAACCGATTTAGCGACCATATTCTACCGGAGGCCTTGAACGGTATTTGGAACGGAATGGTTGAGCTTGGATACACGAGTGCACTGATTGGCTGTTTTCTCGCACTGAATCGACGTGTGTTGTTCACTCCAGAAAAACTCAAAGGGAAATCTCAACTTGAAGGGAATGTTATTCTTCTCCTCATCATGACAATTTGTACAACGTCCTATATTGTCGAAGCCGGTGAAAATCCACATCCAACATGGGAAATGATCGGCGCTTGGGTAGCAGACACGTTTGCACCATCCCAGACCACAATCAATGTTGCGTATTGGGCTCACATGGTTGCAATCTGTACTTTCCTCTTCCTGATTCCATTATCGAAGCACATGCACTTGGTCATGGCCCTGCCGAATGTAGCATTCTTTGATACAGAACCGATGGCAAAGATGCGTCCTCTTGCAACTGACGAAAGCGGTTCTGCTGTGTCTCTCGAAGAACTCGACCTCGAATCCTTTGGTGCTGCGAATTACACGCAACTCACATGGAGAAGTCTCATCGACGGATGGGCTTGCACATCCTGTGCACGCTGCCAAGACGTTTGTCCTGCATACGCAAGTGGCAAAGCACTCAACCCAATGCAAATCGTTCATGATGTGCGAAATTATGCAAATGAACACGCATCACAATTGTTTGCTGGTGAAACTCCAGAAGAGGACATCATTGCACGATTCGGTGAAGAATCAATTTGGGCCTGCACAACCTGTCATGCTTGTGTTGATGTGTGTCCAGTCAACATTGAACATGTTCCGAAATTGACGGATGCACGTCGACATCTCATGATGGAGCGAATGGAGTTTGATGATGCAGTTGAGGACACAATCATGCCTTTGATGGCAACCATCGAAAATCTCGAATCGGATTCCAACCCGTATGGGCTTCCATCTCACGAACGTGGCGATTGGGCTGCAGATCTCGACGTTAAAGTTGCAGAACCAGCTGAATACATCTATTTCGCAGGCTGTGCGGCCTCCTTTGATGAACGGAACAAGAAGGTAGCTCGTGACACGATTTCCATCATGAAAGAAGCAGGTCTTGACGTTGGTATCTTAGGCATGCAAGAAGGTTGCAGCGGTGATGCTGCTCGACGAGCAGGAAACGAATATCTGTTTCAGATGTTGGCTGAAACAAATCTGGAGACGTTCAATGAACTCGGCGTAAAGAAGGTAGTTGCATCATGCCCACATTGCTTCCATACCCTTGGAAAAGAGTACAAGGACTACGGAGGAGAGGACATTGAGGTCATGCACCATTCTCAGTTGATTTCACATCTTCAGAATGAAGGTAAACTTCCTCAGCCGAAACATGACGGATCCGTAACATACCACGATCCATGCTATCTTGGCCGAATCGGTGGAGAATACGACGCTCCTCGTGATGCAATCGGTGGAGTCGATGTTGAAACCGAGCGACACGGCCGTGGTTCGTTCTGTTGTGGTGCTGGAGGCGCCCAAATGTGGATGGAAGAACACGTTCCTGAGGGCAGTGACCGTGTCAACATCATCCGAGCGAAAGAACTTGCTTCAACGGGTGCGGATACTGTAGCAGTGGGTTGTCCGTTTTGTTCGACCATGGTCACGGATGGATTGTCGGCAATCGATGCTGAAATGGATGTCAAAGATATAGCTGAATTGGTTTGGGAACAGATCAAAGCCAACGATGCGAAGATCGAAGAAGCAAAGGCCGCTTGAATTAACAGTTGAGTTATGATGAATCAAGAAGCCTTGCTTTCTTGGTATCGCCGTATACAACGGCCTCTCCCTTGGAGAATACATCCCTCTCCGTGGTCAATCCTTCTTTCGGAAATTCTGTTGCAACAGACCCAAATGGAACGAGGAATCGCATACCATCAAAAACTCCTGAATCGATTTCCAACCATTCAATCGATGGCAGAATCCAATGTTGACGAAGTACTGTTTCTCTGGCAAGGAGCGGGATATTATTCAAGAGCACGTCGACTCCATGCTCTATCGATTGAAGTGATGGAACACTATGGTGGGATATTACCAGATACGTACGATGAATTGCTGAAACTTCCAGGTGTTGGTCCTTACACAGCAGCAGCAGTCTCTTCCATAGCATTCTCACAACCCGTAGCATGTGTTGATGGGAACATACGCAGAGTAATGGCTCGTCAATCCAATCAAGAAAATCCGTCTGCAAAAGAGGTTCAAATCTTTGCAGATGATCAACTCGCAGTTGAATTCCCAGGCGACTGGAATCAAGCCATGATGGAACTCGGAGCATTGGTTTGTCGGCCCAAGAAACCAAACTGTGCTGAATGTCCAATTCAAGACTCATGTCTTGGGATTGAACGAGCACACGAACTCCCTCTTCCAAGAAAACTTGTCAAAAAAGACGTTTCAATGAATTGCGTCGTCCGACTCGATGCTCAAGGAAGGCCTGAATTGATTCAACGACCCGATTCTGGTCTTTTTGCAGGTTTATGGGGTCCGGTCTACGATGTCAAATTGGACACAGAGGGATTGAACTTTCTCGGAACGATTCAACACAAACTGTCTCACCGAACGTTGATTGTCAAGGTATGGAAGGGGTCGTCAGAAAAAGGAACCAATCCAAATGAAGTCGCTCTTTCAACTCTCGATCGTCGTGTTCTCAATCTCGCCGGCGTGATGCTGGATATCCCATGAGAATGAAGCCAAACAAGCGATGAGGCCAAAGAAGAGGAAATATTCAGCCGGTGCTGCATAGACGACCCAAGGTTGGAGATAATCCAATCCAACATTTGATGCATCAACGCCAAGTTCCTGTTCTCCCGATTGAATACCATCTCGAATTGTGAATGTCATGACGAGTAGGGATACAAGCGCAACGAGAAGAGAATAAATTCGAACAGTCCTCCCTCTTGAATTGGACTTTGGAAGTGAGAAATGGGTGGCAAAGGCCCAAGCAAAGCCACCATGAAAGACAATGAAGGCAGTGTAGACGTGGACTTCGATGTTTTGATCCATTGTGACAAACGCCAACACAGAGAGATGCGTCGAAGTAGCGATGCCACACACCAAAGCGATGTGGTGAAGTTTTGGTGATGCGATTGGTTTGAACAAGAAATAGAGGCGGATAGAAACCAACAGCTGAATTACTGAAGAGCAGAATAGGCCAATCGAAAAGACATGATCTTCAATTCCCGGATGATCGGTTTCAGATATAAAGAATGGAACATCTCTGTAATTTCCTGAGAAATAATGGATGACTGTTGCAAGCAAGACGCTAACGAGTGGTAAAATCCAAGAGGTTCGTATCAAGGTACGATCTGTGATTGAACGACCAAGAACATCAATACCCTTGTCGGAACTGAATTGAATCATCGGTCTCAACATGCGCTGCCCCTTGTTACGTATCAACCTTCAAGTGGGGGTGGGCACACCCAGTGTTCGTTCACATGCCATTACGAGTGCACGATACCCGTAGACGAGAAAAAGTTGAGTTTTCAACACATTCGCCTGGAAGAGTCTCGATGTACGTCTGCGGTGTAACAGTTTACGACCATTGCCATCTTGGTCACGCACGCTGTTACATCGCCTTTGATTTGGTCCATCGCTGGCTTGAAGCATCCGGGTATGATGTGGATTATGTGCAAAATTTCACAGACATTGATGATAAGATCATTATTCGTTCAATAGAATCCGGTGAGAACTGGAAAGAAATCGTCGATCGAAACATTGCAACGTACTACGAAGATATGGACGCCCTCAACATCCTGCGGGCTGACCACTATCCTCGATGTACCGATTATGTTGACTCCATGATTCATATCATTGAGGATTTAATCGAGAAAGGGCATGCATATGTTGCAAACGATGGTGTGTACTTTCATGTTGATTCAGCTCCTGAGAAATACGGCCAATTGACTGGTCAATCCATCGATGCTGTACGCCAA
>Ga0315330_10001677_pt1 | contig 14979 bp, 10 predicted proteins | sample M140m34915metaG_FD_203453 | JGI IMG/M metagenome (GOLD analysis project Ga0315330, IMG submission 203453) | Ammonia-oxidizing marine archaeal communities from Monterey Bay, California, United States - M1 40m 34915 | ecosystem: Environmental > Aquatic > Marine > Intertidal zone | place: USA...
CCGTGTGCCGTTCATTGTCAGCGTTCCATGGATGAAGAATCAGCAGGGCGAGGCTACGACACACATCACGGAGTTGATCGATCTCTATCCAACCCTCGCCGAGTTAACTGGGTTGACGGCACCCCGTCGCCTGCAGGGGAAAAGCATGTTACCGCTGCTCATGAATCCCACTTCCACTGATTGGAAAAAAGAGCTTGCCTTCACGGTCAGTCGCGATGGTGGCGAGTCTATTCGTACCCCGCAGTGGCGGTTCACACAGTGGGATCATGGCAGGGGAGGCATGGAACTTTATGACCTGACAACAGATCCTGGTGAATTCAATAATTTAGCTCTCGACTCAAATCATTCTGGACAGCTTGAAAAAATGAAGAAAGAACTTGAGTCGACACGTCGTAAAGCAGGCTTTTCAGCAGATAAGTTTATCAGGAAGAAGCGGCGACGATAACGTTGTTGGTGGAAGCGAAACGGATAAGGAATGGACTTGTCTGGTCGGTTATCAGTCCTGCATTGAGTGATGCTGAGAGGAACCTGATTTAGCAAGTGTCGATTGGGCGTGACGTTGAGACCCGAGATGTAGTTAGCATTGTCAATGCTCGAAGTAGTCACGGTCAATGTCTACTCGAACGGGTGGCTGAAGTCCGCCGCGGAGTTCGTCCATCCTAGAATCTGCGAAAAGAGAAAATTCTGTCCATTGATCGGCAATCGATGTGGTACCAGTCTGGCAGCCCGACGCACGGACGCGGGAGTCTGGATGAGGGAAGAATCCGTTCGCAGTTATTTTCGGATCCCGATCAGCACGGGATCGTGGTCAGAACTGCGGTAGGGATCAGCAGAGTAGACCGCCGTGGGATTGAACTCCTCGTTGTAGTCCATGAATCGAGGTTCGTCTGCATTGATGTGCCATATCGAAACGCCAGTGACATCTGGCGCGAGAGACGCGGTAGCAAAAGCGTGATCGAGACTGCCACATTGAGCGTAGTAGACGAACGTATAAAGCGAATCGAGGGAGTGTGAGAGGGCTGTCTGTCCGAATGGTTCGTGCAAGTCAACCAGACCATTGGCACGTAAAGCATCGATCGGGTCTTCTTGCTGGTAGGCGTTGAGGTCTCCGATGACGAGAACACGCGACTGTTCGGTATTTTCTTTGATGTAATTGCAAATCGCTAGTGACTGCGCGCGACGTGCTGCGTTGTATGCGGATTGCCCATCACCTTTGTTCTTGTTTACGGCGTCAGCATTGTCCGCGCCGCCCTTGGATTTGAAGTGATTGACGATCACAGTGAACGGCCTTCCTCCTTGCGTGGACTTGAAGGTTTGCACGATTGGTGTCCGGGCAACAGAAAATGCCTCGTCATCGACTATCGAAACTTCGCCCACGGGAGAGACTCGATCAGCGCGATAGATAATCCCAACACGAATCGAATCGCTGCCGCCTGGTGACTCGCCAAGTCCTTTTGGCATTCCACAGCCCTTGTAGACATTTTTCCCGATCTTCTTGTTGAGTGCTGCAACAAGACGTTCCTCGGCATCGATGTTGTTTTCCAATTCCATCAGTCCGATCACGTCTGCTTGTAATCCCTGAATGGCGGCCATGATCTTTGCTTCTTGGCGGGACAGTTCAGATTCGGAATCTGCACCTCGAGCATTGTTTTGGCCATCATCAATGGTTGTGAAATAATTCAGCACGTTGAAGCTGGCAACCGTGATGTCTGCATCGCCCAGATCGGGGCGTTCAGGACGTTCAGCAGGTGACCATTGAAGCGGTTGGTTTGCCTGAATCACCAGTTTGTTGCGCTCTTTGGTCAGGCGACCTGAGACACCATGGACAATCGATCCGATGCGGATGGTGGGATGAGTTTTACCGAGCTCCGGAAATAGCGAGAGTGGAAATACATTTTGGTCAGCAGTGCCATCATCAATGACGATACTTGCATCGTCATTTCTTATCTGTGCTTCTGTTACTTTGGCTACGTTGTTACCACCCTCGAAAGAATTGTTTTTGGCATCGGCATCATTAGGATCGATGCGGCTGGTAGGGACATGGAGACGATTACGCGCCACCTTGATCTGACCACGGCGAGCCAAGTCATAGGTGTCGACGATCATCAGATCGCCTTCGATCATGACTTGTTTTCCAATGTGTGCATTCCAATCCACTAAATTCAGGTCACCCGTAATCACCACGTTGTTGTCGGTCGGCTGTGCTTTCTCAGAAGCCTGCTCTTCATCGACAACGTTTGCTGCAAAACTCTTGGGGGGCTGCTCGGTAGGTAAGGATTTTCCTGTCTCCGTCTGTGGAGTGCAGCCCATGAGCAGCGAAGCCGGAATCAGTACGTGCGAAAAAAGAAAATACCATCGGTGGTTGGATGTAAAGCTCATGGATCGCTCGGCAAGGGTATCGAGAACATGAAGAGGACTGATGGGTTTTTGGAATCATAGTACGTGGGCAGCCCAGGGGCGAGTCGGCAGATCGCGGCGAGCTGGGTCGAAAGGCGCAACACGTCGTGTAATGAAAGTTTAGCTTCGCAGTAGTTTCATTGGATTCACCATGACTTCACCGGATCCGGCAACTTTCTTCCCAACGCTGCCGTGACACACAGCTCTTGTTCTAACGCTCGATCGTCAGAAGAGCGCTGTCGATAAGACCCAAGGTTGATTCAAAACCACCGTCCACAAAATACAATTCCCAAACTTCGTTTCCCTCTTCGTCGTCTTCTTCGCGTTTGGGGTAGCCAATCAAATCAAGCAGCTGAAAAGTCCGGGGTTCGGCGTTGTCAATGTCAACGGCATAGACGAGTGATGCTTCGTTGTCGTCTGGCTGGTCAATCTCGATGAGTAAGCGATAGGGCAGCGGATTTTCAAGATCAGCAGGCAAAATGTAATCGGCGGGATCGAAAGAACTGTTCTGCGTTGCGCTGGTAACGCCGTCCACCGCCGTCTGCTCGTGTAGATCCTGACCTGATTCCTTGGCTTGACGTTTTGCACGTTCCCAGCCACGGACCTTGAAATCCCAGTACGGAAGAGAGCCTTGGGCAGCTTCGCTGGCGCCAGGTCTATGTAGCGTTTTGATGTGGTAGAAGGACGCGTTTTCGAGCCAGATGGCAACCATTGGCGGCGCTTTGACGTCAAAGGTTTTACCAGCCCTAATGTTCAAGGCCATTTGGTAGTTTTTGGCCGGTTTGTAATGGTATACAAGGCCGTCCTCCTTCATCGTGAACTGTTCGATGGCCGGGCCCAGATTCTGACTTAATGCAAGGACCGATCGAATGGGACCTGGTTGCCAGAAGAAGAGTCCTGTCATGCTTGCAGTGATTGCCAGTGTCAGCCACAGGAGTCTGCTTCGCACATACAGGGACAGTTGACTCAGATTGTTGGCCACGTGAAACGCAATGATTCCAACGAACACGAAACCTACCAGCGCATGCAGTCCGACGATTCCAATCGAGAATGGTTGCACGAAGGCCACGATTCCCGTTACCGCAAGCACAATAAAGCTTGATGCAGTCAGAAGTGAGACGAAGCTGCGTCGGTTTTTTTTCATGAGCACATGAGTCAGGGAAACGCGAGCTACGCTTTTTCGGGAACGATCTGTCCATGTTCACGAAGCATCGCGTGAATTTCTGGCAGCGGAACTTCGAGTGGTGTGGAGTCTGCTTTCGCAGCCAGGCTCGCCGCAACCCCTGCTGCCTGTCCCATACCCATGCATGACGCTTGAACTCGCAGGCCAGAGTTTGCCAAACGGTCACTGCTGACACATCTCCCAGCCACGATAATATTGCGACTGCCCTTTGGGATCAGCGCGCTTAGCGAGATCGTTGGTACTGTACCCCGCTTGAGCGGTTTCGGTCGGACACCTGATTTGGTGTGAAGGTCAACAGGATAGAACGCGTAGCTGATGGCATCGTCAAACACTCGACCCGAGGTGTAATCGTTTACCGTGATGACTGTTTCGCCCTCGATGCGATAGGTTTCGCGAAAGCCGGTTTCCGGCTGCATGTGCATGAGTCTCTGCTTCTTCTGGCGAACACGTTCGAGAATGGCCTTACGTCCAGTCAGATTGGCCTCGGTTGCTGTCCGCGAGTTCGTCGAGTCTGCTCCATGGACGTAAAGCCTGTTGATTTGATTGCGTCCAGGCTCGTGTTCTTTTCCCAGCATGAAAAGATACGAACCCGGTTGTCGCTCCTCTTCGCGTAACCTTGGTAGTCCCACCATGCCGACGACTTCGGCACCGCCCGTAGAATCGATGATCTGTTTGCACTGGACTCGCCGTCTGGTTCCAAACCCAACACAGTCAACCTGCCAGCCGTCGTCGGTTTTGGTCACGGTCTGTGGGAATTCGTAGTAAGCAATTTCGACTCCTGCCTCAGCACACTTCTGCTCGGCGAGGATTGCGTACAGAAACTGGTTGGTAAAAACCTGATTTTGCCAGTGACGTTGCGGGACTTTGGCAAAGTTCGGCAGTGTGCCACCGTCCAGTTCTACGCTTTCCTTGACCAGTTCCCAGCCAATCCCGGCAATCACCTGCTTGCCCCAAGCATCAAACAGCCCTGGAAATGCCACCCCACCAGTTGTGGTTGTACCACCGAGCTGGCTGTTGCGTTCTACGATCAGAGTTTTTGCGCCGGTACGCCCGGCTTGAATGGCCGCGACATGGCCTGCTGTACCACCGCCGACTACGAGTACATCCACGGTTTGAGTGATTTCAGGTTCGCTAGCATCAGCGAGCGTTTGTGCAGTCACGTGCGAATTGGAAGCAATCGTCATGCCCGCGACGGCGGTACCGAGCACGGATTGGTGTAAAAATCCTCGGCGATTGTTGCTGTTGTCGTTGTGATTGGAGGAATTCGTCAATTTGTGCCCTTCCGTTGAGGCAGGTTGGTTTGGGGAAGTTTTAATTTTAATTGCTCAATGACTTTCGTGTTCGCAGGAGACAGTGCTCTTGCCGCCGCTCGACCGTCTTTTCTTTCGATACGTTTTTCTGCTTCGCCCAACGCCTTGCCGAGAACCTTCAAAAACCGTTCGCTGGCGTGATAATCGAGCCTCTATTCGGGTGGCATTCGCTCATCTTTTACCGCGAAGTAGAGCTTCTTCCAAAATTCGAAAGAATTGCCACCATTAAACGTCCATGCTCTCCCCTCCAGATTCAAATCACCTTCTTGGCCTGCATCGTGACACGTATAGCAATGCTGCTTAAAGAATACCTCGATGTTTGCAGGCGACTTCTCGGCAGCGTGGCTGGACGCACACGATGCAGCGAGAATAATGAGGGGCGCCCACCATCTTTTCATGTTCAGGTTGTCTTTACAGGTTTGTAAGGATCACGCGAGTCTGCTCGCTACTTTGAACGGCTACCGCTGTGCCGCCATTCTAACGGCGAAAATTCGCATTTTTTCGGTCTTTGGCAGCTTGCCACTGCTTCATCGTCAGGTACTTAAACCCGCTAGCCTCGCGTTAGGCAGTGACCTCTGCGTCCCAACGCGCCAACTGCGCGGATATTTTCTTCAGTCAGCATCGATCAGTCAGCATCGATCAGTCAGCATCGATCAGTCAGCATCGATCAGTCAGCATCGATCAGTCAGCATCGATCAGTCAGCATCGATCAGTCAGCATCGATCAGTCAGCATCGATTAGTCAGCATCGATCAGTCAGCATCGATCAGTCAGCATCGATCAGTGCAAAGATTCTCTTCATCGCACTCCGGACATCCGCGTGATCACTTGGTTTTTCCGGTCGGTTCTCCGGGTGCCCCAACGCGTTCACCCTCGTCAGGTTCCCCTTCCTGGTATAGATCCACTCCCTGGTTCTAATTTGTTGATTGTTCTTGTACTCGATGTGAACCCATTGTCTTGGGGGGGCTTCTTTACCCAGAAGTTGCGGGAGGAAGCTTTGGCCGTGGATGTGTTGCACCGGTTTTGGAGCCGAAGCAATTTGAAGGAACGTGGGCAGGAAATCCGCCAGCTCGACGAGATCATCGCACCGCGTTCCGGGCGTGATTGTCTGCGGCCAACTGACGATCAAGGGCACGCGCGAGCCCCGATCGGTCATCGTCATCTTGCCACCCTTGATTCTGGTGCGGTTCTCTCCCCAGACGGAAGTCACGGGGCCATGCGTTCCGTTGTCCGCGCAGAAGATAACGATCGTCTTGTTACTGATTCCAAGCTCATCCACGGTATTGACGAGTCGACCGACATTTTTGTCCAGATACTCGACCATCTCTGCAAAACACTCCGGGCCATTCTTTTGTTCTGAATCGGGCACAGCACTCGTCGCTTGGCCGCCGGGGACTCGGATGTAGGGCGTGTGGACCAAAAGGGCTGGGTAATAGACCAGAAAGGGCTCGCCTTTTTTTCGTTTCATGAAATCAATCATGAAGTCCGCCAGAACGTCAGGGCCAAACTGCTTGGCAATCGATTCGTCTTCGATTCTGCCATTCATGCGGAAATGGGGTTTGTAGTAACGCGATCTCTTGCTGCCATTGCGGTCATACATTTGCCAAAGGCAATGTTCATCGAAGCCGAACGCCTTGACCGTATCGTTCCGTTCCAGCCAAGAGACATTCCATTTTCCGGCGATCGCGGTGGCGTAACCCGCCTTCTTCAGTTGGTTGGCAAAACTGTTGAACTTTGTCGGGTCCAGATAGGTGTTATCATCCCACTTGCTCAGCACATGTCTGACACCCGTGAAGCCCGGATAGGTGCCCGTCATGATTTCAACTCTCGATGGAGAGCATGCTGGGTTGGCAAAGCAATGGGTAAACAACATTCCGTTGTCAGCCAGCTTATCAAGATGTGGTGTCTGAACACCGTGGCCCCCATAGGCCTTGAGCGCTTCAATGCCCAGGTCGTCAGCGCAGATCAGAATGATGTTGGGTTTATCGCGTGGCAGACTTCCCGTTGGAGTTCGGGCTGGTTGTTTTCTTGGTGTCCGGGCTTCCTTCTTGCGGAGGACTTCTACCCAGTCGTTATGCTCCGCCTTGAACTTGCGGAAAGCTTGATATTCTTCGGCCGAGATCTGACCATCGGAGTCGGTGTCGATATGAGGGAATAGCCACTCCCAACCCTTCTTCTGCATATTCCATTCGTCCTGAGACTTCCAGCTTGCCGACTTGCCAGGTTCTTGCTGATCCTTGACAGGACCCTGGATCCGATCAAGGGTCTGATCCAGGTCATCCAGCTTCTGCCGCAGTTTTTTGTAGGGAACATCCTGTACGGGAATCTCGGCATCGACCGCCATGGCGGCGGCTACGCCCGCGGATTCGCCGAGGACCATCCAGACGGGCTCCATGCGAAGAGATGTGAACGCGATATGGCTGGCCGAGACGCAGACAGGCACGATCAGGTTGTCGCACTGTCCCTTGCGCGGCACGATGGCTTCGTAGGGGATCTTGTAGCTGCCGTTGTATTTCCCGTCGTCCAGGTAGACGATGGAAAAATCACCACCCTGCACCACGACTTTGTCATCCTCCACGACCACGGTATACGGGAAATCGTCGACCCCATAGGCGGCCAGGCCGACGGTGTGCGGCGGATCGGTTTTACCCTCCAGGTCTTTCTGGGTGACGACGTAAGACGACACCATCCGACGGGCTTGGCGAATATACAACTGGTTCGGCCAGCCACCCGTCTCGTCGAAGACCCCCTTCCTGAAGGAAATCCGGCTAGCATTGCGTTTCAGACTTTCAGGGGCCAAAGGATCCGTTTTGGCGAAGTGAATCGACTTGCTCAGAAACTCCTGATGAAACTTCCAGATCCGCGCCCGCGTGGCCCAGTCGCCATTCGGGTAGTCATCGTTACATCCGTGAACCGTGGACGCCATCAGGTTGCGATTCAGTTGGGCGCCTCCGACGAATGGCCCTCTCTTTTTCGTGGTCATCTGGCCGAGGTTCCCCATCTTTCGATTGGAGAAAATGTCGATGCCATCGCGAATGGCTCGGCGATAGACTTCAAATTCGGCAGGATCGTAGTTTTCTGGCGCGGGAACTGGGATGCCCTTGCCACTCATGTCGAACTCGTACCGGAAGCAGTAGCCCATCGTTAAGTCATCAGCACTGCCCAGAGGACCGATCTTGCGATCCTGAATAAATGGAAGCAACCCACTCTCAGGTTTCCCGGGCTCGATGTACGGGTCGATGTCGTGGACCCAAAGGTTCGGGCGCACCCCGGCAAGCGATTCGCCGTAGTGCTCACGTGACTCGCGGCCCCAGGTGTAGCTGGCGCCGCTCATCCCGAGGATGTCGCCCTCGTAAGAACAATCAATGAATACCGTTGCTGAGACCTTAATAGCGTTGCGTTTTTTTGGCTCGGGAATGGGGCAGCCGGTTTTGTCGAAAGGGGCGTAGTCGAGGGTGATGGACCGGATGGATTGGCCCATCTTGTTTTCCACGACAGACTCGCTCATGGCGATCGGATTCTGACGCGTCGGTGAGTCGATGTTGGTGTCCCCGGCTTGGACGGTCCCCACGCGGTGCTCGTAGATCACGGTGATGCCCCGATCTTCGACCACCTTCTTGAAACGCTCGCGATACTGTCTGTTGCCGATACCCTGGATGGCATGCCCGCCATGATGCTTCTGTTCCCGCACCTCCAATCCCTCCATCAGGATCTTGTAGGTCGTGCCGCCCACGGTGCTACCTTTGCCCCAGTCCAGGTGGTTGATCCCCCCGCCGGTCATGCCGCCCAGCCAGCGACTGGGCTCGATGAGGATGACTTTGGAACCCTCTTTCTCAGCGGCCAGGGCGGCCATGACACCACTCGCTGTGCCGCCATACACACAGACGTCTACCTCGTGGAACGCAGGTTCCGCAGACAGACAGTTTTGCCAGGTCAGCAAAACGCCCAGAGCAATCGTGAATGCAAAGTGATGTTTCATGATATATCTGCTTTCAGGTCAACGTTTGAGCTACGGCGCGGTGTCTACCGTCGGCATGCTTGTGTTTTTTTGTTCGCTGCCGCTGCAGGACGGACAAACTCGTACGTGAAAGTATGTCGGGTGCACATGGCTCGAAGATTCTCTTGCAATGCCATACTCTGTGGAAAGTCAATGACACTCTCGTCCCTCATTCATTGGGCGGCATGTTCGAACTACTCGTAGTCTTTCATGCCGTGCCCTCCAGTTTCGTAGACCTTGAAATGAATCAAATTTCCTGCCTCATTTTTCTGGTCCAGTTCCATTCGAGCCATCGAAATAGATACCGTTCACGTTGACACCTTTAGGGGTGCGTGGATCGCCGTTTAGACCAAAATAGACGATGCGGCAGTTATTGCCTTTGCTCAGTTCGTGTCGTTTATCAGTGATGCGAAGGCTCAGGGAGTGTTTCTTCGTCGGGTCGAGGCCGTCGCGGAGGATATAGATTCGGTTCAGGTGCAATTTGAAGCTGTTCTTTGCTACGAACAAATCCTGTTCCACCCAATCTGCGCCATCGACCCTGTGTTCGATAATGCCGGCGTGGGGTCCGGCGATCACCTGAATCGCGACCGCGGAACCCTTGAAGGGGAGGTCAAAGCTGTCGCCCGGATGATGTCCAATCAATTGTGGTCGCTCGTTCCACCCTTCTCGCACCTTGCCGCCTTCTGCGGTGGCATCGTAGTCTGTCTCGACAGCAAACCCGTTCAGTTTTTTGGCGATTCGCGGCGCGAACAGTTTGCCCTCGCTATAGGAGGCGGAATCCAATTTTTCAGGCATTGCATGAGCAACGACTGGACGGGGCGCGTCCGACCATGCTTCATCGAGCAACCGCTCGATGCTGTCTGCATAGAGTTGCTGCCCGAAGGGCGATGGGTGCACCCCTTTGATGTCATCCTTCCAGGTGAACTCGCCGCGTTTGATGCGCTCGTGAACTTCTTCGGTGATATCGAGCGTGGGCACTCCATAGTGTTTGGCCACCTTGTCGAAACTCTGAATCACCGCGGGAGTCTTGCCATTCCCATAATCTTCAAGCTTATCTGTACAGGCAAAATGCATCATGACGATGTCCATGTCAGGGTTGGCTTGCCGTGCCCGTCTGACGATGCCTTCCATACCACGAACCGATTGTTCGGGTGTCCGTCCAATGGAAACATCGTTCACCGCTGCTTCTTCGAACAGCAGATCGACTTTTCTTTTTTGAATAACGTCCCGATCCAGTCGAAACGAACCATACATCGTTCCGGTGGATCCGACTCCAGCAAGGATGAACTTGAACTCGGTCGATGGGAAACGTCGTTTGAGGTTTTCCATTACCTTTTTTCGCCAAGGCATTCCGGTGATGGAACCACCAACAAAGGCGACGGTGCCTTTTTTGGTGGTTTCGAAAATGTACTGCGAATTCTTCAACCCGTCGTGCAATTCGAACCAGTTCTGTTGCAAAGGTCCGTTGTAGTTCTGCCAAGGGAACGAAGTCGATTCCTTCTTTGCGGTCGGATTGGCGGGAGCCGCTTTCTTTTTCTTGGCGGGATTCGGTTCTGGTGTCCTTGCCGTTCTTACCGCAGATGCCGGCTTTGGCAGCGGCGGTAACGATTCATCCCAGGCCGTGACCGCCTTGAGCATGGTTGCTGCTTTCTCGGGGTTCTCGGCAATCACGTTCGTGGTTTCGTTCGGGTCGTTCACGAGGTGATAGAGTTCGTCGCCATCACGCTTGTTGACGTGGTATTTCCACTGACCGTCGAGAGCAGTCGGATATTGTTTCTTCCAATAGAGAAGACGCTTGGGACTCCGATCTCCCCCCAGCCAGACATCAGCGACATCCTGTCCTTCGAATTGACCTTCGTCGTAGGGTGTGCCTGTAAGGCGGCATATTGTTGGCAAAAAGTCGAGGCCAGAGAGAATGCTAGTGTTATTGACCGCGTCAGCAGGAATCTTAGCCGGCCAACGAACGATAAATGGAATCCGCACTCCGCCTTCGTACATTTCGTGCTTCCCGCCACGAAGCCCTTTTGGCCAACCCATCATGTTCGCGCGGGTGGTGTCACCGATCTGGTTGGCCTTGAGTGTATTGAGCGTGTTTCTGGCGGGGCCCTGATCACTGGCAAAGACGACGATCGTGTTCTCCGAAAGCCCCAACTGATCCAGTTTTTTCAGTAAGCGGCCGATTGCTGCGTCCAGACTCCAAAGGTCGGCGAGGTAGTTCTTCATGCACGCATTGACACTCAAACCCCATTCATTTCTGCATACATCGAACTTGTCGGCTTTCATGTAGGGACCGAATAGGTATTCATCGACCTGCAGGTCACTGAACTGCTCGGCAAACACGGTATCCGATGGAATACTGAAGTGTGAAATGTGAGCCCATACGTTGACGTAGAATGGCTCGTCTTTGTGACGTTCAATGAAGTCAATCGAAGCTTCGAACGTGTTGTCGTCACGCCCCTTCGTACGATCTTTCAAAGATGTGAGAACCTTGATCTCATCAATGCCATAGTTAGATGCGGGAGGAATATTTTCAGATACTTTTTTTCCTCCGTCACCGGGACCGATATGCCACTTTCCAAAATGCCCGGTGGCATACCCCTTCTCCTGAAGCAGTTCAGTGATCGTTGCACGACCGTCAAAGCCGAAGTCACCCACTCTGCGCTTGAAGCTGCGAGGATGCCGACTGGTCATGAAGCCCACTCGACTTGGCTGACAAGTCACTCCGGTAGCGTAGAACCGGTTGAACTTCGTGCCGCTCTTGGCGAGGTTGTCGATATTGGGTGTTTTCGCGTAGGGATGGCCGTAGCAACCAAGGTCGCCATAGCCAAGGTCGTCAGCGAGGATGAAAACGACGTTCGGCTGACGCGCTAGTTGACTCTGTGACTGTTGTGCGAGGGCACTGCTGGCAAAGAAAAGAACCAATAAGGGAAGATATAATCGATGCATGGGGTTCTTTCGTTACTCAACTCTGATGAGAGATCATTTCATTTGAAATAAGGAGCAGTGGCTGATTTGCTCACCTTATTTTTCGCTAACATTCGCGCAACGGTCCGCTCGTGCCCATCTGCTTCACCACAGCATGTACAGCGAACTTGTTGGAACGCCTCATCTTGGACCTTGGGCTGAGACAGTTTTCATTTCCAGGTTGTCTTTGCAGTTTTGTAAGGATTATGCGGTTCTTAGGTCACGCACATTCGCTTGCCCTGTTGAGAGCTACCGATGTACCACCAGTTTAACGTCGAAATCTTGTGATTTTGAGAGAATCGTTGCTCATGGTGTGACTTGAAAAGAACTCCATGTTCTCCTGTGCACGGGAACTCCCCTCTTTTATTGGTTAACTGGGTCACCTTCGACCGACGCTGCCGGAATGTTCCTGATTGATGCTTTCTTTTGTACCTGAGACGACTGCGGAGTGTGGCATGCCGCTGCGGTAGTGGTGAGAGAGATTTCGATTAAGGAAGGCGGAGGTTGGTTGCTCGCCCGCCAGATTAGGAGGAAGGCCGCCGCCAAGAAGCTTTTTTAGAACGTTCGGATCGCCAACTGCCCAGTCGACGAAGGGGAGTAGGAAGTCATCGTTGATGACTTTCCTCTGAAAGACGGAGCTTGCTGAGATGTCGGGCCCTCGGACAACCATTGGAACACATGTCTCGTCCTACCAAACCCACCAACTGGCTACATGATGTGATTACATGAGTCCCGTTGTAAGTCGAAGCTATTTGTGGCGATGAACATTGTTTGAGCTCAGGGCAATCTTGGGTTTTGAGATGGCTTCAGCAGCGAACGAAAAACCTGAACCCGAAGAAAGCAACAATGGGATGAGGAGTGAGAGAATTTTGTCACGATCAACTTTATGAAACACCGTGTTTGTTACGTGTGAAATGATAACCCGAAGCGTGAGCGAGGGACTGTGCCGTCCCTTACTCACTTTGCGGGTTTCTAAAATTACGTGAATTGAATACACGCAATGTTTTTGTGATTAGGCAGCATAATAAATGATCCAAGGACACTGATTGTTTTTTAAATAAACCATGAAATATCGAGACCTTCATGGTCTGGTGAATTACGGCCTTCTTTTACTCCCACGTAAGCATGACCGCGATGCCATACCCATCATTCATGAAACCCCGAAGCGGTTGTTTTGCCGCTTCGGGGTGCTGAGTTCCGTTGCCCCATTAGCTGTGCTTGATTTCCTTCGAGCAGCACGTTTTGTGCTTCTACTTAGAAGTGAAGGATGTGTGGTCGAAGGCTTTCCCCGTCTCGCTCTGGTGCACCATCACCTCTCAGCAGGTTCGGAATAGCGATGGCTTCGTCGCGGGGGTTTGGATCGAACATGTCTGAGAGCAGCATTTCAAGAGCTTCGTCAGCATCAACGCTGTAATCCATCATTACCAGCATGATGTCGATCAGAATGGCATCGTCTGTATAAGGTCCAGGGCTATCATTCGGGTTGGCTTGGTCGAGATCTTCGTCTGATGAGGTGGATTGGTTTGCACGATTCCACGGGGCATCTGGATGATCTCTTGGCCAAACTCTTTTGATGTCGCCATTGTCATTCCACCAGTAGTTGCCGTTGTCATCCCTTTGCACATCTGGCTCACTCTCATCTTCTTTCTTGTCGTCGGAATCCTCCTCAGTGCCCTCCGTTTCACCGGGAAGATCGGGATCGGTACAAGGACCTTTTTCCTGTGCGGAAACACTCTGCACTGACATCAGGCAGATAAACATCATTGCTAGAAACGCTTTTACTAAAGTTGTCATCCTCTTCTCCGAATTGCATGGGATTTTTGATAGGCGACGATTGCCCAGTACTGCCCAAGCGACAGGACGCTGCGAAGCAGGCGCGCAAAATGCGGAAGATATTTTACTGAGGTTCAGATTCGTCCGTAATTGCCATCTGCTGCCGAAATCATCCGCTTGAGGAACGGAGCAGTCGGTTTTCAGTGTCAAGACGCGTGCTCTGATGGTTGGCCACCACAGAACAGTGAGTGGACGAAGAATGCACAGGATTTGGCAGCATCTCGGCGCAGAGATTCAGTAGTCTCAAAAATAATCCCGGTCTATCACTGCCGTTGACTAGGGGGGCAAGGTCAGCGAGAGAGAAGAAAAAGGGGGCAGGACTCTTTTCGCGTTCACTCACAATGGTGCGAATTTCAAGGGCGGACGTCACACGATCCTTTCTATAAATCGGGATGCGACACCATGATTATCAGGTGGGCATCCTTGCCCGTACTAAATCGCACATCCATGACAACTGTGTCACGGTTCCCAGCGTTGGTTATCCGACCTTCTGTGACAATGAAATGCACCGGTATGGTGCCATTTTCGAAATGACCCTCTCGGCGTGCTTGAAGAGAGTCGAAACCTTGTACATTCCAAACAGCTCCGCCAAATCCTTGCCCGGCGAGATGCTTGAAAGGCCCCAAGCGTTTGCTCATGTCGTTCGGGACGCGATCGCTGCGCAGGGCGTGCTCAACCTTGACCTGAGCCTCCGATACCCATTGTTTTTGATTCGCATGTTTACGAACACAATCCTCAAAGAGGAACGTAACACCCAACAACAAGAAAACCAGTCCAATCACGGCAAGCCGGATTCCGGTTGAGCAGATGGGAACCGAAGCCGTCGCCCGCAACTCGTTTCTTTTCCGAGCACCACGCTAAAGCCCCACCACCATTGCAATCGCTGCTGGAACGCCTCCAGCGGCAAGAAGAAAAAAAACACCTTCCATTGGCAGCCCGATGTTCTCCGACAATTGATTCCAGCCGACGATGACCAACGTCAGTAGCATGAGCACGAACCCGAGGGATGACCAAGCGGAGCCGCAAGAATTTTGTCTCGACAATCTGAGCCACCCTGTCCCGCGAGAGCGAGTGAAGTCATCGGGCTGCGATCAGTGTTTGTTCATGTAAAACGCCCGGCTTCGCGACCCCGGTGCATTGCATTGTTATCTCTTATGATCAGTGCGCATTTTAATGGGAGCCCGCGTCGCGTGATTCCTTACGCAAGTGCTTTGAAGGAGACAGGTATGAACCGCATGAGAATGAATGGCATAGATGTCTATTATCCGGATTTCGCGGCAAGTACCACTCTGCCAA
>Ga0315330_10001681_pt1 | contig 14973 bp, 10 predicted proteins | sample M140m34915metaG_FD_203453 | JGI IMG/M metagenome (GOLD analysis project Ga0315330, IMG submission 203453) | Ammonia-oxidizing marine archaeal communities from Monterey Bay, California, United States - M1 40m 34915 | ecosystem: Environmental > Aquatic > Marine > Intertidal zone | place: USA...
AAGGAACACCGCGAGATTCAAACCAATCAATGGTATCAGATGTGCTAAATTGATAAAAAAGTGATTTTAGTTTTTTGCCACCACGAGGATAAGCATCACAAAGATCTGATATATCAGTACAGTTATGAGTAACATTACAACGACCTCCTCCAGAAACTTTTACTTTAGAGAGTACTTTAGATGTTTTTTCAAAAAGTATTACTTGATGTTTAGGATAGTTTTCTTTTACTGATATTGAAGCAAAAAAGCCAGCTGCTCCTCCACCAATTACAGCAACCTTTTTAGTTTCCACATTCTAAATTATTTAATTTTTTTTAAATGGTTTTAAAATTCTAAATTTATAATTCAAATATGTATACTAATTCAAAAAAAGTCGGCTTAATTTCAGGACCGTTAGCATTCATTCTAATTTTATTTTTCTTTCAACCAGAAGGTTTAAATCCAAGAGCTAATGCTGTTCTTGCATCAACTGCATGGATTGCAATATGGTGGATTACAGAGGCTATTCCAATTGCCGTAACAGCTTTATTGCCCATTATTTTGTTTCCCCTAACTGGTGGATTAGGACTATCAGAAACAACAGCTTCTTTTGGACACAAGTATGTTTTTTTGTATATAGGTGGTTTTATAATTGCAATAGCTATCCAAAAATGGAATCTACATAAACGTATAGCATTAAATATTATCAATTTAATTGGGACTAATGTCGTAAATATTATTCTCGGATTTATGATGGCTACTGCATTTATGTCAATGTGGATTTCAAATACAGCAACTGCAGTTATGATGTTACCTATTGCAATTGCAATTGTAACTCAATTAAAAGATGATCCAAATACTATTGAGAAAGAAAATCTAATTTTTGGAAAGGCTTTAATGTTAGGTATTGCTTATAGTGCTTCTATTGGAGGTTTAAGTACTCTAATTGGAACACCTCCTAATTTAGTCTTAGCTGGTGTGGTAGAGGAAACATTTGGCTATGAAATCACATTCGCACAATGGTTTCAATTTGGTTTTCCAATTTCTAGTGTATTATTATTTATATGCTGGAAATATCTTACGAGTTTTGCTTTTAAGTTTAAACAAAAAAAATTTCCTGGAGGAAGAGAGGAGATTAGCAAGCAATTAAAAGCATTAGGTCAAATTAGCTATGAAGAAAAATTAGTAGGACTAGTATTTGGCTTAACTGCATTAGCATGGGTTAGTCGATCTTTTTTATTACAATCAATTATTCCATCCATTGATGATACTATTATTGCAATGATTGGAGCAATTATAATTTTCTTGATACCTACTAAAAACAAAGAAAGACGACTTATAAATTGGGAAGAAGCTGTAAAACTACCTTGGGGAATTTTATTATTATTTGGAGGAGGAATGGCTCTAGCTGCTGGTTTTAAAGATAGTGGATTAGCTTTATGGATAGGTTCTCAAATGACCTTATTGGATGGTATCTCATTGTTTTTACTGGTTATCATTTTGATTACTGCAGTTAATTTTCTAACAGAGATTACATCTAATTTAGCAACTACAGCAATGCTGTTACCTATTCTATATCCAATGGCAATCACAATAGATGTCCACCCATTCATATTAATGGTTTCCGCAACAGTTGCAGCTACCTGTGCGTTTATGTTACCTGTTGCAACACCTCCTAACGCAGTAGTTTTTGGATCAGGTTATTTACGCATACCTGATATGGTTCGTGTAGGTGTATGGATGAACATAGTTTCAATTATTATATTGACCCTATTTGTATTCTTTTTACTTCCAATTTTATGGGATTTTGACCCATTAGTTTTTATAATACCTGAATAATAGTCATTTTTTATTTAGCTTTAAATGTGAAATATTTTTTTGCTATACTATTATTCTTAATAATTTCATCTTCTAATTTGATTGGTCAAGAGGGAACTAAAGTTGATCTGAGTAACGTTAATGTAGGAACAAAAAGACTTCCTACAGTATTTTTATTTGGAGAAGAATATACAGTTAGAGATAGAAATGAATTACTTAGAGGATTACTTAGATCTCAATTTTATAGAGAAAGCTTAAAAATTGTTATAAATCTACAAGAGTTTATTTCAAAAAGAGAATTTAGCTTTAGGCATAACGGACCTGTAGAGATTAATTTAGATGGAAGAAAATTAAAAAATCAAAATTATTATAATTCTTCTTCTAGTAATTTACAAACCTATCAAGTTAAAGATGATAGTAAATTAGTACGATTACTGCTCAGAGTAAAAAATGTAAGAATTGATAGTAGTCTAACAGGAATTATAAAAAGAAAAGCAATTGGAAAACAAATTAAATTAACTGAAGAAAGTATTGAGAAACTTATAAATGAGATGAAATTAGAAGTTAAAGGAGATACAATAGTTCTTCCTGAAATTGCTAAGGCGAATAAAAAGAAAGAAAGAGAATTAAATAAGTTTTTTAGAATAAAGAAAAGACTAGATAAAGAGTTTGCAGAGAACCCACTAATAGAAATAAAAATTTCTACGAATTAATTAATTTAAAATTTATTTTATCCCCATTTTTTAATTGAGACAAATCATCCAAAGATTTCTCATTTAATTGAAGTATTCTAGAATATCCACCTGTTGTTTGACAATCTCTATGAAGAATTATAATATTTCCTGAAGGGGTTAGTTGAACAGTTCCTGGTAATACTGGAGATGAAATAATTGATTTCGTTTTGATTTGAATTTGATCTATTAAATTATAAGCCATTCTATTGTTAATGCCTATTGTAAATTCTTTATTTAATAAATTATGTAAAGAATCTTTATTAAGAATACTAAATTCAGGTCCACTAAAAACATTCAAAAAACTATTTGTTGTTAATTTTAGTTTATGATCAAAAACAAAATTTAATTTATTATTATTTGATACTTTAATTTCATCTCCCTTTTTTAAAAAATAAGATGGAGTTATATTTTTTAAAGAAGATTTACTTCCTAGGTATTTTTCACTAGCTATGCCTCCTGAAAAAGCTAAATAACATCTTGCACCATTTGATGTTTGATTAATTTTTAGAATATCTCCTAACTTAACATCTATAGGTTTATACAATTCTATTTTTTTATCATTAATTGTCGGATTAAAATCTCCACCCGTTACAGATAAAGTATAGTTGTTGTTAAAAAGTAAAGTAGGCCCCATTAAAGTAATTTCCAAAAGACAGTCATTTAATTCATTTCCAACTATTTTATTGGCAATAGTAGCACTTTCTTTATCCATAAATCCTGAATACGGAACACCTATATTTCTATACCCATATCTACCATTATCCTGAATGGTTGAGTATAGACCTGGATCAAGTACTTTTATCATTTAACTAAAGTTAGGTTTAAAAGATTTATTTTTTTTCAACGTTTCAAATGCAGATTTTGATATTTCTAAAAATTTAATTTTGTCACCTGGATTAACAAAACATGGAGATTTTGATTTTAAATTGAAAAACTCTAGAGGGGAAACTCCTATAATATGCCATCCTCCAGGACTGTCTTGGGGGTAAATACACGTTTGATTTAAAGCAATACCTATTGAGCCCCTTTTTACTTTAAGAGAAGGTTTAAGTTTTCTTTCACAATGGAGTCTATAATCAGTAGTTCCTAAATACATAAAACCAGGTAAAAAACCCATAGAAATAACATCATATATTTTAGATTTATGCAATTGAACAACCTCATTCTTAGATATTTTTTTTGATTTTGAAAATTCCTCAAGATCAGTAGCGAAAGTGAGATCATAACACACAGGTATTTCCCATATTTTACTTTTCACTTTTTGAGGAGTGTTTTCAGGATTTACATTCTTTATTTTATTTAATAAATCATTTGCTGAAATTTTATTTCTTTTAAAAATAATAAGCAATGAGTTTATAGACTGCACAGCATCAATTAGATATTCATTAAAATCATGTTCAATTTTAATTCTTAGAGAAGAAATTTTATAAACTAATTCAGAGTTTATATTAGAATCGAAAGTAATTAAGATGGAATTTTCATTGTAGATAAAATATTTCATAACATTATTTATTCTTAAAAACTCTATTAATCTCTTTGAGGATTTCTATTGCGTTATTAGTATCCGAATGAATACATATTGTGTCAAATATTATTTTACGAGTATCCCCTGTAATTGTTTTAACTGCATTTGAGTTTATAATTGATGTTAAATGATTAATAACTTCTTTAGGGTCATTAATAATTGCATTTTCTTTTTGCCTTGAAACTAAGCTTAAATCATGATTATAATTTCTATCTCCAAATACTTCATAGATTATATCAAATCCTCTTTTTAAAGCTAACTTTTCAATCTTAGATTTATATGGGACATATAATGAATATTTTGATTTATAATCTTTTAATGTGTCTAGATATAGTTCTGAAAGCTCTATATCATGAATCATCTCAGTGTATAATGCTCCATGAGCTTTAATATGATTTATTTTCTTTCCATATGAATTAGATATGCTTTCTAGGGATTCAATTTGACTAATTATACTATAGGATAATTCAGAATTTGAAATATCCATTTTTTTTCTTCCAAAATTAAATCTATCAGGATAGGATGGGTGGGCTCCAATTTCAACATTACATCTAATTGATATCTCAACACATTCTATCATACTTTCACTATTTCCAGCATGACCACCTGAAGCAATATTACAAGAGTTAATCAATGGCATAATTAAATGTTCATTGTTTAAACCTTCTCCTAAATCACAATTAATATTTAACATTATAAAAGAGAAATTAAGCCTTTAGATCCTAGTATAATAGAGATGATTACTATAAAAACACCAAAAACATTTTGATACCTATAATTGTATTCACTGCTAATTATATTCTTGTTATTGATTAACCACAAGAGTATTATGGCTATTATTGGTAGCAAAAGACTATTTGAAAACTGTGCAAACTTTATTATTTCAATAGGGTTAATATTAATCATTGAAATTAATACACCTATAAATAGAACAAAAGACCAAACCAGTCTAAATCTTTTACTCTTAAGTGAATCTTTCCAACCAAAGCAACTTTTAGCAACGTATGCTGCTGCTAAAGGAGCAGTAATAGAAGAAGTAATTCCTGAAGCAAATAAACCTACTCCTAAGAAATAAATTGAAAATTTTCCATAAAGAGGCTCTAATCCTTTCGCTAAATCAATTACACCTGTTACATTTTGGTTTGTTACAGAAGCAGCTGTAATTATTATTGATAACGATACTATTCCACCCAGAAGTATTGAAATGAAGCTCTCTAATCTTGCAACTTTAAGTTTATTAATTGAATTCCATTTTTCAGAGACGAGTGATGAGTGAAGAAAAATATTATATGGTACTACTGTTGTCCCAATTAGGCCTAATATAATAATAAGGTTATCTGAATTAATTTTAGGCTTAAATATTCCATTTAACAGATTAGTTATATCAGGTTTAGTAATAATCGCTGTAATAAAAAATGATAAACTCATAACTATTACAAGAGATATAAGTGATCCTTCAATAATTTTATAATCTCCTTGATAAAGTATTATAAATGCAATTATTCCAATTAAAACTGGAAAATAATTAAATGATTGGTTATTAAGTATTGCTGAAATACCAAGAGATGCTCCACTAATATTTCCAGCTTCGTAAGCAGCATTTCCAATTAAAATAGAAGAAATTATAAGTAATAATATAAATCTATTTAGTAAAACTGATTTTATTGAAGTTCTTATAACCTCTGCTAAATTCATTCTTGTAACTAAACCGATCCTTAATGACATTTCCTGAAGTACAATTGTAGAAAATGTAGATAAAATAATTGCCCAAATTAATGAGTACCCAAAAGAAGCACCAGCAATTGTGCAGAGAGTAACAGTTCCAGGTCCAATAAATGCAGCAGCAATTAATACACCTGGTCCTATATCTCTAAACCATTTCATTATGGAACTTGAATCTTATCTCCAAGCAATATTGCATTTAGAAATAGTCTATTTGTTCCATACCATGAGCCTCTAAAATTAGGATTATCAGAAAACATAACTGCTCTTCCATTTCCAATTTTTGATACTAATAAAGAAATTGTAGAATCAAGTTTTTCTGCATTATTATCTGTTATAAATCCATCTATCAATGGATCGCTAGTATACCTTACAACAGATGAATATTCATTCTCTGATGGCTGAATCCATACAGTATTATTTCTATAAACTGGAATATTAGAATCCTCATATCCAAATCCTATAGGATGTGTTAAATCAACTTGGGCATTTAATATAATACCACCTATTCTTTCTTTTCCTCTATTGTCTTGTGCATCGATATATGGTTGATAATCTTTTTTACTCTCATTTTTATCAGATTTAAGTAGTTTTTCGTTTACAATTTTGTTATCAATAAGGAATTTTGAACCAGAGCCTATTGAAATAATTGTATTGCCATTACTTGCCCAATCTTTAATTTTCTTTATTTGATCTTCATTAAAATCATAGCTTCCAGATACTATTACCATTGTTGTGTATGTATCCAAAGAAACTCTATCAAAATTTCGAATAGGTATTTTTGAAATTGGCATTCCTACTCTCTGATCTAAAAGATGCCATACTTCTCCTGCCTCATAAGATCTAACTCCAGTTCCTACTAACATCATTGCTTTTTGTTTTTTTAAAGGAGAAACATATCTGCTTCCAAGATCAATTCCACCAGAACTTAAACCAGAAGGAGCAGAATAAATATTTACTTGAAATTTATTCTGAATATTTTCGAGTTTATTGAATAATTCTTTTGGACTAATTTTTTGAAGACTTACAGGAATTACTAGAGATCCATAATCAAATGGAATAAGTCCACTAGAAGTATTTATGGTAAATGGCTTAAAAGCAGTTGATACTAGAATATCACTGTTGACTAAACTGTTAATTACTGCTGGAACATTATAATCAACAGAATTAATTATATAAGCATATTCAGATTCGTCTATTTTATTTACGGTAAATAGATTATCAAGATTATCAAGTTCAACACCTTGAATATCTTTTGATGAAGAATTATAATCAATATCATAAAAGTTAGCAATTGACCAAGCTGAAGCATCATAAAAAACACTATCTCTAAATTCAGTATTAGTCTCAAAGATGGATCTTACAGTTCTATAATTCTTTTGTTTTGTTGGAACAAAGAAATTATCATTGTCTTTTAATACACTTATATCATGAATCATTAATTTATCAATAAATGCTTTAGTCTTATTTTTGTCTTTTCCCATTTTGAAGGAATAACCCTTTATTCTTTTTTTATCTGCATCTGTTATTGCTGAGGCAAAAAATCTTTGCTGATATTCCATTAATTCATCTTTCATTTCAACTGATCCTTTAACAGTATTCATTCCTGATACATATTGGTTTCTTATTGTAAAAGGAAACGTGATTTCTCCAAATTGAGTTACCTGTTTATGACCTCTAGAGCTTGCTTGTTCAAATAACATACCTATTCCACCCATTAAATCACCATATGAAGAATGATACCCCGGATATGTCTTATCAAAAGCTTCTTTTGAAAAATACATCGATCCTATTTCGTCTAGACCTTTAGCGAAAAATTCTCCAAATAATCTTTCAAAATACTCATAGTTCTCTTGGGGTATAACAGGGTCTTTTGCAGCATGAGTTTTCCATGGAACAAAAAAATATGTACTGTTAGTTCCCATTTCATGAAAATCCATAGTCACATTTGGATACCAGTTATGATGAAATTCAATTTTCCCTCTAGTTTCTGGGTGAATTCCTAGCAGCACATCTCTATTTAAATCAAACCAATAATGATTTGTTCTTCCACCAGGCCAATATTCGTTATGTTCAGCATCCTGGGGATCATCAACTAGTGGTGAACCTTTATAGCTATTTACCCATTGAGTATGCCTGTCTCTTCCATCTGGATTTATAGTAGGATCGATTAATACTATTGAGTTTTCTAGGTATTCTTCAACTTCTTTAGATTTAGAGCTAATTAGTGTGTATGCAGTAAGCATTGCCGCTTCTGAACTAGAAGGTTCATTTCCATGAACATTATATCCTAGATTTATAATTACTGGAAAATCAGTTGGTTTATTTGATTGAATATAATTTTCATCATCTGGTCTTATATACGAAAGATGTGATTTCCTAATTTCTTCAATATTTTTAATTTTTTCAGGAGAACTTACTATCAAATAAATTAATTTTCTCCCTTCATATGATGTTGCATAACTAAACATATCTGATTTATCTGAAGCATTAGACAGATATGTCATATAAGAAACAATTAGATCATGTCTTGTATGCATTTCACCGATAGGATAGCCTAAAAACTCCTCAGGAGATTTTATATTTTCATCAAAAGGAGCATATTTTTCATAATAATAATCTTGAGAATAAAGTGAGCCTAAAAATATGAGGTTAAGTAATATAATTTTTTTCATAATTCTTGTTTTATTTATTTATACCTGGAAGTGAACTTGGGGCTGTTTCTTGCCAATTAAAATTTTCAGATTTTTTTTCTAATGGGTATACTTGATTTAAATTATTACCATTATATAATCTACCGTTTTTCATGACCATTTCTATAGAACTTGTATTTCTTATTTCATTCAATGGGTCCTTGTTAAGGATTACTAAGTCTGCTAACTTTCCTTTTTCTATTGACCCAATCTCTTTATCAAGCCCAATTGCATATGCTCCTTGTATAGTAGCAACTTTTAACATATCATGATTTGATATACCACCTGAAGCAATACTCCATAATTCCCAATGATATCCAATTCCTTCAAACTGTCCATGGGATCCAACTCCAGCAATACCACCTTGTTCAACTAGATCTTTTACAAATACACTAAACTCTTCGAAGGCATATTCATCTTCATGAAACCAACCAGCTTTAATTCTTCTTTTTGAGTCTAATTCATCTTTAGGAGTGAAAAACTTAACTTTTTCATCATTATGAATATCCTCTGTAGCAAAATAATAATTCTCAGCCCATGGTCCACCATATGTAACTAAAAGTGTAGGCGTATATGCTTTTTTGGTAAATGCAGTTAAACCAACTATATCGTCGTATACTGGATATATTGGATGATTATGTTCTTGACCTGGATATCCATCTATAGTTTCTGTTAAATTTAGTCTTAAATTTAAGCTTCCTTCAGTTGTAGGCATTATTTCTTGCTCCTTAGCTGCCATTAAAATCCATTGTCTTTGCTGCCTATTTCCTGCTACATACATTTTAATTGTTTTTGTATTATAATATTTTGAATACTGTTTCATTACGTCTCTTGCATCATCTAAACTTTTAACATTATAGCCCCAATATCCTAAACCTGGACCAGTAGAATAAACTCTAGGACCCAAAATCTTTCCTGCTTCAACCATATCAGCATAAGTAAGAACATCTGTAGTTGCAGTTTGAGGGTCTCTGGTTGTAGTAACTCCATTTGCAAGATTAGCTGCATAAGAAGCAGGCTGATATCTATGAAGTCCCCATCTAGGCCACATGTGTGCATGGGTATCTACAAACCCAGGTAAAATAGTTTTACCCGTCATATCCATTTTTATAAGGTTTTCCTCTTCAATCATTATTTCTTTATCACTAACTTCAATAATTCGATTATTCTTAATATAAATCTGTCCATTCTGAATTATTTGATCACCATTCATGGTTATTATCTTTGCATTTAATAATAAAATTGAACTATTAGGTATATCTCTATCTACAGTTACCTCAATTTGAATCTCATCAGGTGAAAATTCATCAGTTTTATCCTCGTCAGAAACTTCTTCAGCTAAATCAGGGTCTAATTCTGCAATCTTCTCTACTAATTCATCTTTTTTCTTTTCTTCTTCTGACTTTTCATCGTTTTTTGTTTCTTGATCCTTATCAAATTGTTCAGCATCATTCAGATTATATGTTAAAAAAGAATTTCCAATAGACCAGTTTATAGACTCAGAATCCTTATTCCATGAAGGAAATTCGCCACCAATCTTTGTTAATTTTCTAGCTGGAAAGGATGAGGATTTAGGGTTAGAAACTGAAATTTTCAATGACTCTAAACCAGTATAAGGAATAGTAAAGCTATATAGATTATTGGTTATTTTCGCTAATCCTTTAGACCCATCTGGTGAAATTAAAATTAAACTTGCATTTGAAGGTCTTTTTGTATCTCCAGATCCATAAGGAGTTGTTCCAGTAACCTTAATTATATTTTTTTCATCAGTTCCATCCCATTTAATTGAAACCAAACCCTTAGAGTTATCAAAAAGATAGATTCTATCTTTTCCATCAACAAAGTGTGGATAAGATCTTCCTTTTGATTCACTAATGTAATTAAGCTGACCCCCTTTTGAAGAAATCCACATAATTTTTTCGTTTGATTTAAATGCCCCAGGACCTTCACTACCTCTGTAGTTTCTTGCATCCCCTATTGTAAATACAATTCTATCACCACTTGGATTCCATTTAGGATTCATATAAACCCCATTTATTCTTCTCTCATTACTTTGAGTTAAGAGCAAAGGTTCCTTTTTACCGTCTGATCTCACTTTAAATAATGAACCACCTTTGTTATCATTCCATGTTACAAAAACTATTTCTTTACCGTCAGGACTCCAATCAGGCATTGCTTCAATTGTTTCATCTTCAAAAGATGTTAACCTAGTTAATTGATTTGAATCTAAATCCATTAAATACAATTTATTTAATGCTGTAAATGTGATTTTTTTATTATCCGGAGATACAGATGGATTTCTAATTTGATTAACAATCATAGATTTTTCATCTGAGATTTCATAGTCAAACTTTAATTCAGGTCCTACTTCTATAGTCTCATTAATCTGAAAAGGTATCTCATATGATTTACCTTCATTTATATCAATTTTATTTATTTTCCCTCCATATGATAAAATTAAATTTTTACTATCAGGTGTGAAGGCCATATTTGGAAGAACTCCCATTGTTGCTTGAGATTCCTGATCATCTTTTTGAACAGGAAAAGCAAGCCATTTTTCATATCCAGTCTCCAAATTACGAATTCTAAGTGCAGTTTTGTCCTCATATCTAGTACCATATACTAGACTCTTTCCGTCAGGTGAAAGGGTTGGTGTAAAAGCTGAACCAAATCTTGATGTTTCTCTTTTTATTTCTCCTGTTTCTCGATCATATTTTGAAATTTGATATTGAGGAAGACCTGCATTATACTGCCATGAATTAGTTCTATTTGCATACCATATATACCTATCATTAACTCCTACTTCAGGTTGAACTATTTTTAAAGATGATGGCTTATCTATTAACTTAACTCCACTTCCACCATCCTTATGGTACATGTGTAGCTTTAGGTTTCTTCTTCCTTTAGAAACGATTAAATAGTCTCCATCTTTAGACCAATCTGCAAAAGCAGTCTGATTATCTTTTTCCTTTGTTATTTGAATTGAATCATTTGAACTTAAATCTCTAATCCAGACATTGTTTCCTCCACTTTTATCACTTACATAAACAATTGACTCTCCATCAGGAGAATACTTTGGATGAGAATCAAATGCCATTCCTTTAGTTATTCGCTTAGCTTTACCTCCAGATATTGGAATTGAGTAAATATCACCAAGAAGATCAAAAACTATTGTTTGTCCATCAGGACTGACATCCAAAGACATCCATGAACCAGTATCTGTATTCAAATCATAAAATCTACCAGGTTTAATAGGTAAATTTTTATTAGATTTTTCTTTCTTTTCTTTTTCTTCAGTTTTGTCTTGAGCAAACATAATATTTGAGGAAATCATGAAGATCAGGAGTAAATAAATAATTTTTTTCATAACAATGGTTTTTATAAATATAATCGTTTTAAAATTCTTTTAACACTTGTAATATAAGTAATTAGTTATATTTGAATCAATATAAATTTAAGTAATCAAAAATGAAAAATTTATCTTTAATTATATTTTTATCCTTATTCTTCATTAATAGTATTGAAAGTCAAAACTATTGGCAGCAGGAGGTAGATTATAAGATTAATGTAGATGTAAATGCAAAAAAAAATTCTTATAAAGGAGATCAGAAGATAGTATATACAAACAATTCACTAGACACTTTAAATAAAGTCTTTTTCCATTTATATTTTAATGCATTTAGAAAAGGCAGTGATATGGCTGTAAGATTAAATAATGGAGATGATATTAATACTAGATTTGATGTAGATATAAGTAAATTAAAGTCAGAAGAAGAAGGATTTTTAAATGTTAGCAACCTTAAACAGGACAATATTAATGTTGAAACATATTTATCAGATACAATTTTAGAGGTAACGCTTGGTAACCCTATTTTGCCTGGAGACTCTTCTGTGTTTACAATGGACTTTAAAGGTCAGATTCCAATAACTATTCGAAGAGCTGGGAGAGATTCTCCAATGGGAGTGAAATTTTCAATGGCTCAATGGTATCCCAAAATTTCAGAATATGACTATGAAGGTTGGAATACCGCCCCATATACTGGAAGAGAGTTTCATGGTGTTTGGGGAGACTTTGATGTTACTATTAAAATCGACAAGGAATATATAGTAGCTGGATCAGGATATCTTCAAGAAAGTGACCCTTCAAATTTTAAGCTTGGCGTTAAGTCAGGAAAAAAGAGGATTTGGAATTTTCTAGCTCCAAAAGTTCATGATTTTACATGGGCTGCTGATCCTGATTATATTCATGATATTTTTGAAGGCGAAAATGGAGTAAAATTAAATTTCTATTATAAAAATGATCCTGAAATAATTGAAAATTGGAAGGCTTTGCAGCCAATTACAGGAGAGCTATTAAAATTTTTTAATAAAAATATTGGAATTTATCCATACAAACAATATTCTGTTGTTCAAGGAGGAGATGGTGGAATGGAATACTCTATGTTAACTCTGGTTAACTCCGGTAAAGATTTTGTTCCGCTTGTAAGTGTAACATCTCATGAACTAGCACATGCATGGTTCCAAGGAGTACTTGCTACTAATGAAATGAATCATGAATGGATGGATGAAGGTTCAGCAAGTTATTTTGGTGATTTAGCTGAAAGCTTTGTTCTTGGTTCTGATTTCTACAATAGTATAAGAAGTTCATATGGAAGGTATATAAGTTTAGCAAATTCTGGACAAGAAATGCCACAATCAACAAATGCTAACAGATATAAACACAATAGAGCATATGAATCTACTGCATATTCAAAAGGGTTTGTATTCTTAAGTCAATTAAGGTATATAATTGGTTTGGAAGCTTTTAATAAAACAATAAAAAATTATTTTGATACATATAAGTTTACTCATCCCTTACCAAATGATTTAAGAAGAATTGCTGAACAGTCATCAGGAATTCTATTAAACTGGTATTTGACAGACTGGACTAAAACAACAAATAAAATAGATTATGCAATTAATCAAGTTGAAAAAGTTAAAAATAAATCTTTAGTTACATTAGAAAGAATTGGTTTAATGCCTATGCCTCTTGAAGTATTAGTTACATTAAAAGATGGAACAAAGGAATTTTATTATATACCTATTCCTCTAATGAGAGGTGAAAAGAAACAACCTGAATATGCTGAAAACTGGATACAACTTAGAGATTGGTCATGGGCTTCTAAAAAGTATATTTTTGAAATAAATCATAAACTAGAATCTATTATATCAATTGATACAAACCCTACTGGACTTATGGCTGATACGGATTATTCAAATGATACAATAACATTTGAATAGAATGGAAAAATTATTGTTAATATTTGAGAATATTTCTTCTGTTAACAGAGCCCTAATAATGGTTTCTGGTATTACTTTTTTCTGGATAATAGAAGGTATTGTGCCTTTTAAATTTCTTGATTATAAAAAATGGAAGCATTCTATCCCAAATTTCCTCCTAACTATAACTACTATTATTGTAAACTTTTTTTTAGCCTTTATTTTGGTATATGCATCAGACTGGACAAATGAAAATAATTTTGGTTTATTGCATTTATTAAACTCCTCTACTCTGATGAGTATAATTATTGGAATCTTATTACTTGATCTAGTTGGAGCCTACCTTCCTCATTTAGTTCAACATAAAGTCAAATTATTATGGTACATACATATTGTTCATCACACAGATCAAAATGTAGATACAACTACAGCAAATAGACATCATCCTTTTGAAAGTATTGTTAGATTTATATTTACACTTTCTGGTATAATTATTTCAGGGGCACCCATTGGACTAGTTTTAATGTATCAATCATTATCTGTTATATTTTCACAATTTAATCATGCTAATATTCAAATTTCAGATAAAGTTGATAAAGCATTAAGTTATATAATAGTATCACCTAATATGCATAAAGTTCACCATCACTTTGAATTGCCATACACTGATTCTAATTATGGTAATATTTTTTCTTTGTGGGATAGATTATTTGGTACTTATATGGAGTTAAATAAAAGTCAAATTATTTATGGAGTTGATACTGATTTAGATGAAATTCAGAATTCTAAATTTATGAGTTTAATTGAAAGACCTTTTAAGAAATGGTCAAAATATTTTAACTAAGCTTCTCAATCTCTGAGACAATATCGTTTAAATTAAATGTAGACTCCGTCCCATTTGACATATCTTTAATTTTGAAGATGCTATTTTTCAATTCATCTTCACCAATTATAACAACATAATTAATTCCCTTTTGATTAGCATAATCCATCTGTTTCTTAATTTTATTTTCAGAAGGATATATTTCACATGTAATATTTTTTTCTCTTATTTTATCTATGAAAACTGGTAGTTTATCTATTTTATCCAGCCCAAAATTTAAAAATAAAAAGGATTTTGAGGAATCCAAATTGTTAGGGAATAAGTTTAATTCATCTAGTATTAAACAGATTCTATCGAATCCAAAAGATATACCAAATCCACTTAGACGAGGATTATTTTCTTGAACTAAATTATCATATC
>Ga0315330_10001684_pt1 | contig 14964 bp, 13 predicted proteins | sample M140m34915metaG_FD_203453 | JGI IMG/M metagenome (GOLD analysis project Ga0315330, IMG submission 203453) | Ammonia-oxidizing marine archaeal communities from Monterey Bay, California, United States - M1 40m 34915 | ecosystem: Environmental > Aquatic > Marine > Intertidal zone | place: USA...
TCCGTCTTAGCTTGCACCGCCGGGTTTGCTTTCGCTTCGTCTAGTAGTTCTTTGACCGCCCTTTCGTTACCCACGTACACTTCCAACAGCTTGGCGTAAGTCTCGGCGTGCACGGCTTCGTTAAAAGTTTGGTAAGCGTAAAAGTATCGAATTTCTGGCAATTGTACCTCGCTACAGAAGTTGTCCACAAGATTTTCAACGACTATTCCATCGGCACTCGCGAAGAAGGCGAGGATCTGCTTTATAAAGTGCTGCGTTTCTTTGTCTAACTTCTGGAACTCCACAGCGTCATTAGAAAAGTCCAATTCGTCGACTAACCAAAACGACGATATCATATCTTTTGCCATTTTGAAAAGGTCTTGGTGTTTGATAGGGAAAAGTACCAGGCGGTCATCTGACGGGTTGAGGAGTTCACTCATTTATTGGCAACATAGACCATTAAATAGGGAACCCTCGAGCGTTTTGGCAATCCATCAATATCCTGAACGTCTTCATCATTGAAATGCATGTACTGTCCATCCACGTTCACGGCAGCGGTGTAATGACCCCCGTGTGTAGACCCCATGTGGTTGCAGATTCCTACGAGTTTGTACCCGTACCATTCTTCAGGTATGGCAACTTTGTACGTTAGCTTACCACTTATGTCGAAACGCTTAAACTGAATACAAACAACCTCTCCCGGATGAATCGTAACCGTTTTCACCATCTCCGTTTCGTCACAGTGGTCGCACTTACACACCACGCTCTCCGGCTCCTCTAATGCGGCAATTCCATCATCAAGCCCACCGTTTATAGACAAGCAGCAGAAAGGCTCTTTGGAAACGCTCGTGTGTCCGTTTTTGCAAGTTAGCGTGCTTTCAAAATGACCTTCGAAAGGGTTCTTTATATCCTTACATGCTTCGTCTTCGTACACTTTGTCTAACATAGTTAAGAGAAACTCATGCGCGTCGTGCTGGTACAAAGGCTCAAAGCCAAGTGAACTTAAGTGTTTCGCAAATTTACGTGGTGTTGATCCCTGGTAAAGCAAATTTATGAAAGATTGAACTGCTGGGTTTTCGGATTCTACCTCCACCAAACGTTTCACTACTGGCTTTGTATATCGAAGTATCTGCACTATACTGTTCAAATAGCAAGTATTTCCAAAATTCTGCAGTCCCAGCGGGTGCTGCTTCATAGCGATCATTTAAATTAATTCACGTATGTTAAGTACACCATAATTTTTTGCAAAAATAAACAAAAACCCATGCCTATAAGCTTCCTATTTGACCACCAAAATGGCTGCTCTCACATACGAAACCCTCATTAAAGTGGCCTCCCACGTCGTGGAATGCAGCGGATCCAGCCAGTACGCATATACACTGTCCCAAGATACAAAAACGTTTACTAAAGTATCTTGGAAAGGCGATACTGAAGATGACGAGAAAGAAATAGAAACTCTAAACGCAACCCTTCCAGAGTGTAACCGGCTTGAAAAATCTTTCACTGCAAAATTTGGAAACAAGCTTGCTGAGTTTTACCTTGGGAAAGATTTCATTGTTGGTTTCGAAGATAAAATGTTTTTTTCTCTTCCTGATGCAATATTCTTGCAGCGCGTTTCTCCCTTCACAAAAACTTTTGACATGGTTTGTTTCTACGGCAAAAAAAACAAGACTTTTAGCGTTGTAGATCGCAAGGATTTGGATGATATTCGAGATTGGTATCCTAACAAGATTTACTCCTGCAGCGCCGACCCCTTGCCCATGAAGTTCGTAGATGAGTTTCTTAAAACGGCAGAAGACAATATCTACGAAAAGCTTTTCAACGAGTTGTTCAAGGTCGAGGAAAGCTCTTGCAGTGAGTATGAACAATCGGAAGAATCCGACGAAGATTATGAAAGCGATGATGCTCACGAGAGCAGCGAAGGAGAGCAGGAAGTTTCAGAGTACGAGAGCGAGAGTGAAGACGATAATGATTATGATCCCGGCGATGAAGTTACCGAAGATGAAGACGATGACGAAGAACCTACACAGAAAAAAAGAAAGATGTTTTAAATTCTAGGCGTAACTATGTAATCAGTAACGGCGTTTGTAACAAACTCTTGAACAGAGAGGAATTTTCCCTTCAGTATATCCATACAAATGTTTTGAATGCCGGCTTGAAATGGTTCGAATCTTCTTGGGTGAGCGTTTTCGCCAATTTTTAGTTCCGGGCACAGCCATATAGCAAAGATAATGATTGCGAGTTTTGGAATGCGACGCGTTGTTGTCCGAACGTTTTCAATGACTTTCTTGTAGCGTGGTTCAAGCGGTTGCTCGGCCAAGTGATTGCAAACCCTTTCAACCATTGGATCTATGTTATTGTACCCCATAAAAATACCATACAAATTATCTTCTGTGGCTTCTCTCTCTTCAATTTCGTGTTTCTTATCAAACGCCATTGGTGAATTTCTTGCAAAATATATACCTGAATAAAATACACCGTCATGAGCACGCCGAAATGCTTTCGCGCAGTACACTGTGAAAAATCTGGAAACTCTTGTCTGGTGGCAAATGTATGAAAACATTTTTGTGAAAAAGTATTACTTTCACTAAAACGTTTACAACACTTTGAAACATTCTTTCTTTTGGTATACTAAAAAACCCGTCCCAAAGGATAAGTACGTCTTGCAAGTTGAAAACATTTGCGTAGAGAGTGGGGATGACGTTGCAAACAATACTGACCATGAACTGTTTGTGGGGGTCTTCGAGCAGCACTGCCAACGCTGGTTCTTTTTCGTAGCATTCAAAACACACAAGATTTGATATTGATTCTATTTTTTTCAAGACGTTTGTGTCCTTCGCGTTTAGAGGATAGGTCGGTAGGACGAAACGTAGAATCCCGTGCAGCGAGTAGAAAGTATTCTCGACAGCAGTCTTTTCGTTGTCGTTGTGGTACACGTAGAAAAGTGGGAACACAAGAAAGTTGAGTCCCTGTGGATATCCAAGTCCCTCGTTTACCAAACAAAATGCGTTCAAGATGCTTATGAGTGTTTCGTGGTGGGCATCAAACCACTTGTTTTCCGGAAAGGTTCTGGATATATCTAATCGGATTTGCTCGTCAAAATCGCTTTTTCCGAATGCAAGAGCAGGTTTTTGGATGGATCTACATAAACATTTAAGCCAGGAAGCGGCTCGCATATTATTAAACACAAGTTTTAATTTATACTCTTTCTACACTAACTCCCTACCAACCGTATCTGCTACAACATAACTCACAAGGGCAAGCACCAAGCGGGCCTCTGAACTATCTGAGCTAAGAAGCGCGGATTCACCAATAGTGAGCGCACCTGCCGAAACCGAAAGACTAGAGATGACGACCGTCGACACAGCTGTCCTGATGAGCTTTGAGCGACTAAGTGCACCCACCTCCAAAGCTGGCATGGCTTCACTGAGAAGTCCAACAACAACAACAGCAACGTGCAGCGCAATGAAGAACACAGCCGTGATCATACCCGAGGACTGTTCCTTGTTTGCAGGAGCATCCACAGTCTGGTTGAGAGCATTGGTGTGGTTGTCGAGGCGAATGTTGCTCCAGTCATCGTTCATGACAGTGGAAGAAAACCACAGGGCACTCACGAGCGCCGCCAGAGTTAGCCACACACGTGGATTGTCAGATGTGGGCATGTCCACTGCAGCGGGGGCCATGGTATCATCCAAGTACCAAGACACGTAAGATTTCAGATCCACACCACGAGCGAGCACGTGGTGAGTGAAACTATCGGTGAAACGCGCCATGATAGCAAGAACGAAGAAGAGGATGGCCCATCCCGGACGGAGCGTCTCATCCAGCGGGTGTTCCCATAGGTAGGCAGAGCAGACAAGAAGTCCGGTAGAGGCAAGTTCGCGGTAGTAGTTCTCAGTACCGTTCTTGAAGAGTGTCTTCGTTAGGAAGAGCAGAGACATAACCTTGACGAGGGCAGATCCAAGTCCAATCCCGTACAGCACAGGAGCAGCCACAGCCTGAGTCTTGACATTTGACGCGATTAAAGCACCAGTGGTTGAGTTGTAAACATCAACACTCTCGTGCGGCGTGACAGTGATGAGCACAAAGGCGAGAATACCAAAGAGGCCCTGGAACAGGCGGTAAAGGATAGCTGTCTTGTCGCTACCAAGGGCCTTCTCGGCGCTCTCAGGCGATGCCTGGCCGTAGCCCACGCGCATTGCGTCGAGCACAACCACTCCGAGTGCGAAGACGATGGAGTCCTGCGTGAGGTGGTTGCCGACAAGGGTACCAGTGAAGAAAAGGAGAGCCTGCGTGATTCCACCAACAATGACAAGTCCATGAGCACCGCCGTACACCCACTCCTGATTGTTCTTGACCGCAACGCGCTCCAGGGCCACAGCGACAATGTATGCAACAAGCAGAACGTACGCCGGAGTACCCCACAGGTCATCGTACCAGTGAGTATTCGCTGGCAAATTGGAAAGCATGAACATAAGCAGAGCAACAGAGATGGTGATAGCGGGACCACGAGCGTGCTTGAATTTGTAAAACGAAGAGACATCGCGAACTTCCGCAATGACACCATCAGTGATAGCCTGCTGCTGCGCACCGTGACGAAGTTCCTGCCATAGCTTCAAAACGTAAGCGGCAATTAGAATTAGGGTCAGGTATGCAACAGATGTATCGTTCCGCCTCGCCGGATCAGTCACAGTGGCGTTCGCGAGCTGCTTCGCAAGAGACAGATCTTCCTCCCAAAGGAACGAAGCTGCGATGATCGTCAAAGAAGTCGCACCATGGATAAACGCAGCCGTGTACTCAGAAAAGGCACCCTCAAAACTAGGGAGACCAATGTCAAGGCCAGGCATACGAGTGCTGATCTTGACTAGAATGTCAGAAAGACCAATAAACGCAGCCATCAGGGACGAGAAGAAGATTGTCGCGCGAGCGAGTAGAACATGAAGTCCAAAAAATTCTGGCGAACCTTGAGCAATCACAGTATCTGTTGAATCAGTGCTGAACACAAACAGAAAGCCAAAAACCGCAAAGACCAGTTTGAAGACCCAAGAAAGGTCCGTAAGCTTAGTGCCACCGACTTCCGCACCGGCCTGCACCTGCGCGATAGCGGTAAGCAGCATATCAATTGGGCGCGAGATAAACATGAGAATCATGGAGACTGCGTAAACAATACCAGAGTACATTTTGGCAATGCCGTCTTGAACGCCGTCGAACGCCGAGAAGTACTTGTTGTAGTCAACCATTTTATGCAGCCAGAAAGATCCTAATATACTCTATTTTTTTTCTTCTTTACGGTGTACTAACTTCTCATCTATTTTATCAGAAAATGTCGAAGCGTGGTGCTGCCATCAGATTACTCGAAGGAAAAGGCATTCCCAAGAACTACGAAACTATTGTTTATCACGCTAAAGTACCATACGAAGATACTATTCGAAAAATACTTCGCGGAGTATCTCTAAATGACGCTTTGGGGATAGTAGAAGTGGCTGATAGTGTGACACCTTGTCGTAAATGTGGAAGTCTTAAAGTTACAGAAAATAGCGTTCAAACAAGATCAGCTGATGAAGGCGCAACCTCTTTTTTCTTCTGCACCAAATGTAAAAATTCTTGGAAAGTATAAGTCGGATATACCACCAACAAATGAATCAGCGGCAATTGAGACTTCGCGCGTTAATACAAGCTCCACAGAAAAAAGATTATACAAACAAAATCTACGACTTGGAGAAATTCTCCACAGCACCTCAAGTAGAATCAGAGTACTCGTTTGAAGGCAATTGGTGGTACTTTTGGTTTCGTGGAACAGTTCCAATCAAGGAGGGTGACAACATTTTTACTGACCGGGATTACCTCATAGAAGAAATACATATATACAAGAATTACAAAAGAGGGACAATGCTTTTATCATAATACTAAGCCTCCGGGGATATCCCTGTATTCTTCTCTTACATACTTTGTGTCATCTTCACTGCGAGCTAAAATCTTACGTAGCTTAGCCACTGCGTCGAACACGTGCTGTGCTTCTTCGTCTCCGCTTTTTCTACCCTTAGTTGGGTATTTCTCCAACATGTTCAGCATTTCCATAGCCGTAGAGTGGTGATCTGCTTCCATTTGTGTAAACGCAAGCGCTGTACCACCCATATTAGCTCCTATAATCGTTGCCCATATAATAGCATTGTTACCTGTGATGACCAAAACACTTACGATACCAATAACTCCTGCAAGAAATTCCCAACCAAGGAGCTCCCATATTTTTGTTGAACAACATCCACGATCATTTTTTGGAAGTTGAAGTAACTCCCTTTGAAGTTGTCCCATCTTCGTGTACAAGAAGTTTTGACCAAGTTTAACGGCTATCACTACCACTATAATTAATATAAGCCACGCACTCTGCTTGCATTCCAAAAAAAGCAAATGGACGTCGGTACTAAACGGATCTACATGCGTTCCACCACAACTGCCCACATCTAGTGAAGCGAACGTATCGTTTGGCATATTGCTACAAATAATACGAGTATAAATACAAAAAAATTCGGCTGGTCGCGAGAAGCCCCTGACGGCGTATGCACAACCGCAAAGTTGCCAGTGCATCCCGCACCAATAGCATCAAGTAGAGCCCTTTCTGTTGGGCCAATGTACATGCATTTTCGAGCCGGAATACCATAATATATAAGCGTATTGGAAACTCCAGCATGGTGGTAAGAACTTCCGGGGTCGTAAGTATCCGGATTGTACATCTCGATCCCGTTCACAAACAGGTCATCCGTAATACTCACATTCGATTGAATCGTGCACCCAGAAACTACCTGCTCGCCGTCGGCAGTTTGCATCTCCAAGTCTAGAGTAAAGGGATAACACCCCCCGCTTGAAGTCGGAAACCCAACATCTTCTGCACCGTCTAGAATTTTAAAAGACGACGAAACACCTATTCCGTGAAGAAACTCATGACGGAGTATAGTTTTCAAATCATAATGGTTTCCTATTTGGCACGTTCCATCGTCGTTGTAGAATCCATTTGGTACGTAAGGATTTATTTTTACGTCTATAGAACCACCTAAGTATCGTACGTGTTCTGGAAGCAGCGCCGCTGGCGTCCACACACCGTCTAATAGCCACATGGTGCGTTCCGCAACGGCTAAGGTATTCAAATAGGGTAACTGAGCAAAAAGGTCATAGTCATAGTTAACATTTAATACGACTGAATTAATATCACAACTACTTTTAAATTCGTACCAAACGTCTTGAACTGCCTGCTCCAAATCCGGCAATGGGAGCGCAGCTTCGGGCGTGGTTTTCAAGCTTTCCCATTGACTGAGCGCAAACGCATGCGCCATTTTTTAATATGCCAAAACTCCATTGATATACTGACTGTTGCTAGTTTTTTGGCGGTAAAACTCGAGCTCTATTCCGAGTTGCCGAATAATTTGCTCCAAATTGTCGATTCTCCTGTAGGCTTCAACAAGCATGTTTGTGCGACTTTCTGCTTCTTCCAAACGCCTGCGCTTCACAATCTCATCATCTGCCTCGTTCTTGCGTTTAAAACACTCGTGCGTGCAAAAACGTTTCGCTGAGGGCTCCTCAAACTGGTGTTTCCGTTTTGAGCTTACATGATCGGGCACTGCCCGCATTGACGGGTGCATCTGTCGTGGCAAAGGCTCAAATGGACATGCACGCTTCATACTTCTTTACAAATATAGAACGAAAGTAAGTACACCGTTAAAGCGAGTTTGCTTTTTATTGGTGTCAAGTAACCTTTAGAAGTACACGTAAATAAAAAAAGTGAGTGATTTTTTTTTAAGTAAGTATTTTTCATCTTATGGGTGTCATATGACCAAACTACCAATTTTTCGAATCGGTTCAGATAAACGGCGAGACCCTAAACAAGCGGGTATAGTGTACTTGACATCCATGACCACAACCTCTCCCGCGTATTCTGGTAACAATGAACTTAGATCAAATTTAATCCAATCCACTGCAGAAACTTGTTGCGCGCACAAATCGCCAGCGTAGTTCTGAAACCCACGCGCAAACTCAACAGCGTATTCGTTTAGAGTCACTGCTCCCGTGTAGTTACCATCACTTAAAAATGTCACGCGTTTATCCAAATAGTGGTCTGGAGTACCGAAGCATCCCCGATAGGGACATGTGAGGCTGTCCACGTCTAGAATACAACCTTTCATCGGGAGGGCTTTCGGAATGCAGAATTGCACGTCCACTAACCACCCCGCCAATTCTTCGACTTCCAAAGTAGCCTTCACGCCAGTATCACCGATCCTTTCCACAGTTAGATCCGCAGCCGGAGACACAATTATCGTTTGTTCAGTAGGACAGTCTATAATGTTCAGTGGTGCAACCACGTTAGTAGTCGTAACTACGTCGTTATTACAGTGTGCAGTATCTAAGCTGGTGCAAGCAAAGCGCTCTACCGAAAATTCGAATGAACCATCAATGAACGGGTAGCAATCGAGAGTCATATCATGACAAGGGCTTCTCGCAGAAAAGTACGACCTCACAGCACTGGCGTCGTACATAAGCGTGTTCTCCACGTCAAAGATATTCATGTGTGGATAAACTGCAGAAATTGAATTGCTTTTGGGAATATGCATGATTCCGTTTTCGACATTGGAATCCATATAGAACCTGAGCTGCAGCCTAGAGTGATCCGGCAGGGGGCAGCTAGTGTGATCTACCTGCACTTGCGAGATTCTAATAATATTTTCCGAGCTGGTCACGTCGGCGCACTGCCCGTCCCAGCACGCGTAGTCCGCGTTTGTCCCGATAGCGGAACAGTCTGAATCCTGAGAGCACACGGTCATGCAGGATTCGGTCGCCGGCGGGTGCACACAAACACCACTGAGTGGGTAGCAAGCGTCTGTCGTGCACGGGTTCCCGTCAAAACAGTCTTTAAACGTCTCAGAGTATTCGCCATCTTTGCACTCAGCAGTGGTACACAAGTCGGGTTGAAACATATAGTCGTGGTTGACCAGCGAGCAACCCGTAGATGGATCACAAGTGGCAGTTTTGCACTGAGCGGTAGGGCAGCTCACTGGCGTACCAATGCACTGCCCATTGGAACAGGTGTCGTGCGACGTACAGAGAGAGCTGTCAGAGCAGACAGATCCGTCTAAATCATTATCCGGAATGAACGTGCCGCTGACGCACTTTTGACAGGGGCTTTCCATTCTCGTACCAGAACACACACCGGCTGTGCAGATATCAGACCTAGTGCACAAATCAGCGTCTTCGCATGGCACACCATCTACAACAGGCGTGTAAATACACTTTCCCTCGACACTACAGGTCGCTGTGTGACATTGTGAGAACACGCAGTCGTCGCTAACGCCACAGTGGCCTAAAATTCTGTCTGTCAAACAGATACCTCTGCACCTAGCAACCTCACCAACACCGGCAGTGCACTGCGAAGAGCTGCTGCAGACTTGAAGCATATTGGTAAACGTCAAAATCGTTGTGGTGATGACCAGTAAGAGCGCAACGCTCCCTAGGATAATGCCTAAGCCGCACACACCACAGTCGGTTTCATTTCCACAACAGTAGCACGTGTCGTTGTACCTCTCCACGCGCTTCACCTTTTCACGTTGTTTCATTTCTTTAAATTAGGCTACTCATTTATAGGAACAAGAAATTCCAACTATATAATATTCAGATGAGCAAATAAAATATGACTAGGCTGCTGTCAGTCTTGGCATTAAGCATAATCGGGTATGCGCGTGCAGATGATCCCGATATTCCTACGCATTTGCTTAATCCACATGCAGACTTTCTGGATTCAACAACAATTGATTCTGTTAGTGGCATAATTACATCTTCAGTCAGCCTCGGGTCAGAGGTACGCTGTGAGACTGCATATGATCTTGGAACAGCCGCACATTACTACACCGATTTTGTTTCCACCGGTGGCGTTCTTTCTCCTCCCGATGCAGGTAACTATTCTAAGGATTCTACTCTAGCGTATAAGTGTGGAGTCGTAGATACAATTACTGGAGATCTAATGCTCTTCGGCAATCCGCCTCTACTGTTCGACTCTTTCGGATCAGACAACCGTATCTTGCTAACATTCGGTGGAGAATGCACTACAGCGTCAGTTATCTTCGGGCCTTCTAATATTACAAATCTCGGAACCTACAATGGAACTCAGAATTACACGGCTTTAGTATCGTCAAGCATCACCTATTGGTGCATTCAGCCGCATAATTTTAAAGGTGGCGTTACGGCTGATCTGAGTTTACAGGTTGCTGGGATTGCTGATTTTGTTATAGATACGGTGTTCACTCTACCCATGGAATTTGCCACTACTATGGACGGCAAAACTTTCACGGCTATAGACTACCCTCTCGTCTTTAATCTCGGAACCGAGAAACCTCACTTCGACTATTACCAAGCTAAAGACACTTGCCAAAGCCAGTTGTGTAAGGGCACGCTCATTCTTTCTTCCGGATTTTCTAAAAAAACACTCATTACCGATCTAATGAACGGCACTCTTATGGACAAAGCAGTGCGTGAAGTCTTCGAAGTGTGTACAAATACGAGTGTTGACGAGGAACGCATTTACAGCAACCAAGAGGCTTGCTATGGTACTTATGCACTTCTGCACGATGTTGTTGAGGAGGCAGCTGGAAATTTCTTAGATCCGCTCGAGTGCCCGTTCCACAATGATCTTGTAATTTCTTCGCCAGCAAACCTCCAGGCTTGCTTTGATACGGTATCCACCTTTGATAATCGCTGCGAGGCAAGCATTGCGCGCGCAGGAGATCCAGCGCTGTTGGGTAACGTGTTCACAGAATTCTTGACAATAGAGCCTTCACAAACTGTAAATCGCTCATTTAAGTACTCTTTTGTGGACGTCTTTACTGGTACACGCAAGCGTTTTCAGAATGTGACATTGCTTGGTCTCACTGCGAATCCCATTTTTATGGAACCTGACCAGCTGTATTTTGATATCGAATTGAACCTCGCACCAGGTCAGACCTTTGCCGAAATAAATCAGAAAGCTGCTGGAGTAAAAATGCAGGATCCCATAACTGGTTGGAGCCAGATTTTAACACTGACTGGTTCCAAAATAATTATTACACACATTCCCCGCTCTGTCACCACCCTCGACTTACTGGGACACGTCCGCACCGGGTGTGAACAAGAGGAAATGTCTCTGCTTGATGATGGCGCAATCACACTTCCTATACAGACAGCCGGCCTAACGTCTGGCAGATTTGTGCAAGTTGACCCATGCGCTGATCTCTTTCTCTACTATCGTGACGACTTTCAGCAGAACGAACTGACTATTACCGGAACTGTAGGAATTGCGAGGCTACAATCAGCACAGGTGCGCATGTGTGGAATACACACTGCAGGGTGCGAGAACTCAACCGACGTAACTGTGCCATCTGGATCTTCGTCGGACTTGTGGGCACACATTGGTGACGTCTGCCATTACCAGCGCGACCTTGGCCTGGACAACAATGGCGTAGTTGTCCAAGAAACAGCTTACGTGGCAAGTGGCCAAACTGTTGGTTATGTACTAATGAATCAGTCTGGTGGTACAACTGCTCACGCTCAAGTGATATGTGGTGGGTTTTGTCGTGATAACGTTGTACGCTTGCCGGATCTCTCGCTAGACTGGGAGGTTGAATTTAGTGCAGATATGAGTACTTACGAATTAACTGCAGATCAAGGCAATGCTAATTACAATGATTTCAAGGTAAACAACCAGGGCGAGCGCAATTACGTCTTGGAAAAAACTGCCTTTCTGACAAGTCCTACAGAATCAGTTTGTCAGGCAGACGGCAGTATTACTGGAACCGTACCAACCGATATGGTTGCTCCAATTGGTTGTCTTGTATACACCGACACCTCTGATGCAAATGGACAGTTTCTATCTAATACTTCATCATCATTCACAGGGGTTTCGAATGCATTGGATATGATTGATTATCTGAAGACGTGTGGTGAAATTCTCTCCGATGGGTCTGGAGCCCAAGCACAGCTTGTACAGCAGTTTAAGATTGACTACGGTACTTTCGATCGTGGAGGTCTTCCACAAGTTGAGACATTTTGTCATGCTAGTTTTGTCACACTCTCCCTAGAGACAAAGGTCATTGGTCTTAGTTCAACTACACTGGCTGTCTCCGAGGTTGTCAGCGAGGCCGAAAGTGACCAGATTGGCGTGAGCATTGGAAATGTGGCATTTCAACCCTGTATCGGTGGATACCAGGCGGTTGCAACCGTAGATCTCCAGCACAGTGTTGTTGGTGAGACATGGGCTGTCGATGATACGGGATCTGATTTTGAAGCAATTATGGTTCCGGGGTTCCAAGCAGTGCAGTGGCAAAGCGAGTGTCGTGACGTCTGTGGCAGTGAGTCAGAATATCTTTCTAACTGGACAAACGGTACTCACTCACTTATTGCGGATATTGAAGCTTCTGGTGGTGCAAAGGCAGTTGTTGCTTTCGAAGTGGCTATATCTGGTACGCCTTGTGCGGCAGAGGAGAACTTTGACGGAAGTGGAATTGTTGTTTTGGACCTCTACGTTGCAGAAGGAGCAACCTGCAGCGATTCGGACACCCGCTCAAACAAATCACCATACGCTGACCAAAGTTTGTGCTCGCACATCACGTTTCATCACGTGGGAGATTTTGAATTAAAGCTGACTGACAGCATGGTCACTCGCAAGGCATATGGTGGTTTGGCACAGGTGCTATGTGAGGAAGTTGGAGATCCCGGTTGCGTCGGTGATCCTAGGGGATTAATGTTCGAAGCTGCCACAACACTCAATGCGTCTTTCAACGAGGCTACTTCTTCTGGCATGTTTGCGTTAGATCAATCTGATTCTTTCTCAAACATCACGTATGTAGTCTTCTGGGAACAGAATTACATGGGAAACTCACGAAGGTTGCGATCCACACATGTGTTCGGTGACGCAATGATGAGTTCCTTTTCAACGTTAACTATTCTACCAACAAGTGCTCAAATGGGTGATTCTACAGGCGGAATTATATATGATCAGACGAATGGTGGCATTGTGTTTTCAACTACACCTTCGGGAACTACTCCATCTTCGAGCAACTCGACGAGTAGCATTGATTGGGGCCTCATTGTGGGAGTAGCGGTCGGAGTGCTGGTACTGGGTGGTGTTTGGTATTTGTATTCAAAGCAAAATGCAAATATTCTAAAAACAGCCAGATCTGTAAGCGGGTTTTTTCGTAGCCAACAGCTTCGCAAACCCACGCTAGCGCAAGTGCGAAAATACTCTAAGAAGGGTTATACGGAACTCAGTAGGTTTGAGCGCTTTACAACGGACTTCTAAAATTATATTGAACAAATATAAAAATTACATTTTTTTTAATCACTATCTAAAACATCTGGCGGCGGCGTTTCTTGCGGTTTCCAATCTCAGCCACCTGCTCCATAAGATCACGTCCACTACCACCAACGCGGTACTTCTGCACAGCGTCCATAAAGTGAGCCTCATCAGTCTTAGGCTTATGCACAGGCTTCTTCTTGATACTAGCCACATGCGTAGTCTTGTTCATGACCTCGTTAAAATCTTTCTTCAAATCCGCATTCTTAGCCTCCTCAGCAGCCTTCTTAAGCGCCTCCTCGCGAGCAAGGCTCTTCTTCGAGGCGTTGTGTGCAACACGGAAAAACTCCTGCGACTCGTGCGGGAATTTCTTCGCGAGGGCAATGATAGACTCACGGCTAGCGTCATTTAGATCCTCCTGATCCAGCGTCTGGCTCCAGGACTCGACAAGGGCCTTCGCCATAGCCTCGTTCTTCGCGGCAGCAACCTCAAACTCCTTCTGCTCTTTCGCCTTAATCTCGGTCTTGAGAGCCTCGAGCTCCTTAGCCTGAGCCTCAAGCTTCTCCATATCCTTCTGCTGAGAAACAATCATCTCCATGAGTTTTTCCTGATTCGGAACAACCTGGCTAGCCTCCTCAACCGGAGCAGCCGGGGCGGGGGTCGGGGTGGCATCAGTCATAGGGGTATCAACTACGGGGTCAGACATTTTTCTAGTTTTGTTGCTAGCCTTATAGGTAGCAATATTTGTTTCGTCTATAGCGTTTAGCTCACTTTCATCAACAAACATTATCCTGCAGTCGTTTCTCCGGGGATCTACACAAAGGCTCACTTCAACGGGTGCTTTCTCTGTCTTCCCATTGGCGTATTGTGTATGTGTATGGGTCAAACTTAGCCCAGTGTAGTATCTAGTTCCATTCGATGACTTTTTGACCGCGTTACGAGCAAAATGACCAAACATAGACATGTCATCAATTTTGCCCAAAATCCATTTTGAGCCATCTGGCTGGTTCCAACTTTGTCGGATGGTACCCACCTGCATCTTCTCGTCGTGCTCAATACAAATTGGTATTCCCGTCATATCCATCTGGGCTTCCCCGTATGTGAAGGCAAACGTGGGGTCATGCTGTTCCGGCTGGGTAAGTGTTGGGCTTAGCACATTTCCGACAAAGTACATCTTTTACTTACACTACTCAACTACTTATATAGCTTGTCGGAAAAGAAATGTTCTACTATGACTTGGAAACGTGCTTCTTAGCGAAAGGAGGCAAACGCACTGAGCAGCGGATTCTCGAAGTCGGTATCTGCCAGGGCAGGAAAACTTACAGTGCTCTCGTCGACCCCACACTCGGAAAACCTATTATCCCGACTCTAGAAAAGCTAGGCATGCACCCAGAGCGGTCTGTACGCTTCTGGACAAAGCTCCTGATTGGTAAAGGAATGATAAATTCTGCAGTCAAGCGCAAGCCTTTTGATGAGCAAGTGAAGTACATAGACGCTATTCGGTCGGATTTTATCACCCCCCGAGCTGCAATCGAAGGGATGATCGCTTTTGGAACCGGCGTCTGGGTTGCTCACAACGGCAAGAGCTTTGACGAGAAAATCATTCAAGGGCACCTGGACCGCTTTAACCTAGAACCGGGCATAATTTTCAAGGATTCTTTACCTGAGATCCGCAAGCT
>Ga0315330_10001686_pt1 | contig 14956 bp, 16 predicted proteins | sample M140m34915metaG_FD_203453 | JGI IMG/M metagenome (GOLD analysis project Ga0315330, IMG submission 203453) | Ammonia-oxidizing marine archaeal communities from Monterey Bay, California, United States - M1 40m 34915 | ecosystem: Environmental > Aquatic > Marine > Intertidal zone | place: USA...
GCCTTCGTTACAAAAGGTCCATTAGATGCTGCGACGTCTGTAATAAAAGCCCACACAGAAAGTGAAAAAGGTCTATCATTGCCTGCGCCGTCTGTAAAACTAAAGTCGTCGTAGTCTCCGATTAAAACGTGATCAGATTGACCAGCAGCGATATCTCCATCAAAAAAGATAGACTTGGTGCTCATTGGTGCAATCACTCTACCTGTAGGTCTGCCCCAAATTTGTTGTAAAGTTCTCTCTGTTCCGTCTGGATTTATAACAATTGAGTTTGGGTCGATCATTAGATTGCTCCCGCTGATGGTTCGTGGTCCAAGACAGCCGTGACGAGAATTGAAACTGCATCGTCGGTAGCACCTGCAACACCTTGTGTTAAGATTGGACCTGTGTTGAAGATATAAGGGTCGTTTGCTGCGATGTCGTAGTCAAACTTCTGAACAAGAATAAATAAAACTTTAGACCTCGAACTAATTGTCGCTGTCTCACCTACATTAATTTCAATAAAATTACTCAAAGTAAGAGGTGTTGCAATAGCGCCTCCGCTTGTGACTTGAACATCCTGGTCTTCTGCCAAAAGAGCAACCTTGCATCTAATACCTGGGTCTCCCACTTCTAATGCTTCTGTTGGATTTGTCCCGTCATTATACCATGCCTCTTCAATTAAAACTTTTGCGCTCCTAATTGTGCTTGGAAACTCAACCATAATAAGTTCGCCGCCATGACCGTCAGCATTTGCATTCCAGTCAGGTGAGAAGACGTCCTTAAGATTAATTTTGTTTGCAGCTATCTCACAAGTCAAACCGTCGGCACGAAGATATCCGCTGTCTCCGCCTATTCTGATAATCCTTTTGAGGAAAGGTTTCCCTGCTTGCAGTTGCGTGGCAGCAGAACCACCACGGATAAAAGTCCTAGCCATTACTTTTTATTACCTTCTGCTAATTTCTTCCAGACATTACCGAGGCTGTTTGTGAGTGCATCAATGTTTACACCTGGATCGTTAGGATCTACTCCGTCAAATGCCTTGTACCCGCCTGAACCTTTCGAAGCTGATCCGCCTTTCTTCAAAGGCTTGGTTCCCTCGAATACGTCAACTCCGTTATAAGACGAAGAGCCAATAGCGTCAAGAAGTTTCTTTTTATTTTCTAAAATCTTTTCTTTTTCGGCTTGACTCATTTGATTTGTTTGCTGTGGGGCTGGTTGCTCCTGCTGTTGAACAGGTGCTGCTTGGCGAGTTTCAGTCATAAGCCCGCCTTGGACGCCAGCAATAACTTCTGAAATAACTTTAGACAATAAGCCACTTGATAAGAGTGCGTCTTTCACACATTCCTCTACGATAGGCTTGATAATATTCTTTAGTTCTGATTTCTTCAATTTTAGTCCCTTACGATGTCGTTTAGTAATCTATTAATTTTGTCTGCTTTAGTGTAGACGTTTGTTGTTTTAATCTTGCCCTCGGCTAAAGACATAAAAGCTCCGATAGTAGAAGGATCCGAAACAAAGTCAAAACAGATAAGGTTGAAGTCGTCTTCAACAATAGTGTTGCCCTGTCTGTCCTCGTGGACCGAACCCATGCCTCGTGAAGAGATGCCGAGTGTTACGTTGGAGTGGACAAGTGATTGGAGAATCTGCCCCGAAGGTGTGTTGAGGATTTTACACTTCCCCATTACGTTGTCGCCTTCCCACCAAATTTGAGTCATAAGGTGTGAAACGTTCTTCAAGTTTACAACAGAGTCTTCTGGGTGGTCTAGTTCACCAAGTGCTCTATTTTCTCTTACTACTTTTTGATAGTTCTCTACTTCTCTTTCCAAGACTTCTCTTGGGTAGACTCTACCATTTTGGTTTTTTGCTTTTGCTCTCTGAATAACACCAGTGAGATACATCGCCTTTCCGTCGGCAACTTCTCGCTTTTCGCTTTCAGTTAGAAAGTCCTGGCACACTCCGCCTTCGCAAAGCTCATAGTATTCTCTTAGTAGAACTTTATTGTTCATTTGTCAACTCCATAAATAATAAAAAAGCAGGCTCTCCCTGCGTGAATATGCTACCCTTACAGCAATTACGAACAGGCTGTAACATCCATCTTTTATTTGCCATTGGAAACCTCGCTTTCATTTGCTTATCTTTAAGCCACTATCGTCAAATAACATTGAAAGGATATAAGAAGTTCCAGAACTCAAACATCCGAGCAAGATTGCCGTTAATGGACTATAATCAAAACTAAATAGTTCGGTTTGACTATTTAGGCTCCATAAAAGTAAACCAATCCAAAAACCTAGACACATAGGGCATTTAAATAATTCTCCTAGCTTTCCTTTAGTGGGTCTTACTGAATTAAAGATAGAGCCGTAGACTAGAATCTGTGTGAGCCCAAATGAAGATAAGATAAAATAGGTGAGGGATAGCACTTGAGTTCCTTTCTAGTAAACTCTGTAGTAAGACTTGATGGCGGGATATTTTGGAACAGTACCTTTGTCAACTTCCTGTGGAACTTCACCTAACTCTGTTGAGTCTTCCTCTGAAGGGTCCGTTACTGATTGGACCATAGCATCTTCAAGTGCGTCGTCGTGTGTGTAGTAAGGCTTCTCTTCTTCGATAAAACGACCGATAGAATAGATAACTACCTCGGTCTCGTTTGCGCCATTGGCTGCTGCGGGATAGGTCGCTTGGATTGTTCCATAAACGTTGCCTGCCTGAACAGAGTCCATTATGAGAACTCCTCTTCTGTTTAAAAAGTCAAATAACCTATCTTGGGCTGCATAAACATCATCAGACATTTCATTCTTTGGAAAGGCAAGAACTTGCTTCTTTTCTGGCTGGACCACAATATCCAAGTCTGCGTGGTCAAAAATAGCGTAGTCGCCTGATAGAGTCTTGCGAAGAGCCATTTTCATCTTTGGGTTGTAGACTACACTTTTCTCTTCTGGTTCACCAATCTGAACTTTGATCTCTTCATTCATTTGTTTCTACCTCTCTGATGAGACCTTGAATCTGCATTATCTTCTTGATGGCGGCTTCGTCAAGCTTTGTCTCGGTCAAGCTATCTAAGAACTCCAGAACCTGCTCCGTCTTCTTGACCATTTCTGGGTCAGAGCTAATCTCTTTTATGTCAAGTGAAGATCGGACCTTATCCCGAAGTCTTCCGACTTCTTCGTTTAGGTAGGTCTTGAGAGAAATGCCGTTGTCTGAAACAGAGTAAATGTATTTTGAAACAACTTGTTGTTGCTCTTCGTGAAGCTTTCCTGCATAAGCTTTATTGAATTTGTTCGTGAAAGTCTTATAAGCGATTGAGTCAATGTGCTCTAAGATTTCCTTTTCAGTCTTTTCTTCTGCCTTTGTCATCTCTGTGAGAAGTTTGTCCTCAAGAATAACTTTCTCGTTAGGAGAAACGTTGTCGGCGAATAGCTGACCAATAGTAGCCATAGTCTTGTAGTTTGGAACAAAGTTAGAATAAACTTCTTGTCCTAACTCTACATTAATCCTCTTGATGAGTTTTGACTGCTCTGAAAAGATGTTCTGGGTGTTGAGTCTATCTCTGTCTCTACGAACTTCTGAAATGATTCTCTGTGCAAAACCTGTCTCTGCTTCTTTAAGCTCCATTAGAACCTTATAGGACTGCAAGTCTTTATAAAGAACTCCACGCTTGGTGAAGTGTCTTTTAATAATCTTTGCGATTTTTGTTTGTCGCTCGGAATCATTAGCTACTACTGATTTAGCCATTTCCTTAATAAGGGTTTCAAATAGAAATGCTGTGTTTCTCTTTTTATTATGCTTAAACTTCATCTTGTTTGTTATCCTTTTAATTGCTTATTATTCTTCTTTTCAAGGTCTTTCACTAACGATTGGACTTGCCAATCTGTTAGTTCCTGATTCACTTCAAGAAGCAATTTTTCTTCTTCGTCAATGTAAGTAGTTTCATTACCCTCATAAATGCCACGAGAAAGAGACTTCAAGTCAGACATTCCTGGCATTGTGTTGCGTGGGGTGTTCGAAGCAGTTTCATCTGACCATTTGGATTTTATGGAACGAGTCCGAGCACCAGAAGGTCTTGAGTCAACCTTTTCTGGGTGATAAACCTTGCCCTTGGCTCCTGGTGTGAGATATCCATCTCGCTTACCTGGTGCTGCGAGAAGTGCTGACTCTGGTTCATCTCCGCCTTCGTCTCCAAGGTCAAGGTCGTCTCCGCCTTCGTCGCCGAAGTCATCATCTCCGCCAAAGTCTCCTCCGCCGCCTTCGCCAGCTTCGGGAACCTCACCTGCTGCTTCAATAGCTGCGGTAAATTTAGAGTCGTGAAACATTTCTCTTTGAATGCGAATAACTTCTTCTTCTGTAAGTCTAAAAATGTTTCTATAAACCCAAGCCTTTGAGAAGTAGCCTTCTGTTGCAGAGTCAGCAACTTCAAATTTAGTCTTCATATGCTCAAGCTCTTGCATTGCTGCTATCTGTGAAGGGTTGTTTAACTTAAGACCAAATTTGGTCAAGTCTTCGCCTCGGTATCCGAGAGTGTAAAGGTGAATAATTCCAACCTTCTCTAGTTCTGCGATAACAGAACGCTGAAGCCTTTGAATAGTTCTTGCAAAGCGGATGTCTTTTTGTGCGAGTGTTGCTTTGTCCTCGTCTGCTCCCTCTGAACGAGAAAGATAAGACTGTGGAATCTTGAGTGCTGCAAAGAGTTTATCTCTCAAATACTTTACGTCGTCGATGTCGCCTGTGTAGGTTCCACCTGGAAGAGACTCAATCTTTGTGCTCTCGCCACCACGGACAGGAATAAAATAATCCTCGTCAATAGAAAGTGGGTTGTAGCGAAGGTCAACACGTCCAGTGCTTGCGTCAACAACTTGATTCTTCTTCATAGTTGTTACGACCTTCTGCATGTATTGCTCTACGTCTTGTGGAGAAATGTTACCGACGTCAACATAAAAAACTCTTCGCTCTGGTGAGCGAGTGATTCTATAGGACATCATAGCATCTTCTAAAAGGTGAAGTTGTCGCCAGATGCGTCGTGCTGGTTCTAAAATAGAAGTTCCATAAGGAGCATATTTGTCATTACCTAAAATGCGGAAGTGTGCTACCTGCCAGTTCTCAAAAGTAAGCCCAGCAGAGTTCCACTGATATTGAACATAGTTAGGATTGGTTGGGTCTTCGCCTTCTAATCTTTCTACTTCTGCTGGTGGTAGTGGAATAAAAGACTTGACGCCGATTTTATCGTCGATGTCAACATAGAGAAAATAGTCTCCATATTTACACATCGTTCGACACCAACCGTAAAGGTTGAAGTCAACATTTAGGACGTTATTATAAAGAGACTCTAATGTAGATTTAATCTCTTGGTTCGGACATTCGATGTTTATCATGTTGTTGAGTTCGTTATGATAAGTCATTTCATCTGCATAGATGTCTAATGACGATGCAATAATAGGCTCGAACTCCATTTGGTCGAAATCGACATAACGCTCGTTTCTAATACGATTATTCATCGCATCGGAATTTATTTGTTCAAATGGATTGTATTGGTTCTTCTGAAATTGTTTTCCAGAAGCAGAAGTGAAGCGAGTGGCATAATTATCTAATGCCTGTCTCTTGAATTTTCTCCTGTTCTGCTGTCGCCTATTTACAATAGGTCCAGAGAATAGTCTCGTTAGTCGCTTAAATAAAGCCGAGTCTTCGTTCTTGATATTGTCGTCTGCCATCTATTTTACCCCTTAAAAAGACCAGGGAAGTTGGTCATTATTTGTTTCATTTGTTGGACCCCGTTAGGTTCCCCATAGTTTACCATACCTGGAATAGCTGTGTTAAGCTTTGTTTTGGAAGTAGTCATTGCTCCCAAGAGAGCCTTCTTATATTCCGAGTCTCTCTGGTTTGAAACCAATGCTGTATCTCTTACCCAACAAGCAATAGCCATAGACATCACAAGGTCATCGTTATAACCTCTCATAGCCTCGGGCTTACCATTGTTCCAGACGAATGTCTTTAATTCATTGTAAAGACGATTCGATACAATGCTAATTAGGTCATTTCTTATAAATTCTTCTAACTTGGCGATTATTAGTGGTCTTGTCTTCATTGACGTCGTAAAACCGAGAACAGAACGGCTGTTTGACCTTGCTGCTGCTGCATCTACATATTCGTGAGTTGACTTGATAGAATAGTAGAGGTTTGGGTAAACCATTTCTTCCAACTTCGTTAGAACGGAATAACCGACATTATTATTCTCCACAACAAGCAAGCACCCACCATAGGACTTGCCTACGTCCGCAAGGAACATAGCGTAGGTGTCTAGGTCTACTTTGCCCTGATATTCTGCTGCCTGAGTCATCTCTGTAACATTTATAACTTGAAATGCTGAAAAGTCTTTGCCGTCTCCACGGGCGACGTCAGCTACAAGAAGGTAGGAGTGCTCTGGGTTGTAGTCTTCCCAAATATAATAGTTTCTATCAAACCCTGCTTTGTGAGGAGGTGGAGTGATAGCATTCATTATCCTTTCTATGTCCTCGGTGTTGATAACCGTTTCACCAGACATATTGAAGTTACACTCTAGCTCTTGTGCGATTTGCCTACGAGACATATTTCTCGTCTCTTTATCGAACCAGTCTTGGTCTCTGTCTGGGTGGACGTCCCAAGGAAGACAAGTAGGGTGAAAGTCGTTATTAGATTCTTCCGAGTCAACATAGGTTTGGTGAAACCAGTTTCCGACACCATTGGGTGTGGAGAGTGCGATGCAACGACCACCAGTTGATAATGTGGGATAAAGACCAGTCCATAATTCTGCTAAACCTTCAACGTGCGCTGCCTCGTCTATTACAAGAAGAGATAGTGCTTCTGAACGACCAGCGTCTGATGAAGTGGAAGTTGCTTTGATTTGTGAGCCATTAGATAACTCGAAAGAAGTTCTATTGTCCACAGAGATGTTTGCTATTCGCATCCACTCTGGAACGTTTCTCATTATCGCTTTTACCTTCTTTACCAAGTTGGCTGCTGTGCCGAACTTTGTAGCCATAACAAGAACATTTTTATCTTTGTGAAAAAGCATCATCCAAACAACATAGCCTGCTGTTACGGTTGAGATGCCCAACTGACGTGCTTTTAGAATAACATTGAAGCGATGGTCGTTGAAGTCTCTTAAAAGCTCGTCCTGAAAATCGTAAGTCCTAAACGGGATAGACCCATGCATCGGATGAGAAATCTTTGCATAGTTGTTTAGGAAGTAAACGGGGTCTTTGCCGCATTGGACGATTTCAGATAAAATCTTTTTCTTGGTGAGTTGATAAGACATTCAAGCCTGTGCTTTCTTTATGATGGTTCGCCTACGAAACCTGCATCGATGTTTTCGATGACTTTGAGCAATAGTTCTTTAAGTTCTTTATTAGAAGCTCCTTCGTCAAAAAGGGTGTTTAGAATCGCTTCTATCTGGCGCTCGGATTCCTCCTCAATACTCTCATTCATGACGTTACCTTCTAATTCTCTTGCTGCTGCGTGGAATGCGAGGGCAACCTCTTCTGTTGAAATCTCATAATCACGGGTTGCTCTCTGGACAAGGTTTTTGATGTCATTATCAAGATACGCTCCAACGCCTTCGTTCTGGTGGAGTCGAACTTCTTCCTTGATGATTTCCTTTAGCCTTGCTTTTGAAATCTTCATTATCCGTCCTTCCTTTTGTCGTTAGGGGCTTTGCCTTTTCTTCCAAGCTCAAGCCATTTTTTAATTGCGTCATCAACATTGTCTGATGAAGGCTCGCCAACAGGAGCGACTGCTTCGCCGAATGAAGTAATTGTGTAAGGGCAAGTTGCTTGAACCCAACAACGATGAGCACCGACGGTTTGAACGATAGCGTCCATCTCGCCTGACTTCTTTAGGTTGAGAGCAGAACCTGTAACCTTTTTATATTCTTTTTTAAGGAAAGAAGAGATGTCAGCAATCATTTGCTCCATCTCTGACTCAAAGCCACTTGCCTTTGCTTCCTTCATTGTAACTTCGCCGTGATACTTGATAAAGAGTGTATCACCAGCCATTGCGATTTTGAAGCCATCCATGACTCTTTTATCAGTAATCGCTACATCTTCTTCTCGCTTCAAACCAATTTTGATTGGTTCGCCGTTCTCATCAACAGCGCCATCGTAGGTGTTCGCCATTACTTGCGAGATTCCCTGAACGATTTCTAATACATCAGCCATCTTATTTCTCCTTGTTTGGACGCCAGCCAGACTTCCATCTGTCCTCACGGTCTTCGACATAATCTATATAACATTTAAAGCAACATTGAAACTTGCTCATGTAAACATCATCCTGTTTATTGAACGAGTAAACTCCACATACGGGACAAGTTCTACTGCTACCCTTCATAAGTAGTTTCTTTGAAACAAAAACGCCATCGGCTATTTCTACTTTTTCTTTCTTATCTTCTGCCTCTCTGGACTTCAAAGCAGCAATTTTTAGCTTTTCTAAATGCTCTTCTTCTTGCTTATCCGTCCAACCTTGGGCTGGTGACTTGATAGCCTCTTCGCCGTACTTCTCTTTTATCTTTTGTTCAATCTTGGCTACAAGATTCCAATCTTTATCTTTACTCATTTATTCACCGCATAGGTTATTCCAACAGTTGTGGCAACACCAACAACAAAAGAAGCAATAGCTACGACTGGAACAAACCAAGAGTTATTATTCTTGTCGATGATTTCTTCCAGTCTATTGATTCTCTTATTCTTGACCTGAACGAACTGGTTTAGTCCGCCTATCTCTGCCTTTAAGATAGAAACATCTTTGTTGTAGAGAAGTTCCTTTTCGTCTAATTTCAGTTTACAGTTATTCTCGCATAATTGGACGTTTAAGCGCAAGTCAGCCTCAATCTTGGCGAGTGCTGCTTTTGTTAGCAAAATGCCCGTGAAGGGGGCTTCCTCGCCCTTATTCAGCCCTGTTATGTTTAGTTCCTGACTTATAGCATAGGTTGGTAGGAAAGTCAAGGAAATAGTTAGCAAAATAGATAATAGTTTCAAGTTACACCTTTTCTAAACCGAAACGTTTTGCGAAGTCGTCAGCAATCTCTTCTACTGGCTTATCTTCGTTTTCCTCAATAGTTTTCTTGAGTTCTGCTCGGTTAGCTTTCTTTATTTCTTTTTCTTTTACTTTATATCTTTCTTGGAGAAGTTGCAAGCTTTTTTTATAGTTTTCTAAAATCTTTTTTTCTTTCTCTCGTTGTTCTCGTAGGACTTTGAGTTGAGTCTCGTAGTCGTCACGTTGAGCTTGGAGCATGTCCTTCAAACCCTGCTTGCCGCTGTTACCAGCGAAGTAGCTGATAATAACGACAACAGAGGCGAAGGGAACCCACCAGTTGGCTTTGAGCCATGTCCAGAATTTTATCATCCCTTTAATTGCTTCACAAGATCAACTGCTGCTTGTGAACCAATGTAAACCATTGTAAGCTGTGTCCAGTCACCTGATGATAGAACTCCGTAAAGAGCCAAGCCCGAGGCTGTTAACCAAGCAAGAAACTTGCGTGAAATAAACCTTTCAACGTGGGTGTCCATAAATGCTTTTAATTGTGTCATCATTTTATCCTCCAGTGGCTTTCGCCAGTTAGAGTAAATAGTTACTGATTAACAAAAGCAAACTTGTCCTTCTTCTCAATGGCTATTTGCAAGTCTACCGAGTCTTTTAAGCTATCCAAATGGGAGATAAGGATAACGTTCTTGAAGTGAGATTTCACTAGATCCAAGATGCGGATAAAACCTTCCATGTTCTCTTCGTCAAGTGCTGTCCCTGGTTCATCCAAAATAAAAACATCTCCAATAGGAAGAGAAGAAACGTTCATAAACGCAAGGCGGATAGCCATCGCAGAAATAGCCTTCTCAGCGCCAGAACCCATCTCTAAGGGTCGTGGTTCAAAACTTGGGTGCTTGATAAGAACGTTGAGCCGTTTTTCATCATTTTCCAAGAACACTTCAAAATTTACAACGTTAGCAAGAATCTTTGCTACTTCGTCGTTGATAATAGGAAGTTCTTTCTTGATAATGTCAAGAGACACTCCGTTAGAACCCATAGCCTTTTTATAAAGGTCATAAGCAGAGAAGTCTCGTTGAAACCTTTCAAGGTCAAGTTCCTGATTGTGAATCTCTTTTAGCGCATTCTCATGAAGACCTTGTTGCCTGCTTAGTTTCATAGAAGCCTCGTTGCAACTAGATAACTCGTTCTTCTTTTTAGTCTTTGACTTTATAAGCTCCGCTCTCTCGGTGGTGAGCTTTGCGAACTCCAAGATAGTCTTTTCATTCTCTTCAAAGACTCTGACTTCTTCTTCTGCCTTGCTCTTGGAACCACGAAGGCTGACAATGGTTGTTTTGTTTTTTGCGATTTGAAGTTCAAACTTGTTTATTTCACCTTGCTTATCTTTTCTCTTCTTGACAAGTTGCTCATGCTGCTCTAAGTATCTCATGACGCTGCCTTCGTCAAGAACGTTAATCTCATCGCAAGCTTTTTGCCTGGCTCTTTCGAGAGTTTTCCTCTCACTGTGCAGAGTCGCTTCCTTGGCGAGACTGTCATGTGCGTGCTTAATAAACTTACAATTTGGAAAACTATTTCCGCATGGAACCTGTTGCAGCAGCAGTTTGTTGTCTGAAACTTCTTTCAAATCTCTTTCCAGTTCAAATACTTGAGAATGATTCTGTTCTATCTGATAGTTCAACTGCTCTATTTGTGTTTCTTTGTTTTTCCAACTTTCATAGTTGAACTCTTTGAGAAAGTCGTCTATCTTGACAATAATGGCTTCATTGCTTATTACAGCAGATTCAAGAGTCTTGTTGTTCTCACGAATGGCTTCTAAATCGCTGGTAAACTTCCTTATTTTTACCCTCTCCTCCTCTGGGTCAATAACCTTTTGAACTGGTGTGGATTCCATTCTTGTCTCGATTCTCATTATGTCGAGATTTAGCTCTTCCAGTTCCCTTGTTAGAACCTTGCAATCCGCATCTTGGTTGCGAAGGTCCATAGTTGTTTCTTCTATCTCTTTCTCGATTTCAAGTTTTTTCACATCGTGACCAAGAGGACCAGCGGAGTCTAGAAGATATTTAATCTTTCCGTCCAAATCGCTTGACTCGACTTTGGCGATTTTGTATTTTGAGTCAAAGATTTCCAAGTCGAGAAACTTAGCAAGGATTTCTTTTCTCTTCGTTGAGCCCTCTGCGATAAAAGCAAGGGACTCTAATTGGGATGAGAGAGAAGTCATCAGGAAATCTTCAAGAGTTCCGAAGAACACCTTGATGTTGTCGTCTGTCTGGCTTCTTGTTTCACCATTAAGGGGTGCGGATTCTTCTGTTGCAAGGTCATAGACAGAAAATTCTACGTTTGTCTTTACTTCTTCCGTCTCTTCGCCCTTGAGTCGTTTGATGTATTTATCCGCTGTTCTTTCAATGGTGTAGAGTTTGTCGTTGACTTCAATTGTCACTTTACCCCAAGCGTTCTGCTTGTTCTGATTTACAATGTCCACGGACTTTCTATTTCTTTTAGAAGTAGAGTTAAACATTACCCAAAGAAGACTATCAATAATGGAGGACTTTCCTGAAAAGTTCTTTCCAAAGATTCCGATGATTCCTCCAAGGTTATCAAAGTCCACCTTGTTGCCCTCGCCATAGTTGAAGAGGTTGTTCCACTCAAGAGTTTTTAGGTGCCAATTTACATTTCTGTGAGCGATTGCCTCCACAGACACAGCCTGGGCATTAATTCTCCTGTTTATCTCCATCACCTCTTTTAGAACTTCTTTATCTTCGTCAGTGTCTGAGAGGTAGTCATTTAGATATTCTGCAATGAGCTTTTCTTGAACTGCCACATCTCTAAGGTTATTCTTTTCAAAATCAGAATCGAGGTCGACCTTGGCTCTCGAACCAGTCGCTCTATTGAGGAAAGTTATTGACTCAGGGCTGAACTTTGTTCTTGCGACATCAATAACTTTGCGAACCTTTTCTATTGGAATGGAGTGATTCGTTACGATGCGAAGTCTTGCTCCAACAGGTGGATTAGCGCCCTTTGGAAGCCTGCCTGTCTTTGTAAGCTCGATGGTCATAAATGGGCGTGGGTTTTTGAGGACGTGATGTCTTACGTCAAATATGTCCTTGTCCTTTATGTCCCAAATAAGAAAACCTTTATCATTAGTCTCGCCGTGATTCTGTTGAACCGTTGAGCCGCAATAGCGAACTCTACCCTCGGTGTCTAGGATTTGGTTTGTCTTGTGAATGTCTCCAAGGAAAGCATAGTCATGTCCCTCAAAGATATCTACTGTGTCCTCTCCATGATCCATTACCCAGCCGATGTCGGTTGTAACGCCAGCAATAGCTCCGTGGTAAAGAGCAATGTTGATAGACTTGTCGTCAGAAGGCTCCACCCAGTTGTCCCTGTCGAAGACTGAAAGGACGTTGAACGTCAAGCCTTTACAAGGTGAAAACTCGCCTGAATTCTTGAGATAGTGAATGGTGTCCTTGTCAAGAGCGTTGATAATAGGCGTTAGGGCGTCTTGTCGGCTGCTATTCTTCAAGTTGCCGTCGTGGTTTCCTGCGATAAGAACAAGCGGAGCAATGTCTGATAACTTATCAAAGAAATTTGCAGCCATTTCAAAAAACTCTGGTGATAGTTGAGTCTTTGTGTGAGCTACGTCGCCGCAATGGACAATATAGTCTGGCTTCTCTTCACGAAGGATTTCGTAGAGGTGTTCAAACACTGCACGATAGTCGTCGTGGAACTTTAAGTTGCGAATGTGTGTGTCGCTAATGTGGGCAAGCCGTAAAGCTTTTTTCTTTTTACTCATCTTCTCTCCTTAGATGCTATAAATTGCTCTTTCTAAAAAAGTGTCGGGTGTCATTAATTCCGCTTCCGACTTTCTCTTTTGGAACTCTCTTTTAGTCATTTCGCCTACGTCACCATAGGGCGTAATATCTATCTTATACACTTCTATATCAAAAGTCAACATTTTTTTTATTAGTTTCATCGCCTTTGTCTCGACGTCTGGGTCGAGGGCGATATAAACTGGTGTGTCGTGCTCTACTATCTTCTGGAAGAGCTTTGCATCGTCCCTTAAAGAGGAACCTAGAATAGGAACTGCATTACCTGCTACAATAGCATCAAAGGCTCCCTCTACAATAACCAAGTCGTCTTCATAGTCAACATAAAGCTCGTTGAAAACAATATTTCGGTGAGCAGGTGGATTCTTGTATTTCATCCAGTCGTTGCCGTAGGTTCTCGCAATAAAGTAGCTTATGTCGCCATCCTCGTTGAATGAAGGAATGATGATCCTGTTTTTATACTCACCTGATGGGCAATAACCTATCTTCCACTTTATAATGTCTGCTTTAGTCAAGCCTCGTTCATAAAGGAAGCGAAGAATAGGCTTTGTTGCAAGTGAAAGGTTGTTAGAACAAAGAGACTTAAACTCTTCTGGGAGAGTTATTGACTGCTCTACGTTTTCTTCTATTTCTTGCTCTGTTGAAAATACATCTTCAAACGAGGCTATCTCTATGGTGTTATCAATTTTAGCCCAGGCTTGCTGGTCCATAAACGAACCAAAGCGCCTTACAAGGCGGCGAATGTTGTTGCCTCGGTAGTCACATATCCAGCACTTGAACTTGTTCTTTTCCAGGTTGACGGATAGTTTCTTTTTGTGGTGTTTACATTTTGGACAAAAGAATAGCGTTTCACCACCAGAGTGATAGCCGCTGCCCAAAACATTTTTTATAATAGCAATCTTGTCCGACAAGTTTTATAAACCTTCTTTTATTCTCTCACACAATAACAGAATAGAAATGATAAGTCAAGCGGTTTTTTGAAAAAAACCAGCTTTAGCTATAACCCAGCTATCTGCTCTGTCGAATGAGTCAGGCTTGGGGTTTCCGTGTTTTGTATATTCTACCACGAAAGTAGGCTCGTTGTCAAGTACATATTGCAAAACAACTGGTTTTGCTTTTTCGCCCTTTGGAACTTTTATTCCGCAAAGCTTTCTCGCAGAGGTGGCTGCAAGGTATTGAGGTTCAAGACTCCATAGGGAATAACACATCCAACTTACAATCCCATTGAAACGAGAAAGGGTTGAAAGAGTCTTTGCTGAAGAGAACCCTGAACGGAAAGATTGCAGAGACTGCTCTATAAAGATTTCTTCTACTTTATAGGAATTGGATAAGTCTGTCAAGACTTTTTTGACGGCTTCTGCTTTTTGGAAAAAGTTTTTATATTTTCTTGTGTCGATAGCGTTCATAACCTTTACCTCTCCGTTGTCGTCGAGTAAAGTAATACCTGTAATGCTGGTGGAGATGTCTAATCCTAAAATCAATGTTCTTCCTTTCTTAGAAGTCTATTTTCATTTTGAAGGTGTATTGTCTGGATTCTGTTTTCTTAACTGGTGTAGCTAGTTTAGCGATACCTATAAGATTTTTATCTTCGTCATAAATACCGATTTTGGAAATGTAAGTCGTTTTCTCAAATGAGCCAGAGTGGTTTGCATAAGGAGACTTCACAACGTTTGCGATCTTGAGTTCGGTATCCTCTGTGAATTTATTAGGAGACAAAGAGGCTTCCTCTGTGTTATCGTTCCTGTCTTCGTAGTCAACAAAAGTAGGATTATTTGAATGGTTGAGGTCGCCTTGTTTTGCATGAGCAAGCATGGTCATTGTTGGAATATAATTTGTTCCAAGAAGGTCAATATCCCAAGAAGAGTGCGTTGCGCCGAAGTATCCCCAGTTAGTCCACTTTGGTGCGGCTGCGCCCGACTCGTAAGTCTCTGTCGTATGTGTAGAGGATAAATCCCAAGATCCAGTTAGGGCGACGAACCCTTCATTGTACAGGATGACGCCAGCAACCTTATTAACATTGACGTCATTTGGTAAGGTCTGAATGAGTTCTCCGTTTTTCTTCTTATCCTCTAATGTTCCAACCAACGATCCCGATACATAGAAGTTCATCTTTATACTTCCCTTCTTTATGGAAGAGCCGAAGAAGATAG
>Ga0315330_10001687_pt1 | contig 14953 bp, 10 predicted proteins | sample M140m34915metaG_FD_203453 | JGI IMG/M metagenome (GOLD analysis project Ga0315330, IMG submission 203453) | Ammonia-oxidizing marine archaeal communities from Monterey Bay, California, United States - M1 40m 34915 | ecosystem: Environmental > Aquatic > Marine > Intertidal zone | place: USA...
GAGGCTCTCATGGCGGAGGCGCGCGACGACTACAAAGAGAGCAAAGAAGAGGACGAGGAGGAGGACGTGGATGTGGAGGTGGAGGTGGAGGAGGTGGAAGACGACGACGAGGAACCTGGGGAGAGCGTGTCGGCGCTTGAGCGGGAGCTCGAGCTCTGCTTCGCGGACGTGGACGAGCGCATCCGCGTCCTCCACAGGCTCTGGCACGCGTCCGGCGGAAACAGACGCCGCGGGATCGGCACCGCGCCGAGCGGCGCGTCCAGAGACGCATCCGGAGACGTTCCGGTCGCGTCGGCGTCGGTTGAGTGGCCCCTTCCCCCGCTCCCGCCCGCCGAGTCGTCGTCGTCTGGATTCGGCGGTGACGTGCAGGAGCGGGAGCGGGACGTGCAGCTGGAGAGGCACGTGCGCGCCAAGCTCAGGTCGTTCATACGGGCATCTGTCGAGCTCGAGCAGTCCATCTCTGATTCCCGACCCGCCTCTGCGGTTGGAAACAATCGCGGCGATCGATCCAGCGTTTCGTTCTCTGGGTGGGCGACGGCGGGTGCGGTGGGTTTGTTGCGTACGGACCGCGGTGTGGAAGGGACGTCCGGGTCGTTCGACAGTGACCTGGACGGGTACGTGGAGAGCTGCCTCGTGTCCAGCGACGACGACGTTGGTGATGAGTGAGCTGAACGAGATTAATGCGTTTTTATTCCAACGCTCGGCCGCTTTTTGGCGTGGCGGCGGCGGCCGGCTTTTGTTTTTGGGCACCGCGCTCGCTCCGCCTCGACACTCTCCGTGACGCCCCACCGCGGTTTCGCGCGCATCGGATACCGTCGATGGCGACTTTATACGTCCCCGATAGCAAGCGGCGCCGGAAGGACCGCGAGGAGCTGGCGCTCAACGCCCCGTCCGGCCCCGAGAACCGCGTCAACATCATCGCGCAGCTCGAAGATGCCGAGGGCAATCCCGCGGGCCCGCAGCTCGACCTGCCGCACGACGCGGACCCCAAGCAGCTCGAGGAGGTGCTCAACGCGCTCCTGCAGAACGAGGATAAGGTCCCGTTCGCGTTCTACGCCGCCGACGCGGAGATCACCGGAACCCTGGGCGAGCACCTCCGGAAGCGCGACGCGAGCGTGGAGAGCATCCTGAAGATCGTGTATCAACCACAGGCGCTCTTCCGCGTCAGGCCCGTGACGCGATGCTCCTCTGCGATCCCGGGCCACGCCGAGGCGGTCCTCTCCGTCGCGTTCTCCCCCGACGGCAAGAACCTCGCGTCCGGCAGCGGCGACACCACGGTGCGCATGTGGAACCACGAGACGGATACACCCAAGCACACGTGCAAAGGACACTCCAACTGGGTCCTCTGCATCGCGTGGTCCCCCGACGGCACGCGCGTCGCCAGCGGCTCCATGGACAAGGACGTGCGCCTGTGGGACCCGGAGAGCGGCGCCGCGGTCGGCGGGCCCATGCGCGGGCACAAGAAACACATCACCGCGCTGGCGTGGGAGCCGGCGCACGTCCGGTACCCGCCTATACGATTAGCATCCGCATCCGGAGACGGCACCGTTCGCATCTGGAACACGGTGCACCGAAACTGCGAGCTCGCGCTGACCGCGCACACGAACTCGGTCACGTCAGTGAAGTGGGGCGGCGAGGGTTTAATCTACAGCGCCTCGAGGGACACGACGGTGATGGTATGGAACGCCGAGAACGGGTCGGTGGTGAGGCAGCTCAAGGGACACGGGCACTGGGTCAACACCCTCGCGCTGTCGTCCGAGTACGCGGTGCGCACCGGGCCGTACGATCACAAGGCGGAGAAGCCCGGGAACGACGACGAGGCCAAGGCCAAGGCGCTGGAGCGGTACAAGACCGCGACCGGGGGTAAGAACGAACGGCTGATCAGCGGAAGCGACGACTTCACGATGTTCATGTGGACCCCCGGAACTTCGAAGCAGCCGCTTCAGCGGATGACTGGCCACGTTCAGCTCATCAACCACGTCTTGTTCTCACCGGACGGCCGGTGGGTGGCGTCCGCGAGTTTCGACAAGGCTGTGAAGCTGTGGGATGGGTACACCGGGACGTTCGTGGCGACGATGCGGGGACACGTGGGTCCAGTGTACCAAATCGCGTGGTCGGCTGATTCCAGGATGGTGGTCAGCGGCAGTAAGGACTCCACCCTGAAGGTGTGGTCGGTGCGGACCAAGAAGCTGGAGTTGGACCTGCCGGGGCACGCGGACGAGGTGTTCGCGGTGGACTGGTCTCCGATGGGAACCAAGGCGGCGAGCGGGGGCAAGGACAAGATGCTTCGGCTCTGGCGTCACTAAAACTACGTATTTTTCTAAGAATCGTTCTGCGCTTCCATCACTCCGCTTCCATTCACCCGATGCTCGCGCCTAGGTACGCCTCCCCGCCCGCCTCGTGCGCCACCGTCGTCCTCCACATCTCCCGCTCGTACCGCTCCTCGAACGGCGTCGCCGTGTGTATCGTCCGTAGGTTATCCCAGATCACCAAGTCACCGTCTGACCACTTATGCCGGTACGTAAATTCCGGGCCCGTGGCGAACGGAAGCAGGTTTTCGTACATCAACGCGCGAACCGACGCGTCCTCCTCCCCGTCCAGGTCGTACCTGTCCAGATCCGCTGTTGAAACGGCCGCGTCCTCGTCGACGACGGCGCACACCGCGCTGCTGAAGCCGTAGAGGGACTCCGCGTTTGTGCGCTCGTCGACTCGAATTATATTTTGATACACCGGCGGGTGAAGCAGGCGCTGCGCCGGCGTGAGGAGCGGGTACGTGGGCGTGCGCTTGTTCACCTTGGCGTTGTGGTGCGCGTAGGAGCACACCGCGCGTAGCTTTCGAAGCGTCGCGCGGCGGTTCGGGTCCAAGGCGTTACACGCGGCGGTCATGTCCGCGAACGCGGTGTCTCCCCCCGCGCCAATCGGCGGGGATTTTTTGCAGTAGAGCAGGCTGGCGAACGGGGGCGGGTCCCGGAACGCTTGGTCCGTGTGCCACACGGGCGAGCGTGCGTCCGGGTTGTACCGCAGCGTGGGTTCCCCGGTGACGTCGTCGGTGGGTAACGGGGGCGCGCGGCTGAACATGGCGCGCAGCTCGCCGCGTTCATCCTTGGCGTTTCCGATGACCTGAACCTCGGGAACGTTTGGGATGAGGTACTCGGGCGCGACGCCGGGGTTCGTTTCGACGACGTCCCCGACCGCGTGCGAGAGCTCGACGAGGGTCGTCGGGGAGATGTTCGCGAGGTTGGGTACGATGACGAGCCCGGATCCCTCGTCGAGCGCCCGGCGGAGGATCGCGCGTCGCTCAGCGAATGGCATGGACAGCAGGTCCCGGCCGTCCATGACGCGGCCAAAGTCCGAGTCGGGAACCGGCTGGATGAGCGATGCCGCCGGGCCGGGCCGGGATATCGGCGACGCGCGGGTCGCGACGCGGCGGTGACGCGATCGCACGGGCGGCGGGAGAGGGGCGAGTGCCGCCATCGCGCCCGTGACCCTCCCTGCTAACTGGTGCGCACGCGTTTTTGGCGTGCTTAACTGGTGGTTCCGAAACAATAAGAGTTTCCTCGTTCCTGCGAAAGAAGCCAGCCCACTCGCCCTCACGCGCGACCATGTCGACCCAAAGCGGCATATCCGTACCCGATACGAACCGTCCAACCTTCGATCCCGGCCTGGACGTCGCGACCTTGATGTTTTCCCACGTGCAGTGCGTCAAGACCCGCGTCAACCTCGCCCTGGTGAGCAAGTTGTGGAGGGACGCCTCCAAGACTGCCGCTGCGTACCCTCTCAGGTTCGACTTCGGTGCGTTCACGGACATGGCTTCTTGGACGTGGAGTGCCCGTGTCACAGGCCTGCTGGACAACGACGAAGCTCTGTCTCTGCCCTACGAGAGAGTCGTTGGACTTCTTGGTGAAGCTGCGAAATACGTGCTCGAGGTATGCAACCACGCTGCTCGCCGGGGGAGTGTAAGGCTACTGAAGTGGACGCAAGTGAACAACCTTGCTTGGAGTACACACACGTGCTGTTGCGCAGCCATGAATGGACAATTGCCCGCTCTCAAGTACTTGCACGAGAACGGGTGCCCTTGGGACTCAGACACGTGCAAGTACGCCGCCGATCGCAAACACTGGGACTGCCTGCAGTACGCGGTGGACAACAAGTGCCCGCTGTGGGAAACATACGCCGAGGAATACGCAGAGCACCTCCGATGAAATGCCACTCATTCGTTCTACTCGTACAAGTAATAACACCCGCTACTCGTCCTTTGCCTGCGTCTCAAAGTTCTTTCCAAAGTCGTCCAGCAACGTCTTCATGCCGTCGATGCGCGGAATCAACCTCGGCACCTCCTTCGCGTACGCCCCGTACACGTCCGCGCCGTGCATCGCCTCCAGGTACGTCTCCTCCTTACCAGCCTTGGCGTTGAGCAACGCCGCGAGCGCCATCGTGAACAGCGTCCGAGTAGGATCGCCCGTCGCCAGCGCCGTCCCGAAGCATCCAAAGATCAAGCCGCTGTACATCGGGTGCCTCACCACCGCGTACGCGCCTTGGGTCTTTAAAACGTTATCGGCTCTGGGCTTGGGAAATGGCGTGAGCGAGTTGCCGAGGTTCTTGGTGCCCTGCACCAGGAGTACCGCCGCGAGGGCGATTGTTGCGATGCCGAACAATGGATCGCCGAATTTCGCGTCGCCGACGTCGAGCTGGAACGGGGGAAAGGCGACGAGGAGGATGAGGACCATCTGTCCGACGAAGAAGACCTCGTCGCGCTGGCCGAGCTCGGAGGTGTCGGTGATCTCCTTCATGACGGCGTCGACGTCGAGCGTCTCGTCGCCGTCGCCGTCGCCGGCGGCCACGGCGAGCGTGAGCCCCCGTCGATTGTTAACCAAGATTGGGGCGGACCAACCCTTAGGTCCGCCTCCGACGAGGACGATCGGGGTGGGAACGCGCGCGGATCGGGTCGAACGAGCGCGCGCGCGTCGCGCCCGGGGGCAAACCCCGGCGGCGCGCGCGGTCGCGAAGGCTTGGACGGTCGTCGACGCCATCGGTGTGCGGACAGACCGTGGTGCGGGTCTCGTTTGTGTCTCACTTTGGATAGATCTGACGCCACGTGTGCAATCATTTTCCGATGCACGCGATGGCGGCAGCACGCGCCTCGCCATCCGTCCGCCCATCACCCGCGGGCATCCGCACGCGTCGCGTCGCCGCCACGAGACGCAGCGTCGCCATGTCCGCCGCGTCGTCCACATCCCCGGTCGGCTCCGTGCTGGGCACCATGACCTTCGGTTGGAAGTTCTCGAGCGAGGAGTGCGACGACGGTGCATCGCGGAAGCTGATGGAGACCTTCCTGGACGCCGGGCACGTCGAGCTGGACACCGCGCTGGCGTACAGCGGCGGCGAGACCGAGAAGATCATGGGACGCCTCTTCGACGCGCACCCGACCCTGATGGATCGATGCCAGGTCGCCACGAAGGCCAACCCGTGGCCGGGAGGTGCCATGACGTCCTCCGCCGGCGAGGGAGGCCTCGCCCCGTCCGAGCTTCGCGCGCAGGTGCAGGCATCCGCGGCGTCGCTCTCCCCTTACGGGCCCATCGATCTGCTCTACCTCCACGCCCCGGACGCCGCCACCCCGATAGACGATACCCTCGCGGAGCTCAAGTCGCTGCACGACGAGGGCGCGTTTATTAATCTCGCTTTATCTAACTTTCCCGCGTGGGAGGTGGTTTACATCCACGGGCGGTGCAAAGAGATCGGCCTGCCCCCGCCCACGACGTACCAGGGAATGTACAACTGCGTCACGCGGACGTGCGAGGCTGAGCTGCTCCCGGCGCTGCGAAAGTTAAACATGCGGTTCCTCGCCTACAACCCCTTAGCGGGGGGTTTACTCTCGGGGAAACACAGGGGTAAAATCGAGGCGCCCGGCTCCAGCGACACGGGCCGGGGCCGATTCACCGAGAACAAGATGTACCAGGACAGGTTCTGGAACGAGAAGTACTTCACCGCGGTGGACACCGTGTGCGACGCGTGCGAACTGGAGGGTGTCGCCCCGGCGGAGGCTGCGTTGCGTTGGCTGTACAGTCACAGCCAAATGGACGGCGGGAAGGGCGATTGCGTGATTTTGGGAGCGAGCTCGGTTGGACATCTGGAGGCTAACCTGGCGGCTGCGGAGAAGGCGGCGGTGGGTGAGGCACTGCCGGAGTCCGTGCTGGAGGCGATCGAGGCGGCGTTCGAGGTGTGCAAGCCCGTGGCGCCGCCTTACTCTCGCGGGCACTCGAAGATTGCGTAATTATCGATGCATTTTTTGTCATCGTCAATATGATAGTACGCCTTATCGTCCTTCCCTCTCCCGTTCCCGCCGTTGCATCTCCATCCGCTCACGCAGGGACATCCCAACGAGGTCCTGGCCCTCCTCCAGCCGCCGCGCCGCCGCCTCGTTCGCCGCCCTCGCGCGTTCCATCCTCGCGCGTCGATCCGGCTGCGGCGGCGACATCGCCGCCGACCCGCCCCTTCCTCCCTTGCTGGGTGTGATGCTATACGGGTCCCTCAGCGGATTCCACTCAAAGTCCGCGGGCGGTTCCGTCATCTCAGCCGGCGGCGCGGACGGTGCGTCGGCGTCGGCGTCGTCCCCGGACGCGAGTGGGTTACTAAACTGAAACACCGGCGCGGTTCGCGGCGGCGGCACCGACGGCCTCGCCGGCGCCCCGCCTCCGGTGCCTCCTATACCTCCCGCTCTCACCCCCCGGTGACTCCGCGGTTTACCACCGCCCGCAGCCTCCGCGGAGTCGTCGCTCCTGTCCGAGCGGTTCGACCTGTCCGGATCTTCCTGTAGTCTAGGCGCGGGTGTGAAGCGTCCGAGGATGTTGCCGAGCCTGCCCACGCGTTGGTTACGCTCCGCGACGTACCTCTCGTCGCTTTGGTTTGTATCGGTCCTCCTTTGCGTGCTCCCTCGCCCCTCCGTCGGTGACGTCGCGGGCCGTGACCTCCAGAACCGCGCCTTGAACTCATCCCACCCGCGCTTACCGTCCGCGGGCGGCGCGACGTGCGCTGGCGCGGACGCCCTCGCGCCGCGTGCCCCGCCGCCCCTCCTGCCTCCTTCTCTGGCAGAAGTATACACTCGACCCCGCGACGAGTCGTGCCAACCCGCGCCTCCGACCCCCCCCGCCTCCACGTCGTCCACGCCGTAGTCCCTCGCGGTCATCGCGATCGCCTCGTCTTCCTGGTCCCGCCGCGTGAACGCCCCGCGGTTGCTCCTATACGCCTCGGAGAACGAAGCCGGCCGTGGGGTTCGCATCACGCGTTCACCCCTGGGCGTGGTACCGACCTGGTACGGGCCCACGGTTGGTGTGATGGCGTCGAACTGCCTCGCGTCGATGGCTGACATCGTGAGCTGGTTACCTGTGGGCCCCAACAGGTTCCCGCGGCCGAAGAAGACGGCGAACGCGCCGGATAGGAACGCGAGCCCGTTCGCGAGGAGACCGACGTACCACCCCGCGTGTTGGGTTCGCAATTTGATCGGGGCGTGGACCCCGCGCTGGCACAAGTCCATGCCGTCGACCCACGCGCCGTGCGACGCCCACACCGACGCGAGCGCGACGGTGACGCCCACGAGCCGCGCGAGCAGCGAGAGCGTGCGCGTCGTGAGGTCCAACGCGAGGAACCTGCCCTTGAACCGGTGGGTGCCCGCGAGGTACAGCGTTTGGAACATCGCCCACGCGCCCGCGGCGAACGGGGGCAGGATGACGGGGTAGAGGTCGGGCGACGCGTGGTCGCTCGATACGTCGGATACCCCACACGTCTGGCACTCCTGCGCCGCGGGGAGGTCCGCGTTGCATCCGCGATACCTGCGTGAGAAGGGTGCGACGACGGGGTGGTCAGATGCCGTGTCAGCAGAATGCCGTCTCTTCGGTTCACCCGACGAGTTCGAACCGGGCGCGCGTGAGGTGGGTAGAATGAACGGGACGGGCGACGGCTTACCACGGTATCGCGCAGGCTATGCATCCGACTATTAACGCCAAGACGGCAAAGACGCGGCTGCGAGCGAACATGACCGCCGCCGGCGTCCGTTGCCCCTCGCAGTGATTTCAAAGGAAAGTTGACGTCGGTCTGTAAAATGTCATTAATTTTTTCTACTCATCAGCCTTGGCTTCCTCCTCCCCTTCCGGCCTACCGCCGCCGATGGCCACCAGCAGCTTCACCACGTGCGCCCGCCTTCGCACCCTCTCCTCGTCACCGTCCGCGTCACCGATGTTCTCCGCGTGCGTCTCCAAAATCTCCCTCACGCTCCTCAACCTCGACCAGATTATAAACTCGGCATCTTTCCCGTCCTCGTCGGCGCCACCCCCCGCGTGAAGCTCCATCTGCAGCAACAGCCGTTCCCGAATCCCGGCGTGACCGGTGGCGAACATCGAGGCGAATATCAGCGACAACAGCTCCAGGGTGTACAGACCCCCGCCCAGTCGTTCGACGTAGAGGTCATCCTCGGTGAGCTCGATGTCGTCCGTCTGATTTTTTAATCGTTCGTCAACCGCCCGGACCCTGTTCCGGTACTTGGCCCAGAGCTCCGCGAGTCGGTCGCACTTGGCGTGCTCGTCCTCGACGAACTTGGCGCACAGCCTATCGTGCCGCTCGGTGCCTCGCTGGAGCCCGAGGAACAGCGACGACACCACGGACACCGATCGCTCCTCCTCCTCCTGCACAGCCTCCAGCCCCGAAGTTTTCTTTAACTTGTCAAAGCCTTTACCCATAAACACCGAAAACGTCGTCTTGAGGCCGAGGATATCCACGAACCGCTCGCACGCGGCGGGGCATCGGGTCAGCGCGTAATCCACGCACTTGATCGCGGACGTCCTGCAGCTCCGCCGGCTCTTCATCATCATCAGCATCAGCTCCAAACCTTCATTCTCCACAAAGGCGCGTTTGTTATCAGCCTCCATCGTCGCGGCGACCAATGCGTCGAAGATGTTCTCCAAAACTTCCCGCTCGCCCTCATCCGCCGGGTCCTTCCCTTTGAACGGCGCCACGGCCCTTAAGAGGAGGTCGATGCCGTTGAGTTGGCCTATCCGCTTCTTGTTCTCGTCGCTGGTTTGCACCAAGATGGCGAGAACCTCGGCGGCGGCGAGCTTGTTGTTATCCGTCGGCTTTTTGGACCCGACTCGTTTGAGGAGCCACTTCAACAGCTTGGGCGCGGCTGTGGTGACGTCCGTCGCGGCGTCGCGCGTGATATCCGCGCAGTTCTCCACGATCCCCAGCACGTTGCCCACCGCCGCCTGGTCCTCAACGGAGGTTTCCGAACCGAACCGTTCGAGTGACGCGTAAATAAGTTCGTACCCGCCGTTGTCTTTGACGCTTTGGATGAGCGCGACTCCGCCTTCCTCCGAGGACTCCACGGCGTCTGCGTCCGTGAGTTCGTTGAGAAGCACCAGGGCGCCGCACGCGATGTCGGGGTTCTCGTGCGAGAGCAGCGCCAGGATGGACGGCACCGCGTTTAAACGGCAAAACTCGGGGTACAACTCTGGGTACCCCGCGAGGGTGCCCATCCGTTTGATCTCCTCGTCGAGATCAACTTCAGAGTCGACGAACTTGTCGGGTTCGTTCGCGTGCTTGAGACGCGCGGTCTGGTTCGCGGCGTACCGGCGTTCGAACGCGAGGACCATGCGCCGTAGGCCCTTCTCGTCGAGCGTGGCGTTCTGCTCGGCGAGTCGCTCGTCGCCGCCGAAGGCTTCCTGCTCGGCTCGCGCGAGGAGCTCCTCGGGGTTCATGGGTTTGGCCGCCCTGGGTTTGGGCGGGGGCATGAGCGCGGCGGCGGACGGCCCGCCGCCGTCCGATGCGGCGGCGGCGGCGTTCGAGGTCTTTCCCGCCCTCGCCCTCTTGTCAAGGTAGTACCCCGGGCCCTTCAGATCGAGCTTGAAGTAGTACCCGGCCCGGGCTCCCGCGAAGGTCCTGCAAGGGATGTACTCGGCCAGGAGTCCGTCGTCGTCTCCTCTTCCTCCTTCCCCGCCGCGCGCCTTGGTCTCGGCGTCGAGGCCGGCGGCCAACGCGCGCATGGCGTCGTCGCCGGTCTCGTAATCGCTCCGCGGGCGCTTCGACATCCTCGCCGTACTTGTGTAGCGCCGCCCTAGTCTGATTGAGATCGGTCAGGTTCATTTCACGTCGGGTTTATTTCATTCGGCGCCGACGACGGTCACGTATGACGACTGGTTACATTTCTTAACCGTAAATAGAATTTCATGTCTGCGAGTCGTACGTTTCGGAGAGGGGAACACGAAATGTTAGCTTTTGCCTTTTGCGCCACGAAAGTCCACGAAAGTCACGAGACCACATCGAGCCGCTCACGGGCCACCACCGAGCGCCCACCGCCACCACCATGGCGACGGCGGTACCCCCACGCATCTCCGACGGCTCCGATACGAGCAGCCTCGGCGTGATGACCGGCACGGCCGCGCCCGGCAGCACGCTGGACATCGAGGGCGACGGCGTGAAGGATGCCATCGAGAAACTGCAAAAGGCGCTCACGCCGTCCATCGTGCTGGACCGCGAGCTGGACGCGCGACGCGACGACGCGGTACGGGTGGCGAGCGGCGGCGCGTACAAGTCCCCGTACCACGACGCGCATCACGCCACCATCGTCGCGGCGTCCGCGTTGCTCGGCAGGGCACTCGGCGAAGGCGGCGTCGGCACCGGATTCGTCTACGGCGCAGAGACCATGGTACGTGACGCGCTGCTCATGATCGATGGAGCCGCGCGCGATGCCCTGCGAAGGGACGAGGGCGAGCTCCCAAGGCTGTTCGACATCGCGGAGGGTATGCGGAAGAAGCGCGACGACGCCAGGGCCGCCGCCCGGCAGCTCGTCCTCGCATTCTCACGGCAGAGTAAAGGACTCGGATTCCGAGAGCGGCAACGCATGAGAGACGCCGTCGCGTTCGCTAAAGCCGAAGCGATGAAGGAAGCTGAGCAGGAGAAGGCGAGGCTCGCGAAGGAGCACGAGTCCATGCGGGAGGAGCTGGAGCTCATGCAGCGGCAGCTCAGCGCATCGCGCGAGGCTTCCAACGCGCAGATTGTTCAATTGACGAAACAGGTGCAACACGAACGAAACGCGCGGGGCGGCGACGCCATGGAGCACCAGCAGACCGGCACGCAGGTCCGCGCCAAGCTCGAGATGGCGGAGGTTCGCATGAGGGATCTATCGAACCAGCTGCGGAATACCCAGCGGGAGGCTGCGATCGAGAAGGATCGATTGATGGATCAATTGAAAGAGGCGACGGACGTGGGCGACGGCGCCAAGGCTCACGCGATCAACGCCAGGACCGTCCTGCGTCGACAAAAAGGCCGCGCGCTGCGTGAACGGTGCTTCAGGGTGTGGAAGATCAAAGCCGCCGCGTACGCCGCGCTCAAAAAGGCGGAAATGGAGAGCGTTGAGACGATCAAGGCTGTGAAGAAAGGGTACGAGGTTCAAATCGCGAGGACAGAGCGCGCGTGCTCCGAGAAGGTTGAATCCATGCGCGCCAAGCTCCGGGGCCGCGACCCGAGGGATACCAACCCCACGCGGGCGCTCGGCGACTCCACTAACCAAGCGGCGAAGAAGAACGGCAACAAGGCGCCGCGCTCCGACCCGTGGTCATTCCTCGACGAGTCCACGAAACTCGAGCGGGAAATCACGAAGAGGGAACGTGAAGAGGAACGCAAGGCTCGCGAGCGCGTCGCGATGGCGATGGCCGAGGACCACATATCAAAGATCGACGAGTACTACGCGAAAGCCGCGGAGGCTGCGCGGCAACGCAACGCGGGGGACGATGGACCGAACCCGGAGATTGTCATGGTGGCGCATAACGTCTCGCTGGCGTCGCGGCCGCCGCCGTCGCCGATGTCGAGGCCGCTGATGTCGTCATCGACGGAGCCGAGGAGGTCCATGGGACACGTGCACACGTACGGCGGATCCACCGATGGAAGCACCGGGGCGACGCCCAGGGTGCCCAGCGGTGGATCCCAGCGTTCGATGATCGAGCCCACGCCGCCGAGGACGACGGGACGAGTGCCCGCGCCCGCACAAGCGTCTTCTTCGTCAGAGTCGGAGGACCAAGACCCTTGGAAACCGAAGAGCCCGGAGCCCGTGGTCGTTCCCCCGAAACTGGGCGAACCCGCGGAGGAACTGGCGTTCACGGAGAGCCTCTACGGGCTTAAACCGCCGCCGGAGGTTCCGCTGCGGAGGAGGGACGACGGAGCGGCTTCGACCTCGGGGGCAATAACGCAGCCGGCGATGACACGGCTGGCGGCGCCGAGGACGGAGACGGTGGACGACGACGCGGCTCGCATGCCGCCGCCCCCTAGTCGCAGGCTGGAGTCGCTCGCGCCCTTGAGCGGGAGCCGGCCATCGCTCGCGCCGTTGATGGCGAGGAGGGACGATTTGGACCAAGTCTCCGCGTCGCGGCTGCTGAGTATCAAGCTCGCCGAGGAGCAGAAAGAGGCGGAGACGGGGCTGGATACTCTCCCGGCGGCGACGACGTTCATCCCGCCGCCGCCCGCGAGGTCGAGGCGCGAGAGCGAGGGAAGCAGGCCGCCAACCTCCGGTGGCTTAGGTTCGAGGCCGGGGACAGCTGGAGCGAGTCGACCGGGGACGAGCGGAGGGAGCAGGCCGGGGACGGCTGGGGTCAGGAGCTCGGTGGCGTCGCTCGCCGCGTCTGAGGCGTACACGGAATATAGCGAGGACTTCGATGACCTCCCGGAGGACCTAGACCTCCCGTGAGATGTGTAAATTGGGTACATAAGAGAAGAGAGCGCAGACGACTTGAAAACGTTGATCATATAAAAATCACACGGAGAGTCTCCCCCGACGGCCGCGATGTGGTTCCAATGAAGTGTGCGGCACTACGGTTATGTCCGCCACCGAGACAACTTCGGAACTACGTCGCGCTTGCAACCGCCGCATGCAGCATGTATCATGACTCAAGATGATGAATCCAAGATGATAACAAAGGCGTCACAATCATCTTGAGCACGTAGGATCAATAATCCTGGCGTGATGTATGCGGCGGTTGGGCACCCGTCGGTGGAGACTCGCGGTGCGAGGCTATGCACAAGATGTGCCTCCCTTCTCACCGTTCGTTCGATTCACGTGTATCGTCGTTTAGGCGGAGGATGCGGTGGGGGAGACGGGCGCGGACACGTGCGTCCACTCGATCGACCCTCCGTCCGTGGAGTTTGCCTCCCTGGACACGGGCCTGGAGGTTTGCTCGGGTGTGCGAAACACGACGACGCCAGATTCAGAAAGATCATCCTCCGAGGTGACCTCCGAGGTGACCGAGTCGTGAGCGTCGGACAAAGTCAACCCGCGCGCGGTGACCGGGCGGGCGTGGACGGCGTTCATGACGTGGGTGGTGTTCATGACGCCGATGGCGGACGCCGGTCGGGCGCGTCGGTCGTTGGGCGGCGTGAGCGAGACGCCGTCGACGCGCAACGCCAGCGCCTGCGACTCGGAAAGCGCCGGGGACGTGACTCGCGCGGCGCTCCTAGGGCGCGTCGGCGAGGGACCGCCGCCAGCCATGGAGATTCCGCAGAGCATCAGCTCCTCCTTGCGTCGTTCCGCGGCGGCGAGCCGTTCCTCGAGGGCGACGCGCTTGTGTTCGGAGATGCGGCGGTTGTGAACCTCGTTGTTGGCGCACGTCACCACCGCGCGGCGGATAAACCCGTGAGCTTTGTTCTGAATGTCAAAGATAGCCTCGGACCTGCGCTCGGACGCCATGAACTGCTCAGCCCTGAGCTTGGCGCCCGCGACCATGGGCTGGATGTGCTTGGAGAGCTTTTGGCGCTCCACGACGATCGCCGCGCGTTCGTTCGTGAGCGCGGCGCGTTGCTGGCGGAGTCGGAGGTCGAGGCTTCGGAGGTAATCGGCGGCGGCTTGCTTGGACTGGATCCCGGCGGCGACGACCCGCGCGTCCAACACCGTCGCGGCGCGCTTGTGCTCGGAGACGCGGACGGCGCGCTCGTTGAAGAAGGCCGCCTTGGACGCGACGATGTCGAGCTGCACGTCGCGTCGGTGCGCGGCGGTGAAGATGCGGTCGGAGAGGCGGCGGGCGATTGTCTGGGTCTCGCGGGACTTTTCCAGCGCAATCGACTTGGCGCGGGCGGTGGCGTCGGCGGCGGCGAACTGGCGGTTGGCCAGCTGGCGCTCGCGCTTCTGCGCGGCAGCCTCGAGCTTGCGTTCGAGCTGCGTCGAGAGTTCAGCCTGGTAAAGTTCAGCGTGTGTGATGGGGGTTAAGATGTGTGAGTCGTCGGTCTCGGCGAATACACGAGCGTTTTTGAAGCTTTCAAAATACACGTGTCGATTTGCGGTGCGAAGTCAACCCTTTTCTCAGAGTTGAAGGATCTCGCGGGGGGTGCCATGGTTGCGGGTGGGACTTGTGCGCACCTTGCGGGCGTCGTTCTTCTCGGCGACGTGATCGACGCGGGCGAGGAATGTCTTAGCCTTGATCGCCTTGGCCTTCAGCCTGGACTCGCGAAGGGCCTCGGCCTCCTGTTTCATGTCGGGGCGGGGTTGGTCAACCATTGATTCTGTGACGGGAGGAAGAAACGGCCGAACCCTACGGGACGCGCGATGCGAGATCTCACCTTGAGCCGGCGGGTGATGGTGCGGCGGGTGTACTGCTCGATGCTGGTCTTCATGCGAATCGCGGATGATCGCTGCTCGTTGACGCGCTTGTTGTGGAGCGCCGCGGTCGCAGCCTTGCGAGCCTGCGCGGCGGCGACGAGGAGCTCGCGCCGCGCGTCGATCTGGTCAAACGAAAGGAAAACGCGGGTCAGACGATGGCGTGTGCCTGACGGGACGTGCGGGTCCGGAGTTTGGCCGTATCAGGGCCGCGCGATGTGCGAAGAACACATTCACGCGGTCGATTGTGGAGCGATACCATCGAATCCATCGAACTCGGGCGGGAACGGCGCGTGAACGCCCGTCGCGGTAGACGCGCGGCGGTCAAAC
>Ga0315330_10001688_pt1 | contig 14953 bp, 12 predicted proteins | sample M140m34915metaG_FD_203453 | JGI IMG/M metagenome (GOLD analysis project Ga0315330, IMG submission 203453) | Ammonia-oxidizing marine archaeal communities from Monterey Bay, California, United States - M1 40m 34915 | ecosystem: Environmental > Aquatic > Marine > Intertidal zone | place: USA...
ATCCCAATTGAATAAGTCCGTAAAAACCGCCGAGGCGGATTTACAGATCCTGAGAGGGATCGATTTGGAAATCAAGCGTGGCGAGACCGCGGCCATCGTGGGTACGTCAGGATCAGGCAAATCAACCCTGCTTGGACTGCTGGCCGGATTAGATAGTCCAACGGACGGTGAGGTTCACCTCGATGGCACCGATATCGTGCTGTTGGATGAAGACGAGCGCGCGGTGTTGCGCAGCCAGAAAGTGGGGTTTGTTTTTCAAAGCTTTCAGCTGCTGCCTGCATTGACTGCACTTGAAAACGTCATGTTGCCGCTCGAGCTGGCTGGCCGCGATGATGCTAAGCCTTTGGCAGAGGATTACCTTGCACGAGTTGGACTGGGTGAGCGCCTGCAGCATTACCCTCGAACACTGTCTGGCGGCGAGCAGCAGCGTGTAGCGATCGCACGAGCATTTGCGGCTAAGCCGTTGATATTGTTTGCTGATGAGCCCACAGGAAACCTGGATACCGCGACCGGGGCTACGATCATAGAGTTGCTGTTTGGGTTGAACGAGGAGGAGGGCACGACGCTGGTGCTCGTGACGCATGACAATGCCTTAGCAGACCGCTGCCAACGAAAATTTGTCATGGCGGCCGGCCAATTAAGTGAAGCGGTATGAAGTCACCCCTTAGTGCGTCGTTGAGACTGCTCATTCGCGACTGGCGTGGGGGCGAGTTAGGCGTTCTGTTGAGTGCGCTAGTGCTGGCTGTATCTCTCGTAGTGGCGATAAGCGGTTTTGTAAATCGACTGCAATTTAATCTTGAGAGAGAGTCTGCAAGTTTCCTTGCAGCAGATCTCGTCGTTTCGAGTTCCCGTGAGATGCCATCTGAGTGGCATGATCAGGCGCGCAATACGTTTTTGTTAACAGGTGAGACGGTTACGTTTTCGTCAATGGTGATTTCCGAGACCGACGAGATGTTTTTAGCCTCGGTGAAAGCAGTCGGAGGTGGTTATCCGCTTCGAGGTGCTTTGCGTGTTGAGATAGGGGACGGTGTTTTAACCGCCGATCTTCCCACTCCCGGTGAGGTTTATCTTGCCCCCCGTCTTATCCAGCAACTCGGCACCTCGGTGGGTGACGCACTGTATGTTGGCGACGCCACACTGCAAGTCGCGGGGACGCTTCTTGAGGAACCCGACTCAACGACGGGGTTTTTCGGCTACGGTCCTCGCCTTGTTATGCATGTTGATGACCTCGCGGCGACGGGGGTTATTCAGCCGGGTAGCCGCGTGACTTACCGGTTATTACTCGCCGGGGATGCGGCATTGCTAGAGCAGTATAGAAGTTGGGTAGAGCCGCAGCTGGTTCAAGGACAGCGTCTACTCTCGGTCGACGAGTCGCAGCCTGGTATTGGTGCCACATTGGATCGGGCGCGCGGCTTTTTGCTTCTTGCCGGAAGCTTGGGCGTCATGTTGGCTGCCGCTGCCATCTTGGTTGCCGCACGCCGATTTGGCGAGCGTCACACCGATCAGGTGGCGGTGATGAAGAGCCTTGGCGCAACAAAAAATACCATCCGCACGCTGTACGCGCTGAGCCTTACGTGGCTTGGACTGTTTGCCATTGCCGTTGGCAGTGGTATTGGCTGGTTGGCGCAGGACGCGATGTTTGCTGCCCTGGCGGATCAACTTCCCGGTGAGATTACGCGGGTGGGTGTAACGCCCTTTATAACTGGGGCCGTGACTGCAATGGTATGTGTGGCCTTTTTCGCATGGCCACCCCTGGCGCGTTTGGGAGCTATATCGCCGCTTCGTGTTATCAGACGGGAAACCACCATTGCTGACTCAACGCGTGCGGCAGATCTTTTGCTCGGCACCCTGTCACTGGGCGCACTCATGCTTTGGTATAGCAGTGACATCAAGTTAACAGGGGCTTTGCTCGGGTCCATTGGACTGACTGTTGGCTTGGGATTTTTTGTGGCGAAGGGCCTGCTCAGTGGGACTCGCCAAATTGGAAGCAGTGCCGGTAGTGTTTGGCGGCTTGCGCTCGCAGGCATGCAGCGTCGTGGCACAGCGAGTGCCTTTCAGGTCGTCATTTTTGGTATCGCAATTATGTTGTTATTGGTGCTGACGGCTGTTCGTACGAGCCTGTTAGACCAATGGCGCCTCCAAATTCCCGAGGGCACGCCAAACCATTTTATTTTAAATGTGGCACCAATTGATGAGGCGCCACTGTTGCAGTTTTTCGCTGATCGAGACATTGAGGTTGGCGATCTTTATCCCGCGGCGCGCGGCCGTATCATGGAGGTCAACCGTGAGGTCCTGCCCGACTGGGGGCCAGATGCAACAGGCCCTCGTCAAAGGGAAGCTAACTTTACCTCCACCGATGCAAAGCCTGAAGGTAATGAGATCCTGAGTGGCGAGTGGTGGGACGTGGGTGTCGATGAGGCACTGATCTCCCTCGAGGACGGCTTTGCCGCAGATATCGGGGCACAGGTTGGAGACGAACTGACACTGAGAATTGCGGCGGATGAGTTTAGGGTCACTGTTGCGAGCATACGCTCGGTCAATTGGGAGTCCATGCAGCCGAACTTTTTCGTGATTTTCCCAGAAAAGCTGCTCGATAGATTTCCAACGACGCTCTTTACCAGTTTTTATTTGGAGCCTGATGAAAAGTATCGCGTGTCTGAACTGCTCGAGTTTATGCCGACGATTACATTGATTGAGGTTGATGTTGCTATCGAGGAAATCAAAACAATCATCGATCAGGTCAGTCAGGCAATTGAGCTTGTACTTCTAATTATTCTCGTTGCAGGTGCGCTTGTGCTCATCGCGGGGGTCAGTTCAAGTGTTGATGAACGACTTCACGAGAGTGCCATCCTGAGGGCTTTAGGGGCAGGGCGCATGACGTTATTGGGTGCCGTTGCAATCGAGTTTGCGGCAATGGGTGCGCTTGCTGGGGTCTTGGCAATAATGGGCTCTGAGTCGGCCGGCTGGGTACTACAGACTCAGATGTTAGAGTTGGACTACCAAGTTCAATGGATGCTATGGCCCTTGGGTGTTGTCCTAGGTGCAGTGATCATTGGGAGCTTGGGGACCTATGCGTGTCGGCGAGTCGTGTACGCCCCTCCGTTACAGGTGCTGCGAGAGCTTTGATTGGGTTTCAAAGACTCTCGCATGATCCTACCGCTCGTGTTGACGCTGTGACGTATGTCAGCCCTCGGCAGGCTTCTTAGCCGAGCAGGTGTCGAACTGCGTCACGCTCCTCGCTCAGTTCTTGGGCTGTTGCGTCCATTTTCTCACGACTGAAATCGTTTACGGCCACTCCGTCAACGACGCTGTAAACGCCGTCACTGCAGGTGCAAGGGAAGGAGTAGATTAACCCTTCGGGCACGCCATAAGCGCCAGTGGATAAGATGCCCATAGACGTCCAATCGTTGTCCGCAGTGCCCAAGGCCCATGTGCGCATGTGATCGATGGCTGCATTCGCCGCAGAGGCTGCCGATGAAGCGCCACGTGCTTTGATAATGGCGGCACCGCGTTGCTGAACCGTAGGGATGAAGTCGTTTTCATACCACGCTTGATCGACCAACTCGATCGCAGACTGGCCCTTGATGCGTGCATTAAAGAGGTCGGGGTATTGCGTCGCCGAATGATTACCCCAGATCGTCATATTGGTGACGTCAGTATTGACCGAACCGGTCTTTTGAGCGATCTGCGTGATAGCACGGTTATGATCTAGACGCGTCATAGCGGTGAACTGGCTTCCCGCGATATCGGGTGCGTTGTGCATGGCGATGAGAGCATTTGTATTCGCGGGATTACCGACCACTAAAACCTTTATATTTCGGCTTGCTACGGCGTTCATGGCCTGGCCTTGTGCAGAGAAAATGGCAGCGTTGGCTTCAAGGAGATCTTTGCGCTCCATACCCGGACCTCTGGGCCGCGCACCGACCAGCAGAGCGTAATCGGCGTCTGCAAATGCGACAGTGGGATCGTCGCTGCATGTGATGCCCGCTAAGAGAGGAAAGGCACAGTCATCAAGCTCCATTTTCACACCTTCAAGTGCATCCAAGGCGGGTGTGATATCCAAGAGGTTGAGGCGCACCGGCTGGTCTGTACCCAACATAGCACCTGACGCAATGCGAAAAAGAAGCGCATAACCAATTTGTCCGGCTGCGCCGGTTACGGTAACTGTGACAGGTGTTTTCATTTGACTCTCCTTGATGAAGCGGCCCCAGACCGCTGGACGTGGACAACGTTGCGTCGCGAATTCTCGTGGTCTGAGCGCCAAACTGCAAGTGCGTTTTGCTACCCAATGGCCTGTATTCAGACAGCTAATTTTGCGATGTTCGACTGGGACAATTATTATCCGCGTTTTCTAGCGACGATTTCCCTATGTCTCAGCCTGCCAATTCGGTCCAAGAGCACACGCCTAACACTGTGAGGGGACCCGTGAGTGATCCGCGCAAGGCGGCCTATAACCAGAACAAACTGATTAAGCGGCTGCGGCGACTGACGGGACAGGCAATTTCTGATTACAACATGATCGAGGCGGGTGACCGCGTCATGGTGTGTTTGTCGGGAGGGAAAGACTCCTACACGATGCTCGATGTTCTGCTTCACCTGCAGCGAAGTGCGCCGATCGATTTTGAAATCATTGCCGTTAACCTTGATCAAAAGCAGCCGGGATTTCCTGAGCACGTGCTGCCGGAGTATTTAGAGGACTTGGGCGTTCCTTATTATATTTTGGAGCGCGATACTTACAGTGTTGTGCGATCGGTCATTCCCGAAGGGAAAACAACCTGTGGCCTGTGTAGCCGATTGCGGCGCGGTACACTCTACGGTTTCGCTGAGCAGATTGGGGCGACCAAAATAGCGCTTGGGCATCACCGTGACGATATCGTTGAAACACTGTTTCTCAATATGTTTTTCGGAGGGAAACTCAAGGCGATGCCCCCGAAGTTGCTAAGCGACGATAAACAGAACATCGTTATCAGGCCGCTAGCTTATTGCAAGGAAACAGACATAGAGCGCTTCGCAAGTCAGCAAGGGTTCCCCATCATCCCCTGCAACTTGTGTGGTTCTCAGGAAAATCTTCAGCGCGTCGAAATAAAGAAAATGCTGACCGAGTGGGAGCGTGATTACCCCGGTCGCACTGAAACCATTTTCAAGTCCCTCAAGAATGTGTCGCCGTCTCAGCTTGCCGATGGGACGCTTTTCGATTTTGAGACCTTGGCACTCCAACGCGAGCGTGGCAGTGAACTCACTCTTCCATTGATTAAAACGGTGTCACTGTGAGTGACACGTTGCTGGTGGTCAGTGATGTCACCATCCAGAGAGGCATTCGTCAGCTATTGCAAGGCGTTGATCTTGTCGTAAGGTCCGGTGAGATATGGCAATTGCGAGGGAGTAATGGCGTTGGAAAGACATCACTATTGCGCGCGATGGCGGGTCTTGCGCGCGTAGAGGTGTTTGGAAGCATTACGCGTTGTGATGACGTATTGTACTCGGGGCACGCTGCGGCACTGAAATCCGCGTTATCGGCTCGAGACAATCTGATCTCGCACCCCTCGGGTAGCGGCTCACCTGCGCCGTCAGAGGTTGACGCGGCCTTGGCCCGCGTTCAGCTTGAGGGTTACGAGCACGTCAATACCGGGCAACTTTCGGCGGGCCAGAAGCGACGCGTGGCGCTGGCGCGTTTGTTTCTACCAAGTGGTCGGCTTTGGCTTCTAGACGAACCCTTTACTGCGCTCGATAGCCACGGCGTCAAGGTGTTGGAGACTCGATTCGTCGAACACGTGGAGCAAGGTGGAGCGGTCGTGTTTACCAGCCATCAGCCAGCGAACCTGGGCGATAAGTTACAAGTTGTCGATTTGGAGCAGTTCAGTGGTGAGTAAATCCGGCGAGCTAAACGTACCTCAATTCCTGTGGGGTCAAACTCGCAGACATTTGGGGTTACTGATCGCGTCGCCCGGTGAAATCGTCAATCCCTTACTGTTTTTTTTGCTGGTGGTGATTTTGTTTCCGCTTGGACTTGGACCCGATCCAGCACAGCTGGCATTACTTGCACCCGGTATCCTCTGGGTCGTAGCGCTACTTGCGAATTTGATGATCTGTATGCGTCTCTTTGTCGACGACTACGAAGATGGCAGTCTTGAGCAGCTGGCGATGGCCCCGTTACCGCTACCTGTCGCTGTGCTCCCACAGCTTTTAGCCTCGTGGTTGGCGAGCGGGTTCCTACTCAGTCTTGTTTCACCGCTTTTCGGGGTGATGCTGGGCTTACCACTCAGTGCCGCCTCGACACTGGTAGTGAGCTTACTGCTTGGAACGCTCATCATGCTGTTATTGGGGGGGGTGGGCGCCGCACTAACGGTTGGCGTTCAGCGAGGTGGGATTTTGCTGGCGCTCTTGATTCTACCGCTCTACGTCCCCATCCTCATTGCAGGTACGCGCGCGCTCGAGGAGGCGACTCATCAAGGGGATCCGACAGTCGCGCTCGCACTTTTAGGTGCCGGGGTTACGGGCGGTTTGATTTTAGCGCCGGTAGCGATCGCGGCGGGGCTCAGAGTGTCTTTGGAACTCTGAGACTCCTTTTATTGGATTAACCCTATATACTTCGTTTATGTGGCGCATCATTCATCAATTTGGCTCTCCTCCTTGGGTTTATCGATTCTGTGATCGCGTTATTCCTTGGCTGCTTCCACTGACGCTGCTGGCGCTCTGTGCGGGCAGCGTCTGGGGGCTCTTGTATGCGCCCACCGATTACAAGCAAGGCGATTCCTATCGAATCATTTACATTCACGTACCAACAGCTGTTGTGTCACTTGCAGGCTATTACGTTATGGCGTTTGCGGGGCTCGTGAGTTTGGTTTGGCGAATTAAGCTTGCGGACACGGCCATGCGAGCCGCTGCACCCATTGGCGCTGCGTTTACAGCGGTGGCATTGGTCACCGGTGCCATTTGGGGAAAGCCCACATGGGGCGCTTGGTGGGTGTGGGATGCGCGTGTTACTTCGATGCTCATTTTATTTTTTCTTTATGTGGGCGTCATAGCCTTGTTTCAGGCCTATGAAAATAAGGCCATTGCCGCGCGCGCTTGTGCGATCTTGAGTCTTGTGGGCACGGTCAATATTCCCATCATCTACAAGTCAGTGGACTGGTGGTACTCGCTGCATCAACCTGCATCGATTAAGTTTACAGGCGAGTCGGCTATCGATTCGTCGATGCTCTATCCCTTGCTAGGCATGATCGTCACATTTTATGCACTGTTTGCGGTGTTGATGATGCTCAATTTGAGGCAGCTCTTGACTGAAGAGCACGCGAAGTCATCTTGGCTGGGTAAAAGGTTGGCGCAATAGAATGCAATTCGATTCCGTTTCAGAGGCGATAACAATGGGTGGGCATGGCGCTTATGTATGGAGTGCCTACGCTATTACGCTCGTTGTTGTGGGTATAAGCCTTCTTAGACCTTGGCTTGCAACACGTAGATTAAAGCGCGTGATCCAACAAGAGTTGTCAAGGCAGCAAGGCCAGACGATGCGCGACGCAGCAACAGGTCTTGCTGATGAGGTGGCCGATGCATCCCAAGCGTAAGCAGCGGCTTCTGATTGCACTGGCTATTGTGGCTCTATCTAGCGCCACCATTGGCCTAATAGCTTATGCCCTAAGCGGCAATATCAACCTTTTTTACTCACCGTCTGAGGTGGCATCTGGGGAAGCGCCGCTTGAGCGGAAACTCCGGGTTGGTGGAATGGTGGTCGAGGGCAGTGTCAAGCGCGCCTCAGACCGTCTTGAGACCCGCTTTGACGTCACCGACTTTGTTCATTCAGTGACCGTTTCTTACGACGGCATATTACCCGACCTCTTTGCTGAGGGTGAGGGTGTTGTGGCAACGGGTGTTCTGGGTGCAGATGGCGTTGTTACCGCGAGCGAGGTGCTGGCAAAACACGATGAGAATTACATGCCGCCTGAGGTGGCGGAGGCGCTTGAGAAAGCCAATGCGGCAGGGGCGTCAGAGTGATACCTGAAGCCGGCCACATTGCGCTCATTCTCGCCCTGTGCCTGTCAACCTTGCTGGGTGTGCTTCCAATGGCGGGCGCGTGGCGAGGTCAGCGCTGGGCCATGAACTTGGCACCAAGCCTCGCGGCGGGTGTTTTTGTCTTTTTGAGCATTGCTTTTGCCTGCTTAGCGGTCGTTTTTTTGCAGGATGACTTCTCCGTTAAGGTGGTAGCGAGTAATTCGAATTCCTTATTACCCCCGATCTATAAGTTCTCCGCTGTATGGGGTAATCATGAGGGATCACTCCTCCTCTGGGTTTGGATGCTCGGGGCTTGGGCGCTTGCGGTTGCCATTGCAAGTCGCGGTCTACCGCTGGTGGTTCTGGCTCGTGTTCTCAGCGTGCTTGGACTCATTGGGGTGGGGTTTATCGCCTTTTCTTTGTTTACCTCAAACCCGTTCGAACGTTTGCTTCCAGGCGTTGCTGCCGAGGGACAGGACTTAAATCCTTTGCTGCAGGATCCGGGTCTTATCATTCATCCTCCGCTGTTATACATGGGGTACGTTGGGCTTGCCGTTCCTTTTGCGTTTGCGGTCGCCGCGTTACTTGGCGGGCGATTGGATGCGGCTTGGGCGAAGTGGTCTCGGCCGTGGACTAACGTGGCGTGGGCGTTTCTGACACTCGGTATCATGTTGGGAAGCTGGTGGGCGTATTACGAGCTAGGTTGGGGTGGCTGGTGGTTTTGGGATCCTGTCGAGAATGCATCGTTTATGCCGTGGTTGGTTGGCACAGCGCTGATTCACAGCTTAGCGGTAACCGAAAAAAGAGGGTTGTTTCGGTCTTGGACAGTGCTCCTTGCTATCTCCGCGTTCTCTCTTTCCTTACTGGGAACGTTTTTGGTGCGATCGGGTGTATTAACCTCTGTTCATGCCTTCGCCGCTGATCCGGAGCGTGGCTTGTTCATTTTGGTCTTTCTTGTTCTGGTTGTTGGGGGTTCTCTGACGCTCTACGCATTTCGAGCGCCGACCGTTTCAAGTCCCATCAACTATCGACTGGAGTCCCGCGAGTCACTCCTGCTGGCCAATAACCTCATTTTTGCGGTTTCCGCAATCGTCGTCCTCTTGGGTACACTGTTTCCCCTGCTGATGGACGCACTGGGTGAGGGCAAGTATTCGGTCGGTCCTCCCTACTTCAATGCAGTCTTTGTGCCCGCTATGGCACTGTTAGCGCCTTTCATGGCGGTTGGTCCCATTTCACGGTGGAAGGCTGACTCGGCGACCCGTTGGCTCGGTGAGTTGCTGGTCCCGGCCATTGTCTGCCTGGCTGTTGCCGTTATTGCGCCCTACCTAAGCGTTGGCGAGGTGAATGTGTGGGCATCGCTTGCTGTTCTGCTGGCTGGCTGGTTGGTAATAGGTCTTGGTCGCGATTTACAGCAACGCATGCGCGGTGTGACGGCGCTTGGCAGTGCGCTGGCTCGACTTTCACCGTCTTATATCGGGATGCTTGCCGCGCATACTGGGTTTGCGCTTACGATTGTTGGTGCCGTATTTGTTACGCAGTTCAGCGCTGAGCGTGATTTACGCCTCGAGGCGGGTGACGCGGTTGAGTTAAATGGCTACACCTTTACGCTTACTGAGCTTACCGTCGTCGAAGGTCCTAATTACGCAGCCGACCGGGGCGTGTTTGAGGTGAAATACAGCGGCGAATTACTCACAACATTGTTGCCGGAAAAGCGGCGGTATGTTGCCAGTGGGCAAATCATGACGGAGGCGGCCATTGATGCGGGCTTTACGCGCGACCTTTACATTGCAATGGGTGAGCCGCTAGGTGATGGCGCGTGGTCCGTTCGCGTGCAACACAAGCCGCTTATCCGCTGGATATGGTTGGGTGCCTTGATGATTGGCTTGGGTGGCTTGACCACCGCGCTGGATAGACGGTACCGGAGAGTATCGGCCGCACGGCATCTGAGGGGAGATGAGGCGCTTGCTACTTAAACGGTTTCTTCCACTTGCGGCTTTCCTAGTCCTTGTACTGCTGCTTGTGCGGGGCCTGTCTTTGGATCCGACTGAGCTGCCGTCTGCACGACTTGGCGACAGGATTCCCGCTTTTAATTTACCCCTTTTGAATACCGACGACCGGCGCAGTGCTGATGATTGGATAGGCCAGCCCGCACTACTCAATGTTTGGGCCACCTGGTGCTTCTCCTGTCGTGTGGAACATCCGTATTTACTTGAGCTTGCTGGACAGGGTGTTGTCATCTACGGGCTTAATTACAAGGATGAGCCTGAAAAGGCCGCCCAATGGTTAGTCGATTTAGGCAATCCCTACGCGGAGACGATCGTGGATCAACGTGGCGATTTTGGACTCGATCTGGGCGTTTACGGTGCGCCAGAGACCTATGTGATTGACGCTGATGGGATCATTAGGCACAGGCACGTGGGCGTGGTGAACGCGCAGGTCTGGACAGAGCAACTTCAACCTTTCTTTGAGGCCGATTAATGATCCGAGTGCTTTTTTCATCTGTTCTAGTGAGTCTCATGATGTCGATAGCCTCGATGAACGCGGTCGCGGTTATAGAAACCTACGAATTCAGTACACCCGAGCTCGAGCTTCGGTATAAGGCCTTGAGCCAAGAGCTGCGCTGCCCCAAGTGCCAGAATCAGAATATTGCCGATTCCAATGCCCCGATCTCTCGCGATCTCAGAGCAATTGTCCATGAGCAGTTAGAGGCGGGCGCAAGTGATGATCAGATCATTACTTATCTCGTAGACCGCTATGGTGAATTCGTTCGATATCGGCCTGGCGTCGACGGCAATACGTTTTGGCTTTGGTCCGCGCCGATCATCTTATTTCTGATGGCTTTTGCCGTCGTATGGTTACAAATTCGGGGTGACCGTGACGTCACAACAGTTGAATCCAACGCTGAGCGCGCGCGTGAATTGCGCGAAAAGTACGACGGAAAATAACAATGACTGAGTTATGGCCAATAGTGGTTGCACTCTGCGCGCTAGCAGTGATTTTTGTCGTTGGACTACCGATGATCTGGCGTCGCCAAATTGAGGGTGAGACCGTCGAGGATTGGCTGGCCGTGCGGCGAGAGGAGATAACTGACGAGACGCTTTTATCCGATGCTCAGCTCAGAGTTTGGGACGACAAGGAAGCCGATAACAAGGTTGATGATGCCGGTCCGTTGGTTACGAGAGCCGTGTCGAGGCCCGGATATCAAGTGGCGCTAGCGGGCGCCATCGTGCTAGCAACCCTCGTTCTTTACGACCGACTTGGCGCGTATGAAGACGTTCAAATCACACGCGCAATCGCGTCGCTAAGTGAGGCGACGCCGAACGACGTGAAGGCCCTGATTGAACGAATTGAAGCAAGGTCCGCTGCTAGACCCACAAATCTCGATTATCAGTCGCTGTTGGGTGAGTATTACGTGGCGACCGGTAACGCGGCAGGGGCCTTGGAACGATTTGAGCTGATCCTGGCTGAAGCACCGAACGCACCCGATGTGCTGGGTCGAGCGGCGCAAGCCGAGTTTGTTGCACAAGGGCAGGTATTGACCGAGCGTGCAAGGGCGCGAGCAGAGCAGGCGCTTGCGGGTAACCCTCGTCAAAAGTCGGCGCTGGCGACGTTGGCGATGGGCTCCTTTGGGGCTGAGCAATATCAGGAAGCCATCGGTTACATGCGCGTTTTGAGAGATTTGGAAGTGCCGGGCTCCGAAGGCCACCAGCTGATGCTCAATGCTATTGTCGAAGCTCAAGCGCGGTTGAATGAGGAAGCACCCAATCAGGCGCCCGTGAGCGTCAATGAAACGCCTGCACTGACAGCGTCGGTAACCCTGTTGGTCAGGTTGCCAGAAGCTTTGGAAGCCGCCGCCCTGACAGGTAAAACCGTGTTTATCATCGCGCGGCCTGCAGGTAGCACTGCGCGAATGCCGACAGCCGTGGCTCGAGTTATCGCCGCTGACTGGCCATTGCGTGCAACACTTACGGATGAAAATAGTATGGCGGGTCAGAAACTATCGGCGTTGGCCCTGGTCGACCTGGAGGTTCAGGTCTCTGACAACGGCCAGCCTGGCCTCGACAACGCGCGTTTTACTGGCGAGTTGCGAGGGGTTTCGGTACGCGGCAAGGATATTTCTGAGGTCGTACTTCGCGCTAACGCTCAATAAGATGCGTTTTGCATATAGTGTTAGCCCTTCTTTGTAGGTACACTACATCTAGTGTTTTTAATAATAAAGCGGTGGCGCGTTGTGGCGCCGGGATTCTAGAGTAAATGCGCTTAAAGTCGATTTCTCTCGCAGGCTTTAAATCATTCGTTGACCCAACCCGGGTCACGCTGCCAAGCAACATGTGTGCAGTGGTTGGACCGAACGGTTGTGGTAAGTCCAACATCATTGATGCGGTTCGTTGGGTGATGGGTGAAAGCTCGGCGAAGACCTTGCGCGGCGAGTCCATGACGGACGTCATATTCAACGGCACTACCCACCGACAACCAGTCGGGCAGGCAAGTATTGAACTTCTGTTTGATAACTCGACGGGGAAGGTGGGCGGCGAATACGCGGCCTATAGCGAGATTTCAGTCCGCCGTGTTGTCAGTCGCGAGGGTGCGTCAGACTATTTCCTCAACGGTAATAAGTGTCGTCGTCGCGACATCACAGATCTCTTTTTAGGCACCGGGCTAGGGCCTCGAAGCTATGCCATCATCGAGCAGGGCATGATTTCGCGGTTGATCGAATCGCGTCCCGAAGATTTGCGCGTCTACATTGAAGAAGCTGCTGGCATATCGAAATACAAAGAGCGCCGTCGCGAGACTGAAAACCGCATGCAGCGGACGCTAGACAACCTCGACCGACTGACGGATTTACGCGAGGAATTAGAGCGTAATTTATCGCATCTTAAGCGCCAGGCTCAGGCGGCCGAGCGTTTTGGAGAATACAAAGAGCAGGAGCGGGAGCTCAAAGCGCAGCTTTTGGTCTTGCAGCGGCGAGTGCAAAGCACTGTGGCGACCCGCGCTCAGCGTGAAATCGATGATTTTGCGACCGAGCGAGAACGCCATCAAGCTCAGGTTTCTTCCGCGGTCTCGGAAATAGAGTCGCTGCGACAGCAAATCACTGACGCCAATGAGTCGGCAGGTAGTCTCCAGGGTGATTTTTACGCATTGGGCAGCGAGGTTAGTCGTATCGAGCAGACGATTAAGTTTGCGAAGCAGCGTCGCGATTCACTTGCACGTGATCTTGAGCAAACCCTCGACGGTAAGCAGCGAGAATTAGGTTTGGTTGATTCGGACAGTCAGCGATTGACCGAGCTAGCGGAGGCATTAGCCTCCATTGAGCCCACCTTGGCTCGGGAGCGAGAAGAGGTGGCTAGGGTTGATGTAGCGCTTGCTGAAGCAGAGAAAGCGGCCCAAGCCGCCGATGGCAGTTGGGAGAGTTTTACGCAACAAGCGGCGCTGCCTAAACAGCAGGTTGAAGTCCAGCAGGGCCGAAAAGCCAACGCGGAGCGGAATTTGGCGACGCTGACTCAGCGGTTGGATCGTATTGGACAGGAGCTCGAGTCCTTGAGTTCGCACGAGGAGACAGCATCGCTGGATGCTATTGTCGAATCGTTGGCCGAGGCAGAGGCTGCAGCAACACTTCAGCGCAATGATCTGGAGCAGTCACGCCAGGTCTTGGTAGATTCGCGCGACCAATTGGGTCGAAAACGCGAAGAGCAAGACGAGTTGCGGCGCCAAACGCAGGTGCTAGCAGGTCAGAGAGCTTCTCTAGAGGCTCTTCAAGCGGATGCAAGGGATGAGGACGCTGAGGCCCAAGCAAATTCTTGGCTCCAAAAGACGTTGTCCTCTCAAGGAAGTGCGCTACTTGACTTGGTGTCCGTGAAAAGCGGATATGAATCAGCCGCGGATTTGGTGTTAGCAGAATGGCTGTCATCAATAGGCGCCGATTTCGAGCACATGCCCGCCGAGCCTTCGCAGCCACCGTCGGGCCTTTCGTTGATTGACTCGACGCTATCCGAAGCGAGTGCGGACCCAACGATGTTGTCACATTACATCAGTGGACCCTCTGGGATTGAAGATGTGTTAACCGGTGTGCGGGTAGTTAAAACCTGGCAAGAAGCTATTGCAGCGCGATCACAATTATCGTCCGGGCAGTCTGTGGTGTCACAGGATGGTTTGTGGGTCGGCCGCTCATGGATGCGCTCTCGAACACAAGCCGATGCGGAGCAGGGCATGATCGCTCGCCAAGGGCGTTTGGCGGCGATAATACAGGAATTTGAGCGTGTCTCGACGCAGCTCGCCGAGGTTGATGAGGCTCTAGAGACACTGCGTAGAAACAGAGCTGATGCCGAACAAGCAATTGATACGCAGCAGGAAATCTTGCAGGCATCGCAGCAGCAAGTGATTCAGTTTGAATCGCAAAAGCGCGCGCTTATTGCCGAGCAAGCTCAACGGCTGGCGCGCGAAGAGCAGTTGAAACAGGATTTAGCCGACGCCGAAGTGCGTGTCTCTGAAGAGCAGTCGGTCATCTCTGAGGCAACCCAGATGCTGGGGCGCGCGCGTTCACAGGTGGCGTCCGATGAGACTTCACGTGATGCGCTGGAAGATCAACGCCAGTCTGCACGCGATGTTGTTCGTCAAAGTCGGCAGGCAAAGCAGCAAGCGGATGTCGCCCTTAATCGCAGCGAAGTAAGGCATCGCGAGTTGCTGACACAGCGGGAAGCGCTCTCTCAGTCGATCGATCGTGCTCGGCAGCAGCTGGAGAGTTACGAGCAACGTGAAGCTTCAATCAGAAGTGAAATGCCAACAGAGGCGGATCCTGACCGCGAGGCTCAGCGCGAGCTGAGTGAACTCTTGGAACGCAGACTTGGTGTTGAGGCTCAGCTCACACAGGCTCGGCAGGTATTGTCTGAGTTAGAGAGTACCTTGCGTGAACGCGAGCAGACTCGTATGCAGGCTGAACAGGCGGCGGCGGGCGTGCAGACTCAGA
>Ga0315330_10001692_pt1 | contig 14946 bp, 13 predicted proteins | sample M140m34915metaG_FD_203453 | JGI IMG/M metagenome (GOLD analysis project Ga0315330, IMG submission 203453) | Ammonia-oxidizing marine archaeal communities from Monterey Bay, California, United States - M1 40m 34915 | ecosystem: Environmental > Aquatic > Marine > Intertidal zone | place: USA...
CGATCAATAGAGTCATCTCTTTTGAGTCATCGATTTGTCGGTCGGGCTGCGCCGCGTTAATCTCGTATCAAATGACGGGGTTTGAGGAATTCCTCAAAGCAGGGAGCTGGGATGAAAAAAGCCGGGGTGAAGAAAGCCGGGATTATCATTGTTATTGCGCTGCTGGCATTGGTGAGCTATCGGGTCCTTACGACGGGGGATACTAACGAACGTGTCTCAGAGGATATCCGGTTGAACCCAACCGGTGAACGGGCCCAGCGCTCGATGATTGTGACGCTCGCTGATGGCCGGCAGTATCCGGTCAATTTCTTGCGAAAAAAACAGCGGGTGTTTATGGGGATCGATGGTTTTTGGTGGCGAGAGTTTACAGGGGAAGGCCAGCCGATATCACTGTATCTCCAAGGAGAATCGCTTCAGGGTCACGCTCGGGTCATTCTTGATGATCCAGATTACACCCTGAGGGTGTTTGCAGAATTACGTCCTAAATGGCCGGCCTGGTTGCCGGCCTGGATCAACGGTAAATTGGTTGAAATCACGTTAGCTGCTGAAAAGGACTAGTCCCTGGGCTGTAACGCGTTCAGGTTTTTGGACTCGGGCATGATCTTGGTGCGAGCGGTACGGTTTCTCGTCGATTGCATTGAACGAAAGACTCCGGCTTAGTGATAGCATGGCCTAATATTCAAACCCTGAAAATTTATAAGGACGCTCTGTGAGTCAACCCACCGAAATCCTCCGGATAAGATCGACTATTTTGGGTCTTCATCATGTGGAACTCGTGGTCGCTGATATTGAGCGGTCGCGGCGCTTCTATGGTCCAACGGAAGTTGAGATGTCGATGGTCAACGCTGAGGCAGTCGGTTCAGTCGGTGAAGACCGCTTGCTGCTTAAAGCACCTAACGGCTGCTTAGCTTTACGGCAGAGTAAGGGTGCTACCAATACAGTGCCGCTGCCCGTGGTGGGTCCTGGGGTGACTCATGCGTGCTTTCAGGCCCCTGCGGAAGTGTCGCTTTATCAACAACTCGTAGCCGAGGGTGCGGTGCCGGTCAGCATCGGGGCGCCGCCCATCGATCTCAACGGTCAGGGTGTTTGCTATGCCTATGCGCGGGATCCTGACGGGGCGATGTTTGAGGTAGAAGAGCTTGAAGCACCAAAGTTTAAAGGACCGATTTCTTTAGCTCACATTGCTTTAGTGAGCCCGGATATTGACCGAGCCGTTGCCTTTTACAGCCAGCTTTTGGGTGTTGAGCCCTACGGGCGTGCCAATAAAGTAATGGGCCCGCGGTTTGATGAAGTGACTGGATTGAGCGCAGTTCGGATTAGAGCGGCTTGGTTCAACACGGGCAACATGGTGCTTGAGTTCTGGGAATTTATAAACCCAGAAACCCCAAAGACTGCGGTCCAGCGCAGCTCTGAAGTGGCTGGCTATCATCAATTTGCGCTTGAGGTATCGGATCTTGCTGGTGAGATTGAGCGCTTGTCTGATCTTGGATTGTTGCTCAATACTGAAATCCAATTCGGTACCGAACTGAATAAGATCGATCTACAAGATCCTGATGGTAACCGCTTCAGTTTGGTGGAGACAGATCCTAAGTCAGCGATCAGAGTAGAAAACTTTGAGTCGATGCCTTGGCTGCCGGCGCCGGCTTGGCCAGGGGATGCAGCGCTTAAACCTTAAGAAATTCGAGCAGTAATGCGTTGACCTGATCGGGTCTCTCGAGCATGGGGGTATGTCCCACGCCTTCAAGGCGGCGGATCGAGAGATCAGTGGCATAAGCGGGCAGGTCATCAATGAAAGAAGGTACAAAGGTGTCGTCCGCTTCCCCCCAAATCAGCATTGCAGGCACAGAAGTTTTAGCGGTTTTTGAGGGCCAGTAGCTGTCGAGGCGAATGGCCTCTGCCTGAGGGATGTTTGCCCGGTACCAGTTGATCCCGCCATCGATCGCACCTGGCTGGGCGAGTCCTTGACGAAAAATTTCATCGTCTTCATCGGTATAATGCTTGAACTGGCGGAATTTGGCGTACGCCTGTTGCCACAGGTTTCGGGCGCCGTCTTCGATCATCCATTGATGGGTTTTCCCCGCCCGCATGGACCACATGTAGTGAGAACGCTGACGCTGCTCTGAATCGGTCGCTAGCAGGTGCAGGAGCTGGTTTGCCGGTGGCGCGTTGATACTAACGACTTGATGCAGTCGGTCGGGGTGGGCTTGAGCAAATGCCCAAGACAGTGCGCCACCCCAGTCGTGACCGACTAGACGGAACCGTTCATGCCCTGCGAGATGTGACGCGAGTCCATTGATCTGCGCAACGAGATTCGGTAATTGATAAGGGCCAAGGTCTTGAGGCTTGTCCGACAGATTAATGCCCGGCCCGTCCAGAGCGACAACGTGAAAGCGGTCTAACAGGGCAGTCATCTGATGATGAAACGAGTACCAAAATGAAGGAAAGCCGTGATAGAACATAACCAGTGGGCCTTGGCCGGCTTCCACATAATGCAGGTTGACACCCTCGTGGCTGAACACATTCGATTTAAACGTACTCACTTTTTTTGTTGAGCAATGAGCTCGTCGCGTAACCGCTCAGGGTCCAAAGCTTTTGCTCGATCCCGCTCGACGACCTCGGGCGGAACATACCAGTGCAACCGATCTCCTTGATAGGCAGCCCAGACGGATTCTGCGACAGCGTTCGCTGAAACGGTTCGGCCCGCATCGGTTCGGTCTCGATTGAGCTCAGGAAGATTGCGGATTGGACGATGCTCCCCCCGTACGAAACGCTCTCCATTTTGCCAAAGGGGCGTATCGATGATGCCGGGTGACACATCGGCTGCTCGGGCACCAAATCGAGCCAGCTCTACACTCATGGCCTCGGTCAGGCCTTTTACCGCAACTTTGGTAGCGCCATAGGCAGCCATGCCGGGTGTTCCGAAGCTTGCCGCTGAGGAAGATGTAGTAAAACACAAGGCATTCGGGGTTTGCTTGAGGAGTTCGATGCCAGCATGGATGCCGTTGAGCACCCCAATGAGGTTGACATTGACCGTCGCTATCACCTTTTCGAAGGGGACCTCATCTAAAAAGCCGAAAACGGCAATTCCTGCGTTGTTAAAGAGAATATCGAGGCGATGGTCGGTGAGCGCTGAAAAATCGGCCATAACGGCGTCAAATGCGGTTTTGTCCGTGACATCGAGTTCAGCGGTGAAACAGTCGTGGTCGAGTTCATCGGCAAGCTTTGATAATCCTTGGGCATCAACATCGGTTGCGCCAACGAACCAGCCCCGGGCATGAAACTGTAGTGCCGTGGCTTTGCCGATACCGCTAGCAGCACCGGTGATAAAGATGGATTGTCGTGTCATCGAGATGGGCCTCTGTGAAGAAAATCAATCATGATACCCCGATACCGGAGGGCACGCTTTCCGTCATTAAGAAAGGTCGGTCAACCACTGCCTGTTCCAGTGGCCCGAAGGTGGGCGCCTGATCAGTCTCCGACGCGTCTTTTGGGGCGCCACTGTCCTGTCCGAGGGACATAGAAGGCGTTGAGCCGCGGGGAGCAGCATTGGCTTCTTTTAATCCGAGGATGATGAATCAAACCGGCAGTGCTCCATCGTATTGTGCAAAGAGTGCGCGTCTGGGCTTTGGGTTAACAGTTTGTGCCCTTAGGCGGCTCGACCTTTGATCCAACCTCTCTGTCTCTATTGGTCTTCGTCGCCGTCTGCGCTTGACGCGTCTTTATCCTCGTCGTTGTCCTCGTCTTCGTCGCTTGAAGCCAAGCTAATTGCAGCTTTGACCGGCAGGGCTGCCACGCTAACCGCAGTCTTGGCGGCTGTCGCGACGGCACTCGTGACAACAATTGCAGTGCAGCTGCTGAGACTCAGCAAAATGAGAGTTGCGAGCAGCAGTCGTCCGAGATTTGGGAAGTGGCGTTGAGACGAGAATGGGTCTGTCATATTCATAAGCGGGTCCATGGGTGCCGGTTAGAGGTTATCGGGCGGTCAACCTATGATGCTATATCAAGTGAGTGGCTGAGTCGCGACAAATTTGGGATGCTGAGGATCCGCAGGCGCTTTTACATTGTTGGTTTCAGTGCTTGGCTCAATCGCCCGGTTGGAGACATGCGGTCTCGCTTTGGCTGGAGGCGGTAAATGCTAGGATGTAAGGTTCAGTTTGAACGATTCATTGATGCAAGGTTAAGCCTAAGATTTGTGCGATGGTTTTAGGCTGTTGATCGAAGGGGAACGGATTGGATCATCACGCAGAATGCAGCGTTAGCGATCGAGTTAGGGCCCGTAGAAGGTGCGTTTAAACAGGGAGGGTTTCGTCTGTGGTGATGATTTGTGCTGGACTCAGCCTTACGTGGTGCTGGCTGCTCTACCGCGCTGTGGCGGCTGAGTATCGTTACTACAAAGCGGTTCAGACCCTGTTGCCCAAGGTATGGGCATCTTTGGGCGAGCCCAAAGGCGTGAGGGTCCCTTGGGTTTTTGTCTTGCCCAAAACAACCCGGCTCCTAAGCGCGATTAAAGACAAGGTTGTGCTCGAGCTTGCGCAGCGGCATCATCGAACCGGTCGGCAGTTTTTACTGTTCGTCATAACAACGTTGGTCTTGGCCATTCTTGTGCTTAAGTCTGGTCTGATGTAGGCAAGGCTTAAGCGAAGATCCTTTTGACCAGCGGTCCCTAGAGATCAAGCAATGAATAAATTAACTAATGCATATAAGGGGTGGACTGTCCTTGGCCGGACACCGCTTAGGCATAATCAACTGGAGTACAAGAAGTGGCAGAAATAGTGCAAGGGTATTGTGATGAACGGTTTCTCGATGTGAAGTCGGTCTTGAGTTCAATGTTGTCCAGTGGCGAGGATCTTGGGTCTTCATTTTGTGCGACATGGCGGGGTGAAACTGTGGTCGATCTTTGGGGTGGGCATCTTGATGTTGAGCAAACCCAGCCTTGGCAATCGGACACGATTGTCAATGTCTACTCGACAACAAAAACCATGTCTTTTATGTGCGCCTTGATCTTAGCGGACCAGAACCTTTTAGATTTTGACCAACGGGTCAGTCACTATTGGCCTGAGTTCGGAGCTGCGGGGAAACACGAGGTTCGTGTCTGGCACTTGATGAATCATGCCGCGGGGCTATCGGGCATGGATGTGGCGGTGAGTGAGGAGGATTTGTACGACTGGGGGAAAATGACGACTTTGCTTGCGGAGCAGGCGCCCTGGTGGGAACCAGGTTCGGCGTCGGGCTATCACGCGTTGACTCAAGGTTACCTCATTGGTGAAGTCGTGCGCAGAATCACAGGAAAAACCTTGGGTGAATTTTTTGCCGAAGCCGTCGCTGGCCCTGTAGGCGCTGACTTTTTTATTGGTGTGCCTGATTCGGAATTTGGACGGGTCGGTGACTTGGTGCCACCACCCAATGACGGTGCGCTCAGTGGTCAAGGTGACAGCGATTCTATTGCCGTTAGAACGTTTAAGAGCCCAAGCACTTCGGCACTTGCCAGTCGCACCGATGCTTGGCGCCGAGCAGAAATACCAGCAGCCAATGGGCATGGTAACGCGCGAGCCGTGGCAAAAGTTCACACGGCGTTAGCCAACGAAGGTCTGGTCGACGGAAAAAGACTGTTGTCCTCTGAGACCTGTCGGTCGGTGATGCAAGCGCGAATTGAGGGCATGGATTTGGTGTTTGGTAACCCGATGGCCTTTGGATTAGGGTTTGGATTACCGCCAGGTTCTGAGGGTAAACGCAACCTTTGCTTTTGGGGCGGTTGGGGCGGCTCCCGGGCGATCATTGATCAGGACAATCAATTGAGCTTCTCCTATGTCATGAACAAAATGGCAGACGGATTGCTTGGCGATGAGCGCGGGGTGAAGCTGGCGGGAGCGTTATTTGGTAGTTTGGCTGGTCTCGGCAACTCATGATTCGGCGGATTGGTCTAACCCGGATTGGAGACCAGAATAATGGCCAGTGCTTGGGTATGAACCCTCTGAGAAGACGATGATGCACATTACACGAATGGCGGCGCCTCTCGGGGCGATTGTTGATAACCTTGATGTGCAACAAATAAGCGCTGAGCAGTTAGACCAAGTAAAGCACCTTTTTTTGGAGCATAAGGTTTTGGTGTTTCCAGGACAGCATCTGACCCCCGGGGCTCAGATGGCTTTTGCAGAACATTGGGGAGAACTGGTTCCCTTTCCCTATGGCGCATTGCCAAATTACCCCAACATCATTCCGCTCAAAAACAGAGGTAAATCAAAGGATGTTAATCAGCACTGGCATTCGGATATGACCTACAGCCCCACGCCGCCAAAGTTAACGATGCTCTACGCCCTCGAAGCGCCCGAGCTAGGCGGTGAGACAGCTTTTTCAAATCAAGTACTGGCCTACCAAGCCTTGAGCCCGGGCCTCCAAGGTCTGGTTGACACCTTGTTGGCGCACCACTCAGCAAGGGATTTGGCTAGGCTCTATGGACAAGATCCTGATCAGGCACTGGAAGCGGTGCATCCGGTGGCCAGAACCCATGATGAAACGGGAGAAAAAGCGCTTTACGTGTGCGCGGCATTTACGAAGCGATTCGAGACTTGGGGTAGGGCGGACAGTAAAGCCTTGCTTGAGTACTTGTTCGAACACGCCGTACGTCCAGAATTTCAAGCCCGTCATCGTTGGCGCCCCGGGGATTTAGTGATGTGGGATAACCGATGCTTGTTGCATTATGCCGTTCATGATCACGAGGATGCACCCAGACTGCTTCATCGGCTTCAGGTGCGGGGCGTTTGTACCGAGCTAGGGGCTCGGGGAAGGGGGGTTGTTTTGTGATCGACAGGATTGGTGCCGCGCTGTTTGTTTAATGCTTCTGGTAGCAGCGTCTTAAATGCTGGGTTTTTCCGCAGAACAATGGGTGATCTCAAAAGCTTTTCGCTTGAATAGTGATGATCGATCGACGCATTGTTCAGTAGCGGCGAGTTACGATACAAGTCTTTCTCGATAGCAGCCTCTCTCGCTAACAGCCGCTCTCGGTAACAGCCTTTCTCGATAGCAGCTGTTCTGATAGAGCAGCTGTTTCTCAAACGAGGGAGCATCGGCGGAAGATTTGATTGATTCAAGAGTCGTAATTGAATACTTAGTCGAGGGCGTTAGGATGACCTTAGGTTCTCGCTGCTTGCTGCCGGGATTCGTAGTGTTTAATTTGAAGGCCTTTTAGAAAATTGCGCAGAATTTGATCTTTGCACTTTCGGTATTGTCGGTGCCCCACCTTACGAAAAAAAGCCGATAGTTCGTGTTTGCTGATTTTAAAATCAGCCAATGCCAAGGTTTCAAGGATTGCTTCAGCATCTAGATTGAACGCGATTTTTATTTTTCTGAAGATGGCGTTATTGCTCAGTTTCTCCTCTGGGGGAGGTGTCTGGCGATCGGATGGGCCGCGCTGGAGTACAATTAAGCCGTTGAGGAATTTAGAAAATTCAACATCTTCGAGGAGAAGGAAGTCCTCATCATCATCTCTCTTAAGCCAGCGGCTCACGACTTCTCGGCTGACGGTGAGACCGCCTTCAGCACAAACCCTAATCATTCGGTTGTCATTGAGATCAAGAATGTAACGCAGGCGTCTTAAACAATCATTAGTTTGCATGTCATCAGCTCAAAGCGTTAATTAAAGATGACCTCTAAAACTAACCGCTGTTTTTGGATTGAGATGCCATTCTCGCATTGTTTTCGGTTGATTGCTGGTCACAAGCGCTGAAAGCCGACCGGGTTGGCTTGCGTCGACAGTCCCGAGTTCCCTCGGCTTGCTCTGGGGTGATTGACTGGTGGTTACGGTCGCAAGCTCAGGAGGTTTTAGCGATCCTCGTAATCTTCGGTCTATTGATCGGTTTGAACATCAATTGGGGATAGGCATGTCAGAATCACGTTAGCAACCGCATCGACTGACTGCCGACGATCCTGATCCGACCGCCTCGTTTAAACACAACCAATCCTTGCGGGTTCGTTTGAAGCCTGGGTAGTCAGCTGGGCCTGCTGCTCTATGTTCATAGTCTCAGTCACTTTTAGGTGCGGGACTCTCCTTTAGCCGTTGAATCGTTTTGGTCTTTTTGCTGCTTCGTAGAATTCGACAAATCCTAAGGTATCTGGCGTATCATCCTAGCCAATGTCTTTTGAAAAAGGGTTTTCCATGAACAACGAGTCTTTAAAAGCGCTGCGCTTTGACAAACGTGTCGCTCTCATTACAGGCGCTGGCCGAGGACTTGGTAGGCAGCATGCGTTACTGCTCGCAAGTCGCGGATGTACAGTTGTGATCAATGATCTCGGCGGAGCTTATGACGGTGGTGGAGGCGCGGAGCGTAAAGTTGCTGATGACGTGGTCGAAGAAATCACAGCTGCCGGTGGGATCGCATACGCTAACTATGACTCTGTAGAGGCAGGAGCCAATATCGTTGAAGACGTCATTCAACAATTTGGGCGGCTGGATATCGTGGTGAACAATGCTGGAATTTTAACCCCGGAGGTTTGGTCAGAGCTCACCCTTGAGTCTTGGCAGCGGACCCTTGCTGTCAATTTGACAGGTGTTTTTTCCGTAATGAAAGCTGCATGGCCGCATTTTGTTGATGCGGGCTATGGTCGTTGCATTATGACCGCATCCCCGGCGATGCACGGCGCTGGGGTCGCAGCTTATGCAGCCAGCAAGGCTGGGGTGATCGGTTTGTCAAATTCTTTACAGTTTGAAGCCAGAAAATTAAAGATGGATATCAAATGCAACGTGATTGTGCCGCATGCAGATACACGAATGACCCAGGATTTCTCGGCCGCAGTCAACGAGCGACGCAAACAAATGGGAAAAAAAGCGACTCCCGCGACGCCTCAAGAAATTTTAAATCGGCTCTCCCCTGGGTACGTTTCTCCCCTGGTTGCCTGGCTGGCGCATGAAACGTGTACGGAGGAGGCCACGATTCACGAGGCGGGCGCAGGGTATTTCGCGCGTTTCAACTGGGCTAGGTCGGGGCACCTTTATGCAACTGAAAAAGAAGGTGTTGAAGGGGTGCCAGCGCCCGAGGACGTCCGCGATGGGGCGGGTGTTTTTTCTGACTTTGCGGGTGGGGATCTCCCTGCAGCGGGTGATGGCTCGATGGCGGGCTCTGCTTTGGCACGGGTTTTCGATCACCTCAAGGGCTAATGCAATACAAACTTTATGACTGGGTTCATGCCGTTTTTTGTTTAGGTAAACAAAGAGGATCTGAGGAGCGATTGTTGCAGGAATGATTGTGTTTGTTTATTCCCGGGATCGAAGCCAGAGCTTGTCTTCTCTCATCAGCGTTTCCAAAGTGTAGGTTTTACCTTGGTTAATCTCTTGGTAGCGCCCATAATGCGCCCGGCATGATGGGTGCGATCAAAAATGGCTGGAGCATCAGAGATTGTCAGGACGGTTCGGTAGATCGCTCCGAACTTTGATCATTGGTTTAGACGCTGAGCTTTTCTTCGTTTGGGGTTGCAAAGCCTGAGTCGATTAGAGATGAGCTCCAAAAAAGGCTGAGTTTCAAAGTTAGGATGCTTTCAGCGAAGCGGACGCTGTCCGCGTCGTTAACTGGGTGGACGTTTGAACGGTCTGAAGTGGTGAGCAGGGCGGGTCAGTTACAGTCGCTCTTTTGTAAACCGCTACTTGGATGGGGCGCTCGTTAAGCAGACCGTTTATTGAAAAACATCGCTACCGGGTTCTAAATTCTAGGAGCTCAAGAATCAGCGCGACCCGCTTGCCGAGACCTATCAGTAAGCCGCGGCCCTCACCAAGTCTTCGGTATAAAAAGTGACTTGTAGGTGAACTCAAATCCAAATTAGGAATAAGAAATGTTGAGCTTTGATCGTCTTGGATTACCTAAAGCCCAAGTCAAGAATCTAAAGGATTTGGGCTATGCGGCGATGACTGAGGTGCAGGCCGCGGCGCTTCCGGATGCGCTTGCTGGACTCGATCTGCTGGTGCAAGCAAAAACAGGCAGTGGCAAAACCGCGGCTTTCGGTTTGCCGTTGCTTGGTCGACTCAATCCCAGAGACTTCGGTGCTCAAGCCCTAGTGCTGTGTCCGACCCGAGAGCTGGCGAATCAAGTCGCGAGTGAGATCAGGCGACTGGCCCGTTATCAATCGAATCTCAAGGTCGTAGTGCTCTGTGGTGGCCAGCCGATTGGGCCGCAAATTGGCTCGCTTGAGCATGGCGCCCATGTTGTTGTGGGCACGCCAGGACGGCTTAAAGACCATTTGAGAAAAAAGACGCTCAAGTTGTCCCGGCTGAAGGTCTTGGTGCTCGATGAAGCAGATCGAATGCTCGATATGGGGTTCAGTGAGGACTTAGACACGATTATTCGGCAGACGCCTAGGGATCGGCAGACACTGCTCTTCTCGGCGACGTTTCCAGAGGATATCTCGAGCATTAGCGGTCAGTACCAAAGAAACCCAACGCGTGTCACTGTCTCGGTTCAGGTGGCAGCCAACCAAATTGAGCAACGGGTTTATGAAGTGGCTCGGCGCGATAAGCTCGATGCCCTTCAGGGTCTCCTTCAGGCAGAGCAACCTTCCGCTGCTGTTATCTTTTGTCAAACCAAGGATGCGGTCCGAGAACTGGAACAGAATCTGCGAGCAGTGGGCGCGCTTGTTTTATCACTCCACGGGGATCTGGAGCAGCGAGAGCGAGACCAGGTCTTGGTTCAGTTTAAACAGCAAAGCTGTCGGCTTTTGATCGCAACCGACGTTGCAGCCCGTGGCCTTGATATCGAGGCGCTGCCCATGGTGGTGAACTTCGATATTCCTTTGGATGCTGATGTTTATGTCCATAGGATCGGTAGGACCGGTCGTGCCGATGCACAAGGTTTGGCGGTGACGTTGATGACCTCTCGAGAGCGACATCGTTTAGAGGCCATTGAATCTCGAATTGAAACGAGTTTGATAGCGCTGTCGGCGCCGAAATTTAAAAAGCACTTGGCCCTTTTGTCGCCCCCAGATTATGCGACCGTTGAGCTGTCAGTGGGGCGAAGAGATAAAATACGGCCTGGCGATGTGTTGGGCGCAGTCACCGGATCGATGGGATTTTCGGGGGGTATCGTGGGTAAAATTGAGGTTGCGCAGCGCGCAACCTTTGTGGCAATCGAGCGCGATCAGGTGAAAGCAGTCCTTGCTGGGTTTGCATCCGGAAAAGTGAAGGGCCGAGCCGTTAAGGTTCGAAGATTATCCTAAATCGGCGGCGTCTTAGCTCCTAGCAGTGGAGTAATATCCCGGGCATTAGTTCTTCCACAAGCAGGCATCAGTTGTTCCACAAAATGGTTTCATGCTTGGTTTTAGGTCGTTTGTCGACGGTATAGTCGATCGAAATTGGGGTTTCAACCAGGGCTGGCCAAAGCGGTTCGACCATTTGACCGTCGAGTTCATCGAGTACGCTGCGCATCGCGATGAGCTTCTCGGGGTATGTCGCGCTCAATTCCACTTGTTCGGATGGGTCCTCGTTCAAATTAAACAGCCATGTCTTACCGTTCTGCGCTTGGTACTGCAGTTTCCAGCCTTCAAGCTGAACGACTTTGTAACCCCCTGATCGCCAATACAAAGGTCTTTTCAAGGGTCTTGGCTTGGCGATGGCGTAGTCCAGCACATCCACGCCATCGATGATTCGGTCGTCAGGCAGGTCAATGCCTGCGGCACTCAATACCGTAGAGAAGATATCAACGTGCGCAACAGCTGATTCATACTGGCTCTCGGGGGGAATGACCTCCGGCCATCGAATAAAATAGGGGGTGTGGATGCCGCCTTCGAAGAAGGTGATCTTCCAGCCTCGGTACGGGTGATTAAGGTCGGGTAATCCAACGTAGCCTGCGCCGCCATTATCGCTCGTGAAGATCACAATTGTGTTTTCTTTGACCCCGTGGGTTTCAAGTGCTTCAAGGACCTGACCGATCCCTCGATCAAGGCCGCGTAACATGCCTGCATAGGTCCGTTCGGTGTGATCTTCGATGTGGGACAGCGCCTCATAGTCGGCTTTCTCCGATTGTAGGGGCGTGTGCGGTGCGTTGTAAGCAAGATACAGAAAGAATGGTCTGTTGCGGTTGGCTTTGATGACCTTGACGGCTTGCCGACTGAAATAGTCGGTCATGTGCGAATCTGGGCGGAAGCGATCGCTGTTGTTGTGCCGTACGGCATAACTGAGGTTTGGCCATAAAAAACGATCGATGGGATCGAATTCCTGCTTTGAATTGACAACATCCGGATCATCCTCGGGTAAGAACATTGCTGCGCCCGGCAAAAACCCGAGAAATTCGTTGAAACCCTGATCGAGGGGGCGAAGCCCCTCAGCCTCACCCAAATGCCATTTTCCAACCGCGACGGAGTGATAACCCCGCTGCTTGAGCAGCTCGGGTAAGGTCAGCTCGCTACTGGGCAGGCCTAGCGTATCGCTCGGAGGATAGCCCTCAGCATTCTCCTTGATATAAGCATTTCCAGCAGTCATCTGGGCGAATTCGGGTCGCGCAGGTGTGAACTCAAAGCCTGACCGAGTCGCGAAGCGCCCTGTGAGCAGAGCTGCACGGGAGGGCGCGCAGGTACCATTACCCGCATACCCATTGGTGAAGTGGATGCCTTCGCTGGCGATGGTATCAATATTGGGTGTTGGTACGCTGCCATCATTGATACCGCCGCCATAGAATGTAATGTCATTGAATCCTAGGTCATCCGCGACGATGAGCACGATATTCGGCGGAGAAGATTCCCTTGGAGGGACAGCTGGGCCTTGTTCCCAAGTGATTTCACGGGTTTCGCCGACGGGAGAGACGATGCCCATCATGATCCCAGGCAAGTGATACCAATATTGACTGAATAGCCACAGGCCAGCGACGGTCACAATGATTAGCGTGATGATTATTTTTTTCAAGAGAGGCGTCCTAAGCTACAATCTTTTAATGAGATCAATAATGATCTGTGCAACCTGATCTGGGGCGTTTTCCTGAACAAAGTGGCCGCCGCCTTTAATGGTGGTGTGTGGCAGATCTTTTGTGCCAGGAACCTTGGCCATAAATTCGGCTTCACCGGCTCGGGTCACAGGATCATTGTCAGCAAACGCGCAGAGAAAAGGCTTCTCAAATGTTTTGAAAAACTCCCAAGCTTTACGCTGCTCTTCCAATGAAGCTGACGTGGGTAGCGTTGGCACATGGCTGGGCATTGCGCGAGGTCCCATTTTGTAGCGTGGCTCGGGAAAAGGCGCATCGTAGGCTTTAGCGAGTGGGGTCGCGAAGGGTGAGGTAGCGCCCAGTGCGTTCAGGAAGACTTTGAGAACTTGCACGGGCAATGAGGGCGGCTGGATTGATAGTGACATCGCCAAACCGATGGGCAGATCTACCGTTTCCCAACACCACTTCTGCCAATAGGCAAATTTGCGAGCGGGGTGGTCTCCCGAGCCCATCTTGCTCAAGGCCCGGGACATCGCCATCAAGCTGGGTGTGGGTTGGTTTGCTCGAAAGTCCTCGATGTCGCTGACGAGGCCGTCGGGGGCCTCCGGGTTGTAAGGCAATCCAGTATTTGAAATGACGACTCGATCGAATCGTTCTGGATGATTAACAATGAGTCGCAGGCCAACAAGACCACCCCAGTCCTGACCAAAAAAAGTGATGCCGCTGAAATCATTGGCTTTAAGCCACTGGCCCATCCAATCGACTTGACGTTCGTAACTGTAATCTTCTCGCGCCGCAGGTTTGTCCGACTTGCCATACCCGACAAGGTCTGGAGCGATCACACGCAGGCCCGCTTGAGTGAGATAAGGAATGACGTGCCGATACAAATAGCTCCAAACAGGCTGCCCGTGCATACAGAGCACGATCGGTCCTTCCGCGGGTCCTTCGTCGAGGTGGTGCACCCGTAGCGGGTTGCCATCATGGGTTTCGATGGTTGTGTAGTTCGGCGCGAACGGATAGTCCTTCAAGCCTTCAAAGCAAGCATCTGGTGTGCGGAGTATTTCCATTGTCATGTTTTCTCTTGAGGGGCCTGTATTGACATAATGTATACCATTATTATTGGTTATGCATCCGTACAGCGCGAAGGTTGATGAAATCCTTTCGACCGAGAATTCGGTTGGGCGAAGCGATCGGTGCTTTTGCGTTTGTTAGCCAACACGACATGAGAGCAACGAAGCGGCTGAGTGAGCCGGGATAGCCGGTTTATTAGCCTGTTGGTCTATTTCACTCGACCAGGGATCGAACAAAATTCTGCCGGGTCGCAAATCTGATGGGACCCTCCTTGAGGAACTTCCCTCGGGCTCCTTAGGGCTTTAATTGCTGACGATAGGCGGCTGAAGTGAGCGTAAATCTCACCGCCCTTGTCGACTGGAAGTGCTGCTCATGCAGGGGTTTTTAAAACGCTGAAGCCTGAACAAGGCCGCTGATCAGGTAGGTCTTGAGGCGCGCCTTAGAGCCCCTTCCGATCCCGTTAAGGTGTTCGGTTGGTCCTTAAATGAAATAGGACGCTTTGAAGGGATGAGCCATCCGGCGCGAAGCATTGGAGGTTGCTGGACGGGTTTGCAGCTCAGGACATCGGATAATTTCCTGGTAAGGTGATTAGGCGACGCTGGCTGCTGTTGGGTGACTCAGCACTTGGCAGCGCTTCATCAAACGGCGTGCATTTTGATCAAAGTCATCTCGACGGTGCAACACCCGGCGATTGTCCCAGATGATCAGGTCCGACGGTTGCCATTGCTGTCGCCAGACGTGATTGGGTTGTGCGGCATAAGACCAGATTTCGTCAAGTAAGGTTTCACTATCTTGTAAACTCAGTCCGGGAATGTAGGCCCATTCACGCCGGCCAAGATAGAGGCACTGAGCACCGGTTTCGGAGTGCTTGCGGATAATGGGGTGGATCGCCCCTGGCGCTGCTCTTGGGTCATCGAATGGTTCATAGCCCGGGCGGAGCTTGCCGATGCTGGTGTGTGCAGCATTGTGCTTAATGGTGAGT
>Ga0315330_10001694_pt1 | contig 14945 bp, 12 predicted proteins | sample M140m34915metaG_FD_203453 | JGI IMG/M metagenome (GOLD analysis project Ga0315330, IMG submission 203453) | Ammonia-oxidizing marine archaeal communities from Monterey Bay, California, United States - M1 40m 34915 | ecosystem: Environmental > Aquatic > Marine > Intertidal zone | place: USA...
ATGCTATCGGGCCTTGAAGCAACGACCTCTTGGGAGGAGGTCGCACATTGGATTGGTCAAGAACATCAATTTGTTTGACCCGTATCGAAGATGGAACCCCTTGCATTGGTTGCAGGCCAAACTGCTCGATGGAATGTTCAACAGGTGCTGGATTAAGGCCTTGAAAACTGGACGCTTCCGACCGCCTTCTGGTCTTCGTTCGTACAAAATCCCCGGCATCAAAGGCAGCAGTGATTTTATTGGCGTCAACTATTACACCCATCTTCTGACCACTCCTTTCATGCCAACCAAGGTCGAAATCGATCCGCTCATTCGACCCTGGGAAACACGAACCGATTTCAGATATCCGATGTATGCTGAGGGCTTACGGAGGGCTTTTGACATGGTGAAAGGGCTCAACCTCCCAATCATCGTGACTGAAAATGGAGTAGCAGATGACGACGATGACATGCGGCCCGAACATGTTCGTCGTCACCTCCAAGTGACCGCTGAGGCCATTGCTGACGGACTTGATGTCAGAGGATTCTATCATTGGAGCCTGATGGACAATTTCGAATGGGCAGAGGGTTATGATCAGCGTTTCGGACTTTACCATGTTGATTTTGAAAGCCAAGAACGTACGCTAAAAGATGGAGGGAAGGAGTATGCAGAGATTGTGACATCACATCGTATGCCACAGGTCGTGATCATGGCAGGCGGCCTTGGTACGCGACTCGGGAGCATGACGGAAAAAACCCCAAAATCATTGATTGAGGTCAATGGTAAACCCATTTTGAGCCACATTCTGGATTGGGCACAGGCCCAAGGTTGCCTGAACGCTTTGGTGCTCACTGGGCATCTCGCTGAGCACTTTGACGGCTTCACTCATTCAGGAATGGCTGTTAAATTCCATCGAGAACCTTCCCCTTTGGGAACCGGAGGAGCTCTTTGGAACGCCAAAGAACACCTTGAGGAGCGGTTCATTTTGCTTTGGGGTGATGACCTCCATCCAATCGACTACGCTGGTTTGATTGAAACGCACCAGAAAGGCGAGGCTCCAATGACCATGTGCGCGACTGAATCGCACACAGAGATGAACCTTCGCCACCAAAATGGGGTGCTTGAGGCCTATGACAAAACCAGCACCCTAGAAGGATTGAACGGCTATGAAGCGGGCACCAGCGTGGTGGAAAAATCAGTTGTAATGGAGCATGGGAAGTCTGGAGTTTGGTCGTGGGAACAAACCGTTTATCCAGCCCTAGCGGGACGGATTCAAATTCACTTAGATGACACCCCTTTTTGGGACATGGGGACACCTGAACGCTTGGCTCTACTCGAGGAATTCCTCAAGAAAACCACCTTGTGAAGCCACGACCAGAGGGTGTTCTGGTAAGGCGTTTGGATGGTCGACTAAAACAAGAATCATTCCTCCAAAACCACCCCCCATCATTCGTGCACCGAGCACACCCGGTGTCGTTTGGAGTTGAGTGACCAGACCATCGACATCTGGATGACTGACACCAATACCGATCAGGGAAGCATGAGATTCATTGAGCAACACCCCTAATTCCGGAGCTTTAGCCCTGAGTGCTGCCTTCACCCTTTGATTTTCTTTGACAGCGTGGGCTTGTAAGACGGAATCTCGGGTGGAGCGCCCAAAATCAGTTTCACCCAGTTTCCTTCGGACACCCGAATCGATCAGTTTGAAATGCCAATCAGCAGGCAATGGGTGAGATTCAATCTCGTTAGAAGAGAAATCAATCAGTGTTGTGCGACCTCTTTGGGCGTGCATCATCGCCATTTGATCGAGCAAACCACAGGGCGTTTCTAACACGGTTTGTTCGATGCGCTGGGCCTCTAAACAGGCGTCCATCGAGTCGATGCTTCCTCGGGCACACAGCACCACTGCTAAACAGAGAGCTGCTGATGAAGACATTCCTGCACCAATCGGGATCTCACTTTCCACATGCAAATGAGCAGGCCAACCTCCCGCTGCTTCCCACAAAGCGACAACTGTTGAATCGCCCGTGGTCGCTTCCGAAGAAGTCGCTGTCAGGGTCAAACGCAATTGTGAGGCAAAGGGAAGGGCCAACCCTCCCATGTAATCGGTATGCTCTCCAACAATGTTGATTCGAGCAGGGATCGAAGCACGCCGACGCATGACCATCATGCCTGCCTCTTTGGTTGAGTGCTTCATCCGTTGGTGATCAGGTGGTACATGGTTCGAACGTGAACGCCCGTTGCACCATTCTTGACCATTGTGTTGGTTTTTGCACCCCAATATGTACCGGCGATGTCCATGTGAGCCCAAGGAATTTGTTCGCCATCTTTCTCGTAATTCCGGTTCGGAACGAATTGCTTCAGGAAGGCTGCTGCGGTGTTTGCACCGCCCCAGCGACCAGCTCCGAGGTTACGGGTGTCTGCAATCTTGGAGTCGGTCATTTCCTTCTCAAAGGCAGGAAGGAGTGGCATAGGCCAAGCGAGTTCTCCAACTGCGTTTCCTGCTTCGTGGATGCGAGTTCGGAAGTCGTCATCGTTCGACCAGAGCCCTGTGGCTTCGTGGCCGAGCGCCACAACGCATGCACCGGTAAGCGTAGCGAAATCGATGATGTACTCAGGGTCGAATTCTCCAGCCTTCCAAAGACCATCAGAAAGCACGAGGCGCCCTTCTGCATCGGTGTTGAGCACTTCAATGGTTTTTCCAGAGAGCGTCGTGATGACGTCACCTGGGCGCTGAGCGTTGGCCGCAGGCATGTTTTCTGCCATGCAGGTGATGGCGGTTACTTTCCCACCGAATCCTGTTGCTGCGAGGGCTTCCATAGTCCCAAAGACGGTGGCTGAACCACCCATGTCGTACTTCATTTCATCCATGTTCGCACCTGGCTTGAGAGAGATACCACCTGTGTCGAAGGTGATCCCTTTTCCGACAAGCATAGGCCCTCGACCTTTCTGATCGGCGTTCATTTCAAAGATGACCATGCATGGCTTTCTCGAGGAACCCATTCCAACGGCAACGAGGCCGCCCATACCTGCTTTGATGGCTTGATCGTAATTGATGATTGTCACTTCGACGTTGTCGTAGTTCTTGGCCCATTCCCACGCTTGGTCGGCAAAGGCTTCAGGGTACATGTCGTTTGGTGGCATGTTGCCCAAATCCCTTGAGAGATGGACGCCAGAGGTGACACCAACGAGGGTGTGAATGAGAGCGGACAGTTCCTTTTCTTGGCCACTGTCGCATGTGACTCGAACTTCAAGTTCGTCTTCTTTGTCCTCATCCTCTGCCTTGTAGTTGTCAAAGGAGTAATCACGGAGCATCATCCCTTCAGCAAAGGCACCCATGCATTCGATGGAAGCACCTGAAAAGCGGACGGTCAGTTCGGTCCCGAGGGCTTTCTTGCGACCTGCGATGACGGCTGCTCCAGCCTTTCGGTAGGCATGAACGTCTGCATCTTCGCTCTTTCCGAGACCAACGAGTATTGCTTTGCCACCATCGGTGCCCATAAGGGACATTGTGGACTTCAACTTGCCTTTGAAATCGTTTGCGCCGAGCACCATGTTGACTTGGCTCTTGAGGGATGTATGCATGCCTTCCGCATGAGCATCAGGAACGGCATCCGTTCCCTCAAACAATGGCATGACTAGAGTTCCGTTGATGTTGTGTCCTGGGCTAACGCTTACCTTCATGGGTTCACCAAGCCGTGCTAACCGCCCAAAGCACTTCAATACTCGTGCGAATCACTTAGGGCAAAACAAGACGGTTAAGCCTCATCTTCCAGTTCTCGACGTTCATTCGCAACTGCCGCCACTGCGATAAAGCAAGCCATGAGTGTGAGGGGGTTAAACAAGCCATAGCCGATCAGGAACGAGGGTTCTTTTTCTTCATCGAACTGAACTTCAACCCCTTCAACAGGTTCAGTGACCCATCGTGCAGCATCAATCACACGAACTTGGTAGGAGAGGGAGAACGTGCCCCCCTCAACCATGGACAAATTCGTTGCATCAAGCGAGGTCGTGTTCGTCGATGAGGCATTCACGGCGAAAAGAGAGGAATTCCACAACAGCATCCCATCGGCATCAAGGTATTGCAGTGTTGCGTTTGCTGTCGATGCACGCGCATCGTTATCGACGGTGAGGGTGATCGAGTCTTGTGCCACGGCCAGGCTTTGCACGGTCAATTGGGCGCGCCAGTACCACACATCGTTGATCAAGAACCTCATGACGTCCATCTCTTCTCCCAAACGGTCATTCAAATTCTCGAATGATCCTGGTACAAATTGTTCATCATCGGTCTCAAAGGTAAAGGTCGGGAACCCCATTTGGCCGTAGCCGTAATCTCTGCTTGTTCCGCAATTAGGATACAAGCCTTGGTTGGCGTTTTGAATTGGAATACTAGAGATGTTATCTTGGACATCTTCCCTGATTTTGTGGTACAATTCCCAGTCGGGCGGTTGCTCAGGCCACTTGCCCCATGGATAGAGCATGATCCACACGCCCGTGTGCATTGTCACGTACAAATCGGCGTCCGGGACAACCGTATTCATGTACACACCGTTCGCAGCGGTTTCTGATTCACTAAAGGCGCTGCTGCCGGGTTGTGTTGTCGGGCAGGTGTTCCAATAGTGGTCGTAATTCCGGTTGAGATCGACTTGGTTGATGTTCCACCGTGTGTCGATATCATTCCCATCTGGATTCAGCATGATCGTTATGTGAAGTTCGGTGTTATCCAGCACATTGATCGCTTCTTCGTTGCCCTCCGCCCAACCGTTGATGTACCACTTTGCGGACAACCAAGCCAGCGCTGTGCCGAGGTATTCATTGCCGTGATGGCCCCCGTCAATGTAGACGATTTCTTTCTGACTCCCATCGGATTTTGTTTCCATTGACCAATTTGACAGCCTGACAACCCACAAGGTCTTGCCTAGTTCTGATTGCCCAATGCTTGTGAGGTCAACAATTTCTGGGTAATCATCGGCCCATTCGTTGACTTCAAGGGTCAATGCAGCCCACGTCATATGGACATGGCTGTCGACTGGATCGCCCGGCCATGCATCCTCTTCGCTCGAATCAGATTGAGCTGAAGATGTCGGGATGCTGGCGAGCAGCATACAGAGAACGAGACCCACAGCAACGCGCATATGTACGGCTCTCCGCTAAACAACAAAAACGCTTGCCTGTCTGAAACCTTCACCAGTCAGACGTGAATGCGTTTGGATTGACCACTTTCTCGGATTCACGGGTCCAAATGGTTCCAATTGGACTGAGGGCATTGCTGCCACCATAGATGTCTGCGTATGGATCAATTTCTTCGGGTTCGAGGTTTCGTTGCATGTAGGCTTCGACGCGTTCTCGAAGGTCTGGCTTAAATTTCCAGTAGTGAATCCTCCATTCTCGTCCGTCCCAGAGTGTAGTTTCTTCAGATTCGGTGGTCAAAAGATCGTAGTCTTGGAACATGTAAAACAAGTTTCGATCGGTTGGTTCAAGGGCGTTATCGATGATGCGGTTGTAGAAACCAAAGAACCCCAATGCGTGTTCTGCCATTCCCTGTGCAACCTCCTCGTCCATTTCCAAATCGATGTGCTGTTGAATCGCCTTCGTTAGTTCTGCAAGTGTCATTGTCATGTCATCACCTCGTCGAGGGGGAAGTCGCACCGGCGCGCAACTTCTCCCAGAGACACTCTATTGTATTGTCATCCGACCCATATAGACCCATCGGCCAAAATCGATGAAATCGACCTTGAGCGACTGGTTTTCATGGACCAAAGGTAACAATTTGTCTTTGAGAGCACCCCGGTTGAAGGCGGGTGAACCGCCCTTAACAATCAATACAACGGTCGAGTTGGTATAAACGACCCTCAACAACAGCCTCAAGAAGACTGCACCTAAGCCCGTGGTGTGAGCGACCTCTTTGTCGAAGGAAATTTCCTCGGGCTGCCGTCAAACGGCGACGCCGTAGACATCGTGGTGCTCCCGCTGCCATACGAATTGACCACTTCGTATGGACAAGGCACGGGCGAGGGCCCTGCTGCTTGCATAGCCGCAAGTGGCCAAGTTGAACTTTACGATGCTGATCTCGACCAAGACCTCCCAGCCACCTCCTCGATCCTCACCGCAGAGGCCTGGGAAGGAAAGGGAGCAACCCTCCTCGAACAACTCGATGAACTTGGCACCCACCTTTCCGCTTGGTGCACGGGTGATGTGTTTCCTCTTGCTCTTGGTGGCGAGCATGGTATTCTTCCTCCAATGATTTGGGCATTGAAGCATCATCCAACATTGGATGGTGACCTTTCCAAACTCACGATCGTACAAATCGATGCTCATGCAGATCTCAGAAGCGAACTCGACGGAGAAGCATTTTCACACGCTTGCGCAGCAGGCCGCTCCCTTGACATGGGCGTGGGCAAACTCATGCAGGCCGGGATCAGGGCTTACAGCAAGGAAGAGGCGGAATGGATCGAAAGTGACAAGCGAATCACGACGTATTTTGCCAGAGAGACTCAGAACTCTCAGACTGGAACTGAAGCATGGAAACAATGGTTAGCGGAAATCAATGCGGTCAAAGGACCAGTGCATTTGACCATCGACATCGATGGTTTGGATGGAAGTTTGGTGCCTGCAACAGGCACACCTGTGCCCGGAGGGCTTTCTTTCTGGCAAGTGATCGAAACGATTCAAGCCGTGTTCGGCGCACCTGATGCGACGGTGATCAGCGCTGACTTGAACGAAATCGCAAGCCATGAACATTCGCCCTTGACTGAGTTCACCGCAGCCATGTTGGCCACCAAAACCATCGCCTCTCATCTCAAAGCGCGAAAAGAAGGTCGCTGGTCACCAACCGCAGAACCACTTGGGACCAAACGTGTGAGCATACCCTGCACATATTTCACCCAGCATGGCAACCAAAGCGCACAATAAATTGAACACTGAAGGACTGGGCCACGCAACTGAGGAGGGATGAGATGACTGGGGGTTCTGCGCACGGCAAGCATGTGTTCCTTGATTTCACTGGCTATGAAGCCCAGGTGGAAGATGATGGGCAATGGATGCTTAACTTGCTTGAACGGGCTGTTGAGCAAAGCGATGCTCGCAACGTCCACGCCCATGTCGCCCAGTTTGATGGAACGGTTTCTCCGGTTGGCTTTGCTGCCGTTGTGTTGCTTGATGAGAGCCATGTGAGTGCGCATTGCTACTCGGAAAAAGGCTGGCTTGCGATCGATTGTTTCACCTGTGGCGGAAGCGACCCGTCCATTATCGCAGACTTTATTCAGAGGGAACTCGAAGCGAAAATGCCGAATTTATCCCTCAAACAACGGGTCACCAAAGATCGATTTTTGCACGGAGAAGTTTGAGATGTCCATCCGTAGTTTCATCGAGGAACATTATCGACACTTCAACGCAGGTGCATTGGCGGATGCAGCTCGCTCACTGCAAGCGTTTCTCAACGACGGAGGACGCCTTTTTGTCACGCTTGCTGGCGCCATGAGCACTGCAGAACTTGGACGAAGTTTGGCACCAATGATCCGCGCAGGACACATCGCAGGGATTTCATGCACGGGTGCGAACCTCGAGGAAGATCTCTTCAACCTCGTCGCTCACTCTTCTTACGAGCGAATTGAAGACTGGCGTAGTTTATCCCCTGAGGACGATGCTGCACTGTTGGAACGCGGTTTAAATCGGGTGACCGACACCTGTATCCCCGAAGAAGAAGCGTTTCGCAAAGTCGAGCACCACCTGTTGGAGCGATGGCAGATTGCAAGTCAATCAGGTCAATCCCATTCACCGCATCATTACTTCTATGACCTGCTTCAGTCGGGCGTTCTCGAATCAGAATTTGAGGCCGACCCGGATGCATCATGGTTGCTTGCGGCAGCACGATGTGAGCTTCCATTGTTTGTGCCTGGTTGGGAAGACTCGACGATGGGCAACATCTTCGCGGCCCGTTGCATCGAACAAAAGGTGGACATCTCCTGCATTACATCCGGCATTGATTACATGGTCAAACTTGCAGATTGGTACGAACAATCCTCTACGCCCCTGGCGTTCCTCCAAATCGGAGGAGGTATTGCCGGCGACTTCCCAATCTGCGTCGTCCCAATGCTCAATCAAGACCTCGAACGGGAAACGCCACTTTGGTCCTGGTTTGCTCAAATCAGTGAATCCTCGCCCTCGTATGGAGGCTATTCCGGCGCACCACCAAACGAGAAGATCACCTGGGGTAAAATCGCCCCTGAGACACCTAAATTCGTGATTGAAAGTGACGCTAGCATCGTGGCGCCGTTATTGTTTGCTTACGTGTTGGATGTCTAAATGTTGATGCGAACCGCCACAAGTGTTGAAAAGGAGTGCACTCCATCTAAAATCATGAATCTTGAGCCGCGAACGCTTGCCTTCGCACTCTGCTTTGTGCTCGTATTCCCATTGATTGCATCGGTACAAGCCGATGGACAACCAACCCCTCCAAACATCACCACCGCGTGGATTGATGATGGTAATGGAGGCGTACTTCATGCTTACAAGGTCACGTTCGCCGATGAGGATGCATACGAGTTCAGCGTGGAATTGAACCATGTAAGAGGTGATCAAACTCTTGAGTATGAAACCTTCACAACATGGAGCATTGAAGAACAAAAGCGAACGGCACTCATTGAATTCAACACCTCGCTCCAATGGGCCGATGAGGTTGAATTGAACATCGATGTGACCGGTTGGAAGGGTGTCGCCCTGGAGGAGATAGTGAGCGCCTCGCGCACCCTCACAGTTGGAACATGGAATCAACCGATGGCAGACCATGAGGTGATGACAACCACCACGTGGGACCTCAATCAAACCTATCAAGATGAAAACGGAACCCAGAGTTTTGTTCTCTCATTCACTGGCCAAGGATGGCAGGAAAGGGTTGGACTTGTGCTCAATTCGTGGGAACTAGGCAATGGTAGCTTGATTTCGACCGAAATCACCAATGAGAGCGAAACCAACCTCAACCTTGTTCTTGAAACCATTTGGAAAAATGAAACCGTGGAAAGTGGAACACTGCGCTCACAAGTGTTTGATGCCCGGGGCACGGGCACCTTGCTCATCATGACCGACGACGGGGAAGCTACAACGGTGATTATGGCCAATGTATCTGATGGACAATTCAATCGAACAATGATTGACGGGTCAGTTTCGGAGCGGGTCAACCTCGAAGCAACTGGAGGATTGAACATCACGTCTGATGATGAAGATGGCATGTTATCCATCGATGGCGAAATCAGTGTGCTCTACTTCGAAACTTGGGATGATAATGGGGTTCGAAGGTTGGATCATACTCAGTTCGAAGCCCTCGCATCGATGGTGCTCGAGAGCGAGGACTCTCGAATCGATCTTGACCTTGATGGCTTGACAACAATGGAACGCTGGGAAGATGGTGTGCGAGTTGAACACAAGGAAGAATTGGTCGGCAAAGGCACCTTCGGCTTTGGAGAAAGTGAAGAAAATTCAAGCATTCAAATCAACGGTACTATCTTGGATTTCCACACATTGGTCGAAGATGGCATCACGCTCACCGATGATATTCACGTTGACGGCATCATCACCGGCGACGCTCAAGGTAGCTTCGGGATTGTTCGCACGATTGAAGAAACTGGCAACCAAGCCAATGCAACTGGCCAAGTGTTCCTTGTCAATGTCATTCACGAGGAATCGTGGTTCAACCTCACCGGAATCAACGGAGGGAATTTCTTCCAAGGTGAAGGCATCGGAGCAAACCACAACGAAACATGGAATTACCAAGTGGTTCAATCCGAATGGGACAACCGTACGGTACGTCTAATTTGGGAAGAAACTGGCGCTGATCCATCAAGTGGCGATGAGAAACCGGAACGAAGCCCTATTCAGAGAAATGCTACTCAACCAGAAGCCCAAGAGATTCTTGGCAACATTAGCATTGTCCGAGAGACCGGCTTGATGCCCATCCCGATGGTGGCTCACGATGTGGTCCATCTCACTGGAGAAAACGGTTTGGAATTGACCGTTGAAGCGTTCGCAACCGGCATCGATCCTCGAGATGGATTCAACCTCTCGGTCGTCCATTGGTCGGGCACCTACGGTGATTCAGGAGGGGTGGCAAACGGGTCGATTGTTGATGAAGGGCCTTTGATGGGGCTTGTTTCAAGCGTTGTACGGGCCATGGAATTGCCCTTTGGAGATAATGAAACGGCCATGCTAAGCGAGTCACAGGTGGTCGAACGCATTCTTGCTCCATCGATCATCACCGCTGAAAACAACTCTGCACCGGTTCTGGTCGAACTTGGCCTTGTTGAAGGCATTGCCATCGGTGAAGGAGGGAGCACCGCTACCCTTGTGGCACACGTGGTCGATGCAGAATACAACATCGAAACGGTGACCGTTGACCTTACGCCTTTGGGCGGTGAAGTGGTCACACTCAACGACCGCGGCCTCAATGGGGATGCGGCAATTGGTGATGACCGCTACACAACTCAACACGTAGTGAAAGGCCTGCAAATCGGCAACGTCACGCTCAATGTCACGGCAATCGACTGGTTTGGTTCCCAGATGGACGGGCAAGGGACGGTCGAGGTGGTCAATCAAGGACCTCGATTGACATCTGTCGACATGATTCCTGACCGTGGTCCAAGAGGGGTGACGGTGATCATCAACGCTCAGGCTTACGACGGCCACGGTGTTGATTCGGTTGAAATTGATATGCGCGACCAAGGTGGAAACTTGGTTGAGTTGACCAACACAAACGGGGTTTGGGCCGGTAATTTCTCCATTCCAGCTACGATTGCGCCCGGCGAGCACGATTTACAATTTATTCTCACGGACAGCCTTGGTAAAAAGAGCACTGTGAATGCGTGGCATGGGTTTGCTGCCAATGATTCTCATGAGGCACTCTACGGTGAACATTACATTCCAGATGACGTCATGAATCCGGTAACAATCTTGGTCTACAACACCCCTCCTTCGATTTTACCTCCCGGAACGCTCTCGCTCAACAAGGGGGACGCAGCCTCGGTAGAGTTGCTCGAGATCGAGATCTACGATGCCGATGGGGTCACGGTGGCTCAGGCCAACCTTGGTGTGTTCACGCCTCTTGGCACCAGAACCACTTGGGTTGCCATGAACGACGAGGGGCGAGATGGCGACAGAATTGCAGGCGATGGCATCTTCACGGCAGAAATGAGCGTGCGCCCGAGCATTCCCTTAGGTACCCACGAAATCCTCATCCAAGCAGCGGATTCATACGGCGAGACAACCGGTTTTGTATCAATCGCAGTGAGTCTTTCTGAATCTGATTCACCACTCATCAAAGGCAATGACTTCCTCTCAACCGGAGTGCTGGTTGGTATTTTGGTTTTGTTCGCAGTGGTAGTAGTGGCTATTGTGATCGTATCGATTCGCAACGGGCCTAAGCGAAAAGATGGCGAAGATATGTTCGGCTTGCAGTAAGCATCCTTAACCGCCGATAACCGTTTATACCCCCGCTCGGTGGAACGAATACCTCTGCGAGCGTAGTGTAGCGGTTATCACCGAGCGTTGCCAACGCTTGAACCCGGGTTCAAATCCCGGCGCTCGCACCAAAACCATTAGAAAACGCCATACTCCGAGGCTCTTTTTCACAACAAGTTCAAGCGTCGTTGAATCTCATCAGCCGTTGCTTCATACTGTGAAAGGGGGCCTCCAACCGGGTCATCAAGTCCCCAATCTTGATCGATTTTCATCGCAGGGCATTCCACGCCACAGCCCATGGAAATGACGTAATCATACCCATCTGCAGTGAACAAGTCGACGCTCTTAGGGTGCATACCCTCGGTGGAAATACCACGGGCTTCCAACACTTTGACAGCATTGACGGCAATAGATGAAGCCGGTGTGGTACCTGCAGAATCCGCCTCGTAGCCCATCGCTCTAGCAAGGCCTTCAGCCATTTGAGATCGACAAGAGTTGCCCACGCACACGAACAAGAGACGCATAGTGACCCTACACATCAAGGGGTATTAAGCCCACCTCCATAGATGCGATAAGAGCGTTCTCAAACCAGCAATGGTTGGGGACCACATGGCCGGGCACACCAGCGTCACCAAGGGGGCCGTCCTGGCAGGCTTTGTCTACATTGCAGCGTTCGTAGGTCACATCTTCGCGGCGGCCAACGGGCATGATGTTCTCTTTCGAAGCATTGCGATTTTTCTCACCATGATGACCTTGTGCATGGGGCCGGTCGTAGCATGGCTTGCTGGAGGGAACGATGGGGAGGTGAAGGGATTGGCATTCAATGTTGGATTTGCTGTGAGTCTTCCTTTGAGCCTCGGCTTGGCCTACGCCTATGCCGATCAAACATTCAACGTGGTCCTTTCAGGCGTCTTCATAGCGATCACTTTTGCGGTTCATTTGATAGCAAATCAGTGGAACAAATGATTCAATGAATGAAAGGTGGATTGAAGTAGGCCCTTTCAGTCCTAAGGCCATGTCCGATTCACCGATCTCTCAGCACGGAGCCAACAGTGGCGAAGCACCGCCCGAGGCGTCCCCTCAAGAACAGAAGCAGATGGAACAGGCCTACGCTCAGATGAAGCGAAAGATGTCCATGGCAGAAATCGGCAAGAAAATCAAGCATAAGGTCATGGTTTTGTCTGGAAAGGGCGGGGTTGGAAAGTCAACTGTGTCAACAGGACTGGCTTTGGCATTGGCTCAACAAGGACTCAAAGTTGGGATCCTTGACATCGACATTACCGGACCCAATGTCCCTAAGATGATGGGATTGGACGGGCGACGCCTGCATGTTGAATCCGGGCGTATACATCCCGCACAAGGCCATCTGGGTGTCAAGGTCATCTCCATGGCTTTCCTGCTCGATAACGAAGACACACCTGTAGTATGGCGTGGCCCAATCAAGCTTGGAGCAATCCAGCAGTTCATTGGGGACGTGGAATGGGGCGACCTCGATTACTTGATCATCGATTTCCCTCCAGGCACCTCTGACGAGCCACTCACAGTCGCACAGTCCTTGCCCGACATCGATGGCATGGTCATCGTCACAACGCCACAAGATGTTGCTTTGCTAGACAGTCGTAAATCCATCACCTTCTCTGAATCACTCAAAGTGCCAGTGCTCGGGGTTGTTGAGAACATGAGCGGGTACACCATCAATGGAAAGGCGTCGCCAAACAGCGAGGTCCAAATCGCTGGACCAGCAGGAAAAACCCTCAAAGCCAACACAGATGGGGAAGGGAACTTTTCCATCACTATTGACATCTTCAAAGAAGGTGGCGGAAAATCCACCGCAGAAGAATTTGGAGTGCCATTCCTTGGCGCCTTACCATTTGACCCCGGATTCGTCCGTGGCGGCGATGACGGCGTGCATCGCATTGTCAGTGAACCAGAAGGGCCCTCAGCCATAGCTTTTGGAAAGGTAGTCGCTGCACTTCAAGGTCAAATTGTCGACGGTTCAGGCCCCGGCTTGGAAATCATTTGAGGTGATTCCATGAGCGAAGAAATGCCAACCCTCACTCGCTTCGAACGCAGAGAGGTCGATGTCGCCCTCACCTACGATGACGGCTCAAATTACACAATAACATACGACGATCTTCGTCATGCGTGCCCTTGTGCAAAATGCTCCCCACTGCGAAATCAAGATGAGTCAAGCAAAACTTTGCGCCGGCAAGTTGAGGCGCATCCAAAAGAAAAACCGCAGGTTCGGACCGTTGGCAATTACGCCCTGGGCTTCGAGTGGTCGACTGGTTGTTCAAGTGGCATCTATCGATTTGAACGCATTTGGGACTTGGCAAATCGTCGTGACCCCGATAATGGACGACCTTATGTCCACGGTGCTTGGTGAGTCTTACAATTCACATTTCAGCCTCATCGTCGACGAGGGTTTGATGAAGCCAACCCAACCCCACACGGGTTGGAGGTCGAAGGATGGACGGTATTTACCTGACATGGATGGTGAGCGCTTTGGCTCTTGGCGTCTTGTTGCTTCCCGTGTTCAAGCAACCTTGGATGAATCTAACTCTACCGACCTTCATCGACTTCATTCGCCGGTATTGGGTCCACGTCATCATCGTGATGATCATCTACAATTCCAAAGATATGCTCGATCAACTTGACCGCATCATCATGGCCAACACCGGCCTTGATATGACCCCCTGGATCTTTGCAGTGGAAGGCACGCTCGCTTATGATGTACAATTGGCATTCGAAACACCTTGGCTCACAGCAGCACTGACGCATTTCTATGTCGCTGGATTCATGTTCATTTGTTACGTCTCAATTTTCTACTTTGCTTTCTTCGATGACCGCTGGATTGCGGACAGAATGACCCTCTCCCTTGCCTGGGTGTACATTCTCGCCATCCCGTTCTACTTGTTTTTCAACGTCCGGGTGACTGGCGATTACATTCCGGGAATGGAGACCCTCGCCTACGATCTAACGCCTGAAATCGCAGATTGGTTCCGTCGAATCGATCCGTTCACCAACGGCTTTCCCTCCCTTCACATAGGAATTCCTTTCGCTGTATGGCTGTGCCTGACTCGGTTTGATGAAGATCGTCGATGGAACCGATACAGATCTCTAGTGTTCGTCTACATCGTTGTGACTGCATTCGCAATTATTTACCTCGGAATTCACTGGTTCATCGACATTATTGGCGGCGTATTGATTGCTAGCTTAGCGGTCACACTTGCCGGACGCACATCGGAAAAGTGGTGGAGTATCTTTGATGAGCGGACCATCAACTCTCGAGTGGTGACTGTGCTTACCAATCCAAAGAAGGCTCTTCGCATCGCATTCAGTCGGATTGAACAATTCGTTTCACGCTACAGAGAACCATCCAGTAGGGAAACTGGAACCATTGTGTTGGCCATTTTCATTGTCTTGTTCGCTGTGATCACATGGGAATTGAGCCACCAAAGCCTACCGGCTGGCGGCGTTGAAGCCCCACAGGATGTTGCAGCAGCAGACGGTTGGAT
>Ga0315330_10001695_pt1 | contig 14938 bp, 14 predicted proteins | sample M140m34915metaG_FD_203453 | JGI IMG/M metagenome (GOLD analysis project Ga0315330, IMG submission 203453) | Ammonia-oxidizing marine archaeal communities from Monterey Bay, California, United States - M1 40m 34915 | ecosystem: Environmental > Aquatic > Marine > Intertidal zone | place: USA...
CCACCAGTCTCGATACAACGCTTGATCTCGCCAAACGCGTTCCCGATGGCAAACTCATCATTACCGAGAGTGGCATCCACAACAAAGCAGATGTGGAGCTGATGCAAGCCAACCATATTTATGGGTTTCTGGTGGGGGAATCTTTTATGCGGGCACCGCAGCCAGGAGAAAAGCTGCAGGAGCTATTCTCTACCTAAGCTCTCGGATTTCATGTGGGGGGATTGCTGTGGAGCCTTAACAGGGTTACCTATCGGTTGGCCCTGCCAGAAAGACTTACTAGCCAGATATGTACTAGCGGGTTCCGTAAACCACTAATGTTTTGCCGCACACGCTGATCAGATCTTGCTCCTCCAGCGTCTTTAAAACCCAGCCGGCCATTTCCCCGGCGCGTGATTTTGATTTGCATGCCATCAGGTTTCTTACTCAGCTCGATCAGGGAGCACGCAATATGACCGGTGACATCATAGAACGCCAGGTCGTCTACTTTATCGGTAGTATTGCGCAAACGACGTGCGATCTGCTGACCGATGGTGAATACGATCTCGGGATGGGAGTGCACTTAGCGATTCAAATTTGTGTAGCTTATCTAAGCGGTTTCACTGGCGGTGCGAGCCCGGCACCGGGCGGAACGCTCTTCGGCCTGTTTGAATACTCCCTCTCCATCTTCCCAAAGAAATCTCATGGGGTTCAGGTAAGCGATCACGACTTCCTTATCATCATATAATCTTCAAGGATGACAGATACTTAGCCCTTCGTGATGTAGTAAAGGGTATCGCACTGATCGCCCTCTTAAATAATGGTGGCGCGGTTGGGATAGCGCTTCCTGTGAAAATGGGAAAGAAAATTGTCCAATTCTTTAATATGAGGAGTAATTGTCATTAACGCCATGTGATAAGTGCCTTATTACTACAGCATAACCACCTATCACATTTTTTCCCAATTGTGAGATGTTGGTCGCTATATGTCCTAGACTCGCTGCTGTTGCAGCAAAATATACCGCCTGCTGGGTGAGCATAAATTCATGTGCTAAGTTAGATAATCGGGTCGTCTCCATTTTGCTTAAGCAGCGGGACGAGAGCCAGAGACCATCGAGCCTGAATTGAGTGGGACTACATAAAGTTTTTGTTCAACTAACGGAACTACTGCAGGAAAAGAATATGAAAGGACGAATCAAGTGGGTAGAAGGGGTTATGTTTGTGGCGGAATCCGGCACGGGCCATGGCATCGTGCTAGACGGCGCGCCGGAAAGCGGAGGGCGAAACCTTGGGATGCGTCCCATGGAGTTGGTGGCGCTGGGAGTAGGCAGTTGTTCTTCCTATGATGTGGTCACAATCCTGAAAAAGGCACGCCAACAGGTTACCCGTTGCGAGGCAGAAGTCGAGGCGAAAAGAGTAGGCACGACGCCGTCGGTTTTCGAGTCCATACACCTTCACTTTGTGGTCGCGGGCAAGGATCTCAAAGCGGCGCAGGTTGCTCGGGCGGTTGAGCTATCTGCAGACAAATACTGTTCGGCATCGATCATGCTGAAACAAGCTGGCGTGGAGATTACTCATGACTATGAGATCGTCGAGGACTAGCGTTAACTAATGGGTGTTGAATTGAGATTAGCAAGCGCTGGTTGAAGTAGAGGTTCGATCCAGGAGTTTAAACCTGGGCAGAATCATTTGGGGTCTGACTCAGTGGCTCAAACCTGGTAGGTAGTCTTCTTCATCACTTTGGACATGGCAAGCATGGCCTGTGTCACCGGGGATGGCAAGGGAGCGCCTCCGGCTTCGGTTGCTGTCTCGCCGTGATGACGCTCATCGACAATCATTTGCTCCAGTACCGCTTTGCTGCGCTGGTCGCCCTCAGGCAGTTTTTCCAGGTGTTCCTCAAGGTGATCGCAGACCTGTTTCTCGGTCTCCGCCACAAAACCCAGACTCCACTTGTCGCCGGCCAGACCAGCGGCGGCTCCCATGCCAAATGAGAGCGCGTACCAGAGAGGGTTGAACACGCTAGGACGACTGTCTAACTCCTGCAAGCGCTGTTCGCACCAGGCCAGATGATCGACCTCTTCTGCAGCGGCTAACTCCATGGCCTCACGCACTTGCGCAAGGTTTGCCGTGCTGGCCTGGCCCGCGTATAGGGCCTGGGCGCAGACCTCACCCGTATGATTGATGCGCATTAGCCCGGCGGCGTGCTTTTTCTCGGTTGGGCTCATGCTTGCAGCCGTGGTTTCCGCAGCGAGTTTGTCGGCGGGAGACGGGCGGGTAGCCATGCTGCTGCCGGGTACGCAGGTGCGCAGAGCTTGGTCAAACTGCAGCAGGCAGCTATCTAAAAAGCTTAGGGGTGATCTGGCCATTCAGTTATTCTCGCGCGCAATGGCACGATAAGCAATGTCTGTGCGGAAATAGAGGTCGTCCCAGCTGATGTGACTTGCCAGTTCGTAGGCCGAGGTCTGGGCGGCAGCGACGCTATCGCCGAGCGCCGTAGCGCAAAGCACGCGGCCCCCGTTAGTAAGCACCTTACCATCACTTGTCTTGGTGCCGGCATGGAAAACTTTCTGTGAATCGCCTTTGGCGTAATCCAGCCCCGTTATCTCAATGCCCTTGGCATAACTGTCAGGGTAGCCTCCGGCTGCTAATACAACACCGACCGCTGGTCGTACATCCCACTCTGCTCTCGCTGTATCCAGTTCGGCGCTGAGTGCCTGCAGGCAAAGCGCAGGCAAATCGGACTGCAGGCGCATCATCACCGGCTGCGCCTCGGGATCTCCGAATCTGCAATTGAATTCGACCACACTGGGCTCGCCCTCAGGGTTGATCATCAGACCGGCATAGAGAAAACCCACATAAGGATGACCATCGCTGGCCATGCCTGCCACGGTAGGGCGAATGACTTGTTCCATGATGCGTTCATAAACGGCTTCAGTAACCACCGGCGCAGGGGAATAGGCTCCCATGCCGCCTGTGTTGGGGCCTTCGTCGCCATTATCCCTAGCCTTGTGATCTTGGGAAGTTGCCATGGGCAGAATATGTTCACCATCTACCATGGCAATGAAACTGGCTTCCTCGCCTACCAGGAAATCTTCGATAACAACCCGGTGCCCGGCATCACCAAACTTGTTGCCCGCCAACATGCTTTCGACCGCGGCTATAGCTTCCTGCTCTGTCTGCGCCACGATCACGCCCTTGCCAGCAGCAAGCCCATCAGCCTTGACCACAATGGGCGCACCCTGGTTATTGATATACGCCGTAGCAGCTGCGATATCGGTAAAAGTTTCGTAAGCCGCGGTAGGTATATGATGGCGCTTTAGAAAATCTTTGGTAAAGGCCTTAGAGCCCTCAAGTTGGGCGGCGGCACTGGATGGCCCGAAACAGGCCAGGCCCTTTTTCTGGAAGTGGTCCACCACGCCGTTTACCAGAGGTGCCTCAGGTCCCACAATTGTTAGAGTGATATCTTTGTCAATAGAAAATTCAGCCAGTGCATCGGAATCCATGATATCGATGACCACGTTCTCCAGTTTATCCTCGAGGCTGGTGCCAGCGTTGCCAGGCGCTACATAAACTCTTTCTACCGCGTTGGATTGTGCGCATTTCCAGGCCAGGGCGTGTTCTCTGCCGCCTGAACCTATCACCAGTATATTCATTGCTATGCCTAAGTGATGGTCGAGTTAGTGTCTGAAATGGCGTACGCCGGTAAAGATCATGGCCATGCCTGCCTCATCGGCAGCGGCAATGACTTCTTCGTCGCGCATTGATCCGCCGGGTTGAATCACTGCTGTGATGCCTGCGGCTGCGGCGGCATCGATGCCGTCGCGGAATGGAAAGAAGGCGTCAGACGCCATCACCGAGCCCTTCACTTCCAGACTTTCATCATCGGCCTTGATGCCGGCGATTTTTGCGCTATAGACCCGACTCATTTGGCCGGCGCCGATACCGATAGTTTGGTTGTTCTTGCAATAAACGATGGCGTTGGACTTCACATATTGGGCGACGGACCAGGCAAACGTCAGGTCGTTTATTTCATCGGCGCTGGGCTGACGCTGACTCACCACTTTCAAGTCCGATTCACTTACCTGGTGGATATCGCGATCCTGCACCAGCAAGCCGCCATTGACACGCTTGTAGTCGAGGTCGGCGCTGCGTTCTCTCTCCCATTGCCCGCAGCTCAATACCCGCACGTTTTTCTTGGCCGCAGTGACGGCGAGAGCCTGCTCTGAAACTGAAGGTGCAATAATGACCTCGGTAAACTGCTGTTCAGTGATGCGCGTGGCGGTAGTCTCGTCAAGTTCTCGATTGAAGGCAATGATGCCGCCGAAGGCTGAAGTGGGGTCGGTCTGGAAGGCCATTTCATAGGCATGCAGTGCAGAGTCGGCAATAGCGACGCCGCAGGGATTGGCATGCTTAACGATCACGCAGGCGGGTTCAGAGAAACACTTCACGCATTCCAGCGCCGCATCGGTATCGGCGATGTTGTTATAGGACAGCGCCTTACCCTGATGCTGGATTGCGGTGCTGATACTGACTTCGGTGGGCTTGCGCTCGGTGTAGAATGCTGCCGCCTGGTGCGGGTTTTCCCCGTAGCGCATATCCTGGCTCTTCATGAACTGGGTGTTGAAGGTGCGTGGGAAGTTAGATTCTGCAGACTCCCCATTAGCATCTCGGGCGCCGAGGTAGTTGGCAATGGCGCCATCATAAGAAGCGGTGTGCTCGTAAGTTTTTACCGCGAGGTCGTAGCGCGTAGCCTCGTTAAGACAGCAATCATTGGATTGCAGTTGCTCCAGCACCGGTGCGTAATCTTGGGGATTCACCACTACCGCCACGAAGCGATTATTCTTCGCCGCTGCACGCAACATGGTAGGACCGCCGATATCGATATTCTCGATGGCAGTGGCAAGATCGCAGTCTGGGTTTGCCACGGTAGCCTCGAATGGATATAGGTTCACTACGACCAGGTCGATGGGAGGTATCTCATGCTCCGCCATCACGGCCTGATCCTGGTCGCGCCTACCGAGAATACCGCCATGCACTTTTGGATGCAGGGTCTTTACCCTGCCGTCCATCATCTCTGGAAAGCCGGTGTAGTCTGAGATTTCAACGGCTGGGATACCTGCTTCGGTAAGCAAGCGGTAGGTGCCGCCGGTTGAAAGAATTTCAATATTGAGTGCGTGGAGTGATTTCGCGAATTTGTCGATGCCGGCTTTGTCAGAAACGCTGATTAGCGCCCGACGCACGACTACAGAGTGCTCTGTGCTCATAGGTTCTGCTGATTAGTTTGTGATGGTTAATGCAAGGCAGGTGTCGAGAGGATTCACAGCATGCCGTAATGTTTCAGTTTGGTGCGGAGTGTGCCCCGGTTTAATCCCAGCATGACAGAAGCCTTGCTCTGGTTGTTTCCGGTATAGTGCATTACCGCTTCGAGCAGCGGCGCTTCGACTTCTGACATCACCATGCGATGCAGGTCAGTGACCGGCTCGTTTTCAAGTTGTTGAAAAAAACGTTTAAGTGATTTATCGACTTCAGTTCGAAGCGTGCTCTCCTGATCGGGAGCAGAGTGCGGAGCTTGCGTTGTCTGAGTAAAACCGTTGGTTTGTTCTGGAATTGCGTAGCTCACAAAGTTGGCGGATTCTTCCAGCTTATTCATGCGGCGATGGCTCCCTCACCTTGACCACTCAAGTAATCAAAGTAGTGTTCTAATAGTTCTAATTGCTCTTGGCTCGATTCGGATGCGTTGAATCTAAGCATAAATTCTTTTGCGGATGGCAAGCCGTTTACGTACCCCGCCACATGTTTACGAGCGTACCACACACCCTTCACTTTGCCATAGAAACTGTGCATTTTTTTTAGATGCGACTGAATGATCTTGGCTTTTACGGGAAGAGAGGTAACAGATTTATTTACCCCCGTCTCGAGATAATGTTCAGTCTCGTTGAAAAGCCAGGGATTACCCTGAGCCGCGCGACCAATCATCACGCCGTCCGCACGGGTATATGAAATAACCCGCGCGGCCTTCTGCGGCGAATCGATATCGCCATTGGCAATGATGGGAATACTTACCGCCTGTTTGATGGCAGCGATAGTGTCGTACTCGGCTTCACCCTTAAAGCGATCGGCACGGGTGCGTCCATGAACTGTTAACAACTGCACGCCCGCCTCCTCAGCGATACGCGCCACCAGAGTTCCATTGCGAGTTTCGGGGCACCAACCGGTGCGAATCTTCAGTGTTACAGGCACGTCTACTGCGGCCACGACTGCTCTCAATATATCTTCAACCAGGTCCGTATCTTTTAACAGGGCAGAGCCAGCTGCTTTCTTCAACACCTTCTTTGCTGGACAGCCCATGTTGATGTCGATGGCATGCGCGCCCATGGCCTCGTTGAGCCGTGCTGCCTCTGCCATCAATTGCGCGTCAGAACCCGCAATTTGCACAACTTGTGGTCCAGGAATTTGCGGTTTCACCTGTTTGAGGCGGTTGCGTTCGTTATGCCACAACTCCATGTTACATGTCAGCATTTCACCCACCGTAAGGCCGGCACCCTGTTCGCTACAAATTTCGCGGAACGGTGTGTCACTGACTCCCACCATGGGCGCCAGGAACAAATTGTTCTTCAATGTGTAAGGACCTATTGTTTGCATCGATTGGTGGTCAGCTGTTGGTTATAGCTCCTCGCAGCTCATGCCTGTCCTTAGTAGTCGGGGCTGTCGGGAAAGGAATTAATGATAGCTGGGCAGATCCGCCAATTAAAGAATTTTTCAGACCCGGTCGGAATCGGCTTCACGCTGTCGTCGCGGGTTGCGACTGAAAAAGGTCTTGCTGAGACCCGCGGGGGTGTCTGATCGCAATAAATCGAGTTAATCAGCGTAGTGAGGGGAATCAGGGATGGCGGAATGCTAACGTGTAATTGACCGCATCATTTCCCGGATCCATCAGAGCCAGGTCAATCTGTACCGGTATCATCACCGGCATTTGCGTTATGTGTCGTAGCCCTGAATCCAGGTACTCTTCAGGTGTAAATTCCCGCAGGGCAATCAGATCATTATTGGCGGTGTTAAAGCCCAGCACCATAATAGGGAAGGACTGCTCAAGGGGAGCAGTGTTGCGCATCTCTACATTTACCATGATTGCGTCAGCGCGCTCTGGGTGGCTTCTCACTGCAAGATTGGAGCTTACTATGGATGATAGGTCGCTGTATGGGTCCAGACTGCAACCGAGTATTTGGCAAGCAGAGGCGAACAGGGGGCGCAACTTCGGTTCTTGACTGAAAACGGCGTTGTGACGCCATAAGTACTGAGCTGCCATGCCGGCCCCCAGTAAACAGGTTAGCAGGGCAAGGCCAAGGGTTGCCCCCCATCGCTGACTTTGAGCACTGCCCAACTCGAGTGGTGACCCTATGACTTTGAGGGCCGCCAGGTTTTCTTCGGGTAGTTGCTCCAGTGCTTCGTCATCCCGCAGCTTAGCGCGCATGGCCCTAGTCCGAATGTCTTCGCTGCTTACTTCTGTTTCTACCTCTACCTTAAAAGCGCTTTCCTGATTTTCAGCCTGATAGTGTTGAGTTGCTGCGTCAGCCGACGCCTGGTCGGATTGCTTATCTTGCTCCGTTTTTGAGGGCGTATCGATTGCACTGATTTCTCCAGCCTCGTTTTCATCGCTACTGATCGAAGCGCGTGTCTCAGTCGCGCTGGGTTCGGTAAGCTCGATAAGAGGTGCAGTAGAGTGAGTAATAGAATATTGCGCTAAGTCGTTCTGTTCCGAATGCGGATCGACTGAATTTGGCGATGCCGCATCCAAGCCTGCAAGTAAATTCTCTTCTTCCGTTGTCTCTCCATCCAGTTCAGAGGAGTGATGTTCAATACTCTGAGTTGAATCCGATGCCTGCAACGGTCCCTGACTCTGCCTATCACCTTCGTGTTTACCCGTATTCGGATGGTCCGACTCGCCTTCGACTCTGGCTAGATGCAAGTTAATGGAACTGTCTGGTTTAGAGTCTATTGATTCCTCCGCGGCGAAACCAGAAGCCACGGTGTCGGCGAACTTCGGTTCGGCGATGACTTTATTAATGTCCTGCTCCGCCAGCCCCGCGGCACGTAGTTTATCAGGCTCTAAAGAAGATGTGTTTTCACTAAATTCTGTCGTCGAATCCAGCTTCAGCTTGCGAAAAACTGGCTCTATTGCTGCTTCACCTACTTTTAATGGAAGTTCGTTTATTGAGGAATTGTTTTCCGCGATCGAATCCTGTTTTTTCCTCCCGGAACCCATACCCTCTTGGATTTCAGTTGCAATCGTCGCTTTTGCATCGACTTCGGCAAGGTATGAGTCACTTGCTGATCCGTTTCGGTTAATGTCCAGCTGCTCGGCGTGATCTCGTTTGTCCTGTGTCTCAACACCATTTGCGGCTGCTGTTTTGACACTGAGGACGTTAGGGCGGGGTTGGACAGAAAAAGAAATGGACAGGCTGACATCTTCAGGGCGTTGGACAGACGCTGGCTCTGTCGGTGCGTTCTGTCCGATATCGGAATCATCCGATGCTGGCAGCTCAGCCGACGTTTGCCCAGCAGGAATATCCCCTGTGACTGGCTCAGCCTCGGATTCGACCTGCTGCTGGACGGTTGTGCTAGCCTTGATTTGCGCCGTCGTGGCAGCGTTGGAGGCTGAGCCAAACGCGTCTGGTTCATCAATAGCTTTCAGTTCTTCAATCTCATCCGCTGCGTCAAGCCCATAAAGGCTTTCTTCTCGCGCAGCGCAAAAATCGGCGCGCTCGATTTTGGTTTCTGCCTCGTTTTCAAAAGTTATCCGAGGGGCGGTGTTCGATTCAGGGTCAACTTTGGTTTCAACCTCAACCCCAACTTCTGCTTCAGTTCCTGCCCAGGTTTTACTCTCGTTTATTGGGTCTGCTTTTGTATCGTTTGCGAGATACTCAGGATCGGTTTTCACCTGATCATTTTGCGTTTCTAATGCTGGACTGAAAGTTTTGCTGCCCTCAGTGAGCGCATGCGCTTTGGGATTCTTATTCTCCCCTTCGGCAAGGGTTTGCGATGCACTGATAGAGGGTTCGCTGTCCTTGGGTTTCTCGCTGTCTCGATCCTGCCTCTCAGGCACTTCACGCTCGTGCAGTTCGGTTTCGGACTCAGTTAAGGGGTCCGGATTGGTTTTCGATGCCGTGCGAGTCAAGTCTTGCTGGTCGCTGCTGGACTGATCATCCTGCAGGGCACTGCGGGTAAGAAACACAGCTGGATCGAAGAAGTCTTCGGGATGGTTGCCAATGAAGACTGATTCATCCGCCCCGTCAGCGGCGACATCCACGAAATGTTCACTCGCCTGAAACACACAGAGGCAGGCACCACAGCGCACTTTTCCTGCAGCCACTTCCAACATCTGGGGGCTGGTGTTGAAAGTGGAGTTACAGCTGGGGCATTGAGTGATTTGAAATGCCATGGTCGCGGGATGAAATCCGATTGTCGGGTTAATTTACAGCGGGCCTCTGGGCCTGGACTGTGTTTACTAACAGACGTCCCGAGATTCTAGGTGATTAATGCGGTGATATCACCCATTGCGGGTACCGTGGAGCAATACCCAGCCTTCCCTGATCTCCGGCCGGCTCATTGCGAACCAGCGCCCATAGCTTTCGCTGAGCGGCTCTGCCTGTTCTGTGAGTATGCCGGATAGCACGATGCTGCCACCGGGTTTCACCATGGCGGCGAAATGATCGGCGAGTTCGTGCAGTGGCTCTGCGAGAATATTGGCAAGGAGTATGTCGGACTGCAGCTCAGGTAGCGCCTCGGGCAGGCAAGCGGTAATGGCTTGCATAGGAATGTTATTGCGATGACTATTATCGATAGTCGCAGCAATTGCCTGCGGATCGTTATCCACGGCGTGTACTTGCCCGGCACCGAGCAGAGCCGCGCCGATAGCCAACACGCCGGAACCACTGCCGTAATCAATGACTTCTTTACCCTGAAGCCGGGCCTGCTCCAGCCAGCCTAGGCATAACGCGGTTGTGGCATGGGTACCGGTGCCAAATGCCATGCCGGGATCTAGGATGATGTTCACCGCCTCGGGGTCTGGCGGTGGCTGCCAACTTGGGCAGATCCAGAGGCGGTTGCCAAACTGTCTGGGCTGAAAGTCCTGCATCCAGACGCGCTCCCAGACCTGATCTTCCAGCTCGGTGACCTGCAAGGATTCTCGATTCAATACCTGGGGATGAAACTGCAGCGTTGCGATAAGTGATTTCAGATCATTCTCTACCGGGAATAGCCCTAACAAAGCCGGCGTGTCCCACAAAGGTGCGGTGCCTGGCGTTTTTTGAAAAATAGCTTGATCCCCTGCGTCCATTAGCGTCACCGAGCTGGCACCCGCTTCAAGCAATAGCTCTTCGAGCTCCGCGCTGTGTTCAGCACGGAGCTTTATGAGGATTTGTTGCCACATAGGATAATAAATTCTATTGGGATTTGGTTTGAGGAAATCAGGATTCCAGTTTGCTTTCCAGGTAGTGGATATTAACGCCACCCTTCTGGAACTCGCGATCCCGCACCAGGTCTCGGTGCAGGGGGATGTTGCTGCGCATGCCGTCAATCAAGAGTTCATCCAGCGCAATCTGCATCCGTACCAGTGCCTGCTCCCTGGTGCTGGCATGACTGATCAACTTCGCCACCAGTGAATCATAGAAGGGCGGTACGGTATAACCTGAATAGAGGTGTGAATCTACTCTCACTCCCGGACCTCCGGGTGCGTGGAACAGTTTGACCTTGCCGGGGCTAGGCAGAAAAGTGGCGGGATCCTCAGCGTTGATCCGGCACTCGAAGGAATGACCGGTAATGGAAATGTCTTCCTGGCTGACGCTCAGCGGTTCTCCACTGGCCACGCACAGCTGCTCCTTGACGATGTCGATCCCTGTCACCATTTCTGTTACCGGGTGTTCGACCTGAACCCGGGTGTTCATCTCAATGAAGTAGAAACGTTCGTTTTCATAAAGAAACTCCAGGGTGCCGGCGCCGCGATACTTCATGTTTTTGCAGGCCTGAATACAGGTGTTGGTGATGTCTGTTCTGACATCATCCGGAATGCCAGGCGCTGGCGCTTCTTCGATGACCTTCTGGTGGCGCCGCTGTAGCGAGCAGTCTCGGTCGCCAAGACATATAGCGTTGCCCTGCCCATCACCGATAACCTGGATTTCCACATGGCGCGGATTCTCAAGGAACTTCTCTAGATAGACGGTGCCGTCGCCGAAAAATGACTTGGCTTCCGTCTGGGTAATGTGAATCGCCTTTAACAGCGCGGCTTCATTGTGAACAACGCGCATACCACGTCCGCCACCGCCGGCAGCTGCCTTGATAATCACGGGGTAGCCGATTTCTTTTGCTAGGGACAAGGTGCGCTCGTTGTTGCTGTCTAGCGGACCATTGGAGCCGGGTACGGTTGGAACACCAGCATCGCGCATCACGTCAATGGCTGAGACTTTATCTCCCATCATGCGAATGGTTTCAGCCGTGGGGCCGATAAATACGAAACCGCTGTTTTCAACCTGCTCGGCGAAATCGGCGTTTTCTGAGAGGAAGCCATAGCCAGGATGCACAGCATCGGCATCGGTTAGCTCCATCGCGGCGATGATCGAGGGGACGTTGAGATAACTTTCGGCAGCAGCGGGCGGGCCAATACAAACTGATTCGTCTGCCAGGCGCACATGCATCAAGTCCTTGTCAGCCGTTGAATGAACGGCAACGGTCTTGATGCTCAGTTCTTTACAAGCGCGAAGTACACGCAGCGCAATTTCACCGCGGTTCGCTATCAGTACCTTTTCCAGCATTGGGGTTAGCTCTGTATTGTGAGTGATGTTCTGCTGTTAATCGTCTTACCGGCGCGCAGCGCGAAGCTGTGGCGACTAAGTCGAAACAGCGTGACTAAACGATAGTGAGCAATGGCTGATCGAATTCAACGGGCTCGCCATCGCTAACCAGTATCGCTTCAACGACGCCAGCCTTGTCGGCTTCAATCTGGTTCATCATCTTCATGGCTTCCACGATACAGACCACGTCACCTGCCTTCACATGGGCTCCAACTTCTATGAAGGCAGGTGATGAGGGGGATGGCGATCGGTAGAAAGTGCCTACCATGGGCGAACTGACCACGTGTCCAGCATTGGCAGCAACTGCTGGCTTGCCTTCAACCGGCGCTGCCACGGCCGCAGTAGGCGCAGGGGCTGCCGCGACCGGGGCTGGGGGCCCTGGCATTATTGCAGTCGCCGTGCTGGAATATCGGCTGATGCGGACCGCTTCCTCGCCTTCCTTGATTTCAATCTCTGCAATGTCAGAGGCTTCCAACAACTCAATGAGTTTTTTAACTTTGCGAATATCCATTAAACGTTCCCGGCTAGTTCAATCTACGCCTACAGTCGACTGCAAGCTGCCTGCAATGCCAATTCATAGCCCTGAGCACCCAGTCCTACAATGCTGCCGATAGCAACATCGGCAAAATAAGACTTGTGCCGGAAAGGCTCGCGCTTGTGTAAATTTGACAGATGTACCTCGATAGAAGGTATCTCCGCCGCCAGCATCGCATCCCTGAGGGCAATACTGGTGTGGGTGAAACCACCGAAGTTCACAATCAGGAAGGCGGTGCTATCAATACGCGCCTGGTGAATGCGATCAATCAGTGCCGCTTCCGAGTTGCTTTGCAGGGCGTCGAATTCATGACCGACGCTGCTGCACTGCTCGGACAGACGTGCATTGATATCCTCCAGCGAATCAGAGCCATAGATATGAGGCTCTCGCTGGCCAAGAAGATTCAAATTCGGGCCGTGACGGGCCAGGATTTTTGCCATTGCGAAGTCCCTGCGGAAATGGTGCGTTTAATTGTTGTGACATATTGGCGAGTTATCCGCCGATTGCAAATTTTGGCGGCATTTTCTCAGAAATTAAGCGGCACTTCACCCACTTTCTCTGGCGGGAGACAGGTTTCTTGAGGCCCGGATGTGTTGTCCTATGGCAGTAGCGGAAATTGCGCCGTTTGCGGAGGATAGCAGAAGCCCCAATCGGCACAGCCTTGATATTCAATGACCAGGGTCGCATCGGGGCCAGGCACGGTGCTTAGCTCTATGTCCACGGATACGGGCTCATAGTAGGCCACGATTTCGCCAAAAAACTGGTCGGTTTTGTTGAGGCCATCGGGGAGAGTGAAGTTTACCGGCAGGGCTTCGCTGTCTCCGGTATTCTGCTGAGCGAAGGCAAAAGCGTGCTGGTAGAGATAATGCCCGGGCGCTGGCTTCCAGGTCACGCGATAGCGACCGGGACTGATGGTACTGACGAGATAGGGAAACGCGCGCGCAAGGGAAAGAGGTTCAGGTTGCTGGGACAGCGTTTCGGCCAGGGATAATCCGCTGCGCGGTTCCAGTTGCGCTGTCAGGGAGCTGCTGCCAAGGCTAGCAACGAAGGCGGGCAGGGCGAGTGTGAAAAGGCGAAGTGTTGATCTCATACTTATCAAGATCCGGTAGCATGGGGCTTAGTTCCCCAGCCTTGTTTGCAATTGTACTGGTTTAAGCCTGGTATCTGTCGAATACAAGACAGGCGTTGGTGCCACCAAAGCCGAAGCTATTGGACATTACGCGATTAAGCTGAATTTCGTCGCGACGCTCGATGGCAACGGGGAGTCCGGCCGCTGCCTCATCTAGGTTTTCGATATTGGCTGAGGCAGCGATGAAGTTGTTCTGCATCATCAACAAGGAATATATCGCTTCCTGGGAGCCGGCTGCGCCCAGCGAGTGACCGCTAAGGGATTTGGTGGAGTTAATTAGCGGTACTTTGTCGGCGAACACCTCGCGAATGGCCTTCAGCTCTGACACATCTCCTGCCGGTGTGCTGGTGCCGTGAGTATTAATGTAATCAACCTTGCCCTCGAGACCGTTGGTTGCCATGCGCATGGCGCGCGCGCCGCCTTCACCGGAAGGCGCAACCATGTCGTGGCCGTCGGATGTCGCTGCATAGCCTGTGAGTTCGGCATAGATAGTGGCGCCTCGCGCCAGCGCATGCTCGAGTTCTTCAACTACAACCACGCCGCCACCGCCGGCAATGACGAACCCATCGCGGTCTGCATCGAAAGCCCGAGAGGCCTTGTTTGGTGTCTCGTTATATTTGGTTGAGAGTGCGCCCATGGCGTCGAACATGTGGGACATGGTCCAATGTTCCGATTCGCCGCCGCCAGCAAACACTATATCCTGTTTATTCATCTGGATCAGTTCAGCCGCGTGGCCAATGCAGTGGGCACTGGTGGCGCAGGCCGAAGAAATTGAGTAATTAACGCCTTTGATCTTAAATGGCGTCGCCAGGCAGGCTGACACTGAGCTGCTCATGGTGCGAGGAATACGATAAGGGCCGACGCGGCGCATGCCTTTTTCGCGCAGGATATCGGTGGATTCCAGCTGGTCTTCCGGTGAGCCGCCACCAGAGCCCACTATCAGGCCGATGCGTTCACTGGAAATCTCCTCCGGGCTGAGACCGGCATCTTTAACCGCCTCGTCCATCGACAGGTAGGCGTAGGCCGACGCTTTACCCATGAAGCGGTAGAGTTTGCGATCAATCAGTTCTGTGGTATCCAGCTGGACACTGCCACTGATATGGCTGCGCATACCGAAGTCAACATATGACTGGTTGAAGCGGATACCGCTCCGTCCTTCTTTTAGAGAGGTGAGCACCTCGCCAGCGTTGTTGCCCAGGCAGGATACGATACCCATTCCGGTGATGACTGCGCGTCTCATGCTTGAATCCGCTATTAATTTTTAGAATTTGTGTTCGGGAGTGAACAGGCCTACTTTGAGCGCCTTGGTTCTGTAAATGACTTCACCGTCTACTGCCACCGTGCCATCGGAAATGCCCATCACCAGCTTGCGATCGATAACGCGGCTAATGTCGAGTTCATAAACCACTTTTTTGGCGTGGGGCAATATTTCTCCGGTGAATTTTACTTCACC
>Ga0315330_10001697_pt1 | contig 14935 bp, 10 predicted proteins | sample M140m34915metaG_FD_203453 | JGI IMG/M metagenome (GOLD analysis project Ga0315330, IMG submission 203453) | Ammonia-oxidizing marine archaeal communities from Monterey Bay, California, United States - M1 40m 34915 | ecosystem: Environmental > Aquatic > Marine > Intertidal zone | place: USA...
AATACTATTTATTTAGAGGCAAACCCGTTTGCCCATTCACATATATACAATTGTTAGGAGTCAAAAACATGTCAAATCTACTCGAAAGAGCCATCATCGATGCAAAAGCATTGAAAGAGGCAGCTCTCAAGAACGCAGAACAACTCGTTATAGAGAAATATTCACAAGAAGTGAAAGAAGCAATGAGCCACATCCTTGAAGAGGCGCCCGAAGACGAATTAGGTAGCCTTGACTTAGGTGATATGGGCGAGGAGCCCGCTGCGGAAGAACCAGCCACAGAGGAAGAGCCCTCTCTAGACTCGATCGTAAGTGAAATCCCTGATGCATTTAGAAGTGATGACGATGAGATCATACAAATCAAGCTAGACTCCCTTGATGATGAGATCGAAGACGACGAAGTCACCGGCCCATTCGCTTCCGGAGATGAAATTGGCGATGATGAAATCGGTATCGATATAACTGACGACGAAGTCGTGGCAGACATTGATATTGACACTACACCAGACATGGACGCTACACCAGATGCAGACATCGGCGTTGACATTTCTCCTGAAATGGTCGCAGAAGTACTCAGCGAAATGGACCTTGAGGGCGAAGAGATTGACCTCGAAGAAGTTATGGAAGCAGTAAGAGTAGACTTCGAGCCAGTTAAGTCAGGCTGGGCAGGAACTCCAGAAAAGATTATGCAAGAATATGAATCAATGCTACTTGCCAGAGAGCAAGACAGCGAAGTAAAAGAAGAGAACGAGGAACTTCGAAAGAATGTTGCCGCTCTTCAAAAAGAAAACAAGACTTTATCTTCTGCAGCTATCAAGCTGCAGGAGCAAAACAAGAATTTTAATACAGCATTTGAAACTATGCAAGAAAAGTTGGAAACCATGAATGTCTCCAACGCAAAGTTGCTGTACATAAACCAGGCTCTTGAGAATGCCTCCTTGAATGAGCGACAAAAAAGAAAAATTGTCGAAGCCATTTCGAAAGCCGAAACAGTACAGGAAGCAAAGATCATGTTTGAGACTTTGAATGAGACTGTTACTACTACTTCAGACGTGAAGAAGGAAGCAACGTTGAATGAAATGGTTTCGAGAAGATCATCGTTACTTGTCGCGGCTCGAAAAGAGCAACCAAAAAATGATGCTAACCCATTCTACAACAGAATGAAAACGTTAGCAGGACTAAAGACACAATAATTCTAAATATTACAGAAAAGGAGGTGAATTTATAATGTCTATTTTACAAAAATTAACAGAAGGCGTACAGTCTCGCGATATGCGTGCAGAAGGTGCAGCGCTTCTTAACAAATGGGAGGCCACTGGTCTCTTAGAGGGTCTCAATGCTGAGTCCCAAAAGCAAGGTATGGCCGTTCTTCTTGAGAACCAGGCCAAGGAGCTTCTTCGTGAGGCTTCTTCAATGGCAGCTGGCGACGTCGAAGGCTTCGCAGCAGTTGCTTTCCCAATCGTTCGTCGTGTATTCGGTGGATTGATCGCAAATGATCTCGTATCGGTTCAGCCAATGAGCTTGCCATCCGGTCTCATTTTCTTCCTTGATTTCACGCACACAGCAGGAGAAACAGGATCACCAGCCGGATCACTTTACGGCGGCAACGTCGTAGCCAAGCAAATCACTGGGGGTGTCGACCTCGCAGGGTCTCCAGACGCTTCTGGTGCAGGCGGCCACTATGCTTTTGGTAACCCAGCATCAGGCACTACAGGATCCATGGATCAAGCAGTCGCCGGCATTGTTACCGTAACTGGTGACACTCTCACTGCACTTGGCGGAACAGCAGTATCTGCAGCCGCAGTCACTAGTTTGACAGAAGCTCAGAAGAAGGCTATTCGTTACGACGCAGACATCCTTGCAGCAGGTGGCACTGTACACGTTGTTCAGTTGACAGGTACAATCGCAGCTATGGAAACAAGACTTGGAAGTCCGATCGATAGAGACAACCTCGCAGGATTGAATTGTTCCCTTGAGAACGGTACTCTTGTCAGAAGACTTACAAGAATAGTTAAGGACAGAATCGTACTGACATTCCACGATGCTGCAACAGTAACAAACTTCGGTGCACAAAGCACCGGCGACGTAAATTTCCGCATAAATGTACCAATCAAGGATGATTTTCAAAACGGCGGCGGACTGGGGTCTGTTGTTGGGCAGGACGTCTGGGGCCTTGAAGAACCAAAGCCAGCTACTGGAAACTCATCTGATGCAGCACGAGCTGGTAAGAACCAGATTGCTGAAATCGACATCAAGGTTGACTCAATTGCAGTTACTGCACAGACTAAGAAACTGAAGGCCAAGTGGTCTCCAGAGCTTGGTCAGGACCTCAATGCATACCACAACTTGGACGCAGAGGTTGAATTGACTGGTATTCTTTCAGAGCAGATCGCTCTTGAAATTGACCGTGAACTTCTTAGCGAGCTTGTAAATGGCGCAACTGCTGGTACTCGTTACTGGTCACGTGCTCCAGGTCTCTTCGTAGACTCAAACGGTGCAGAGCTTGGTGCTACTTCAGCATCACCTGACTTCACTGGTACAGTTAGCGAGTGGTACGAGACTCTCATTGAGACAATCAATGACGTAAGCGCTCAGATCCACAGAAAGACACTTCGCGGCGGCGCAAACTTTGTTGTTTGCTCTCCAGAGGTTGCTAACATCCTTGAGTTCACGAGTGGTTTCCGCGCAAGCGTAACTGCTGACCAGGACAGAGGCACCATCGGTGCTGTAAAGGCTGGTTCATTGAGCAAGAAGTTCGACGTTTACGTTGATCCTTACTTTGTTCGCAACGTTATCCTCATCGGCCGTAAGGGCAGCTCGTTCCTTGAGAGTGGGTTTGTATATGCTCCTTACGTACCATTACAGGTAACACCAACCATTTTCGGTACAGAGGACTTTGTACCACGTAAGGGTGTCATGACTCGTTACGCTAAGAAGATGGTACGACCTGATATGTACGGTCTTGTTGTTGTTCGTGGCCTTCTTGGCGAGGCAGGCGCTAGCTAATAGCTAACCGCAACACGCAATAGCGAAAGAATTAAGCCTCACCATTTATTTGGTGGGGCTTTTCTTTTTTTGAGATACTATTTATAATGAAAAGGTAAGGCGAATTACCTCTAAAAATACATTAAGGAGATTTTATAAAATGGCAAAATTAGGAAGATATTCAGCAGATAGGAAGAAGATTGAAGCGATTACCGCTGATAAAACTGTAGAGGTTTCAGATTGCGGAACTGTTTTTTCAGTAGACGCTTCATCAGCGGTAGAATTGACTTTACCAACCGTCGCTGCAGCCGGAAAGGGTTGGTGGATCAAGGTTGTGACTACAGACACTACAGCGGCCACTACTGTAGTTACCGGTGGAAGCGAAAACAAGCTCTTGGGGTATGTACTTAACAGAGCAGAAGACAATGACGTTATCACTGTAACCTCTGACGCAGACGGTGATACTATCACCATCGGCGCAGGCACGACACCTGGAGCAACTGTGGAGTTTATTTGTGACGGAACTTACTTCTTGGTACAGTCCTCCATAGTCAATCACGCAACGGCAGATAATGTTGGTACTATTACCAAGGCCAGCTGATAACTAACTCGCCTTACAACAGAAACAACCCCTCTTCCAACAGGAAAGGGGTTTTTCTATTTCTAAACTATTTATTACATAAACGAAAGGAATTATCATGGGTAAACGAAGAAAGCGGCTAACAATGCCAAAATATGCAAGTAAATATGCATCACTTAGAAAGGCTGTGTTCGGCCTAAAACAACAAGCACAAGAAGTAGTAGAAGAGGTTGTGGAAACAGTTCTGGAAAAAGCTGTCGTTGTTGCCGAGAAAGCAGAAGAAGTCTTGGACCAAACGCAAGAGCGTGTAAATGCTCTCCGTTTTACAAACGAGGAAGAAGTTATTCAGGTCGAAGAACCAAAGGTTGAGGAAACAATTGTTGAGCAACCAAAGGTTACACGCCCGGCCACAAAAAACACAAACACCCCAAGAAAGAAATCTACTTCTACAACTCGTAAAAGAAGAGCCAATAAAACAAAAACAGACACCTAGGTTATTTGTCCCTTCGAACAACTAGTTATATTGATAAACTATAACATGTGAGGGACCATGAATGTCTTTACCTACATTAACACCAGCAAGCACTTTGTCTGCTGTTATTTTGCCAATAACCGGTACAGCAGGAAACATAAATTCTACGCTACCGTATAAAATATACTCAGAAACAACATCACCACTTTACTCCAAGCAGTTCCTTTCAGGCGCTGTGGATCAGGTATCATACGTATACAAGAAACTTGGTGGTGATGTATTAGATATTGAGCTTACCGAAGGAAATGTGTACGCAGCCTTTGAAGAAGCAGTATTAGAATACTCTTACCTTATAAATGTACATCAGGCGTCCAACATCCTGTCAGACGCATTAGGCAACACTACAGGCTCGTTTGATTCGAAGGGTAACATAGAGTCCGGCGCCTTGTCCTCTTCGCTTGGCGGCAAGCATGTGGCTCTCAAATACCCTAAGTTTGACTACAGCATGACCCGCCGCGTAGCAGAAGGCATAGGAGCAGAGGTTGGACTCAACGGATCAGTTCAACACTCAGCATCATTTGATGTTGTTGCGGGAACTCAAGATTATGACCTGCAGAGCATTATCGAAGCTTCTGTGCACTCTGGATCAATAAACGGTAAGACCGTTCTCATAAAGAAGGTATTCTATAAAACGCCACATGCTATGTGGAGATTTTACGGATATTATGGCGGATTGAATGTCGTGGGTAATCTACACAACTATGGCCAGTTTTCAGACGACTCTAGCTTTCAATTGATTCCAGCCTGGCAGAACAAACAACAGGCCATGGCCTTTGAAGACGCTATATATACAAGAATGTCTCACTTCTCGTATGAGTTGAGAAACAACAAACTAAGACTTTTCCCGATTCCACAAACCGCAATGCAGTCTAAGATGTGGGTGGAATTCTCTATCCCAACAGACGTGTGGGACAACACAGATCTACAGACGGACGGCGTTAATAACATGAATACGCTACCAATCGGAAATCTTCCATTCAACAACATCAATTCTATTGGTAAGCAATGGATAAGAAGATTTGCCCTCGCTTTATGTAAAGAGACTCTAGGTCAGATTCGATCAAAGTTTGCAACTGTTCCAATTCCTGGAGAGTCAGTAACCCTAAACGGTACCGCCTTGATTTCGGAAGGTAAGGACGAGCAAGAAAAGTTGCGAGAAGAATTAAAGACAACATTAGCAGAACTAACCTATGCAAAGATGGTTGAAACTGACGCAGCAATGGTAGAAAACAACGACAAGGTATTACAGAAAGTGCCGAACTATATTTTTGTGGGGTAACTTAGATGGCATCTGATGATAACAAATGGTCACAACCTGATTCTCCTCCTCCACCGTTGTTTACGGGGAAGAAAGAAAAGGATTTCGTAAAGCAGGTCAACGATGAGATCATAGAGAGAGTCGTTGGTCAAACGATTGTATACTACCCTATAAGTCTGGAGCACACAAACTTTCACGATGTTTATGGAGAGGCCGTTGATAAGAATTTCCTAAACCCAGTTAGGGTCTATGCCATGGTAAAGTACGAATCACAAAACACCACGACCACGCCACTTGGTGTCGACAGAGTGGAAAAGATATCGGTTATGTTTCACAAGCGTAGACTAACAGAGGATCAGGACTTGTTCGTCAGAGAAGGAGACTTTATACAGTACGGTAACCATTTTTATGAGATTTTGTCCCTAGCAGAACCAAAATGGTTATTTGGTCAGGTAGAGTCTAAGTTTGAAATTGCAGCATCATGTGTTAGGGCAAGAGAGGGATTATTCAATGTCTGATAAGTACGTAAATGAAGAAGCATCACTGATTGCAAAACTGCACTTCGAGGCCTCAACAATAGAAACAATTGACCGGGCAATGCTAAATTATATAAAAGAATTGAATTTATATACAGACACCAACCAAGGCTGGCGACAAGTGCCAGTAATTTGGGGATCAGCAGAAAGATCCTTTCAGACAAAAAATGATAAAGGAATAAGAGACACAGAGGGTATGCTCATCATGCCAATCATTACTGTTGCCAGAACTTCTCTTACAAAGGATATGGCAAGCAAAGGTGTTTTTCAAGGCAGTGTGCCAAAGATTGACGACGAACAGGGCGGATCACTTCCAGTTTCTAGAGTTATATACCAAGAGAAAACAACTAAGTTTGCAAACGCAGACGCTCAAAGACTACATGGCCAACTAAATTACCCTAGACAAAACGCAAAGACTGTCTACAGGACAATCACAGTTCCTATGCCTGTAAATGTCACGGTAATGTATGAAATTACACTAAGAACAGAATATCAGCAACAAATGAATCAATTGATCTTGCCTTTTGTGACAAAACCTGGTACAATAAATTATCAGAGATTATTTGAAGGCGAACATAGATACGAGGCGTTTATCCAAGGAGATTTCCAAGCTAACAATAATGTTTCAGACTTTTCTGCAGACGAGAGAAAGTTCGAAACCAAGATCAGTGTAAAAGTTGTTGGCTATTTGGTTGGAGAAGACGGTAATGCAACGAAACCTCACTACTCAATCAGAGAGAATGCAGTGGAAGTGAAGATACCTAGAGAGAGAGTTTCATTACAAGAAGTGCCCGAGCACGAATTTGGATCTTATTATGGGCTGTCTGGCATCCCCATGAGTGCTATATTTGACAGCGACACGGTTTCTTCTATCTTTTCCAATGTTGCTGCAGCCAACGCACCAGCAGCATCTGGTGGAGGAGGCTCTGGAGGCTCTGGAGGTACAGACGCGATCACGAGAAGTACTTTCTCGGAAGTTTTACAGGAAAACCTCATTATTAGAGAGGTTTTGAAGGAGAATGGAGACGCACCACCATCACCAGCAACTACTTTTACCTTGGCTAATTTGCCAAGAAACAACTCGGAATCAATTTACGTCAATGGTGCAATACAGTCTGTGGGAGCAGACAACGATTACACTATTAGTGGCCGAACAATAACATTTACTTACGATATAACAACTGAAGACAATGTATATGCAACATATATAAAGAACTAGAAAGGAGATACAATGTCAGAAGAGAAGAAATCGACCGAAGAGGTCACACCACAAGAAGAAGTTACTAACTCATCAGAAATAATAGAACTAGAATGGCCCGAGGTCGAACAGATCTTTGCTCTTAGGGAAAATTTGACTACAATCGAGGCCAAGTTTTCTTCTATGTGTCTAAATTTTGAAAAAAGAAAGATGCAGATCTTGTCAACTATAACTGAATACGAAAACGCGATGTACTCACTTGCAGGGCAATTGAAAGAAGAAAAAAATATAGACTCAAGCCTTACTTATGAACTTAAGCTTCCATCTTCACAGGAAGAAAAAGCTTACTTTATCAGGAAAGATGTCTGAAGTGTCATCTAGAACACTATTTACTTTACTCAAGAAGACGAACCCGGGAGAGAAGCGTAATGAGTGATCATAACAATACATTTACGACTAGCGACATTGGAATCGCAGCATATTTGCAACTAAAAAAGTTCAAACTAGTTGAATGCCACCGTCTAGATACTGGCAAATTTCATTTTCGGTTTGAAGACCCAGAAGGTAAGTGTCCAATGCTTTCTCTTGAATTTCTAGATTCCGACTTCTGCAAATTCGACAACAATGTTAGAAATCTAAAAAAAGTTTTATTCTCTTAGAGAATCTACAAACTATTTATAGGCAGACGTCCGTTCATTCCTCTAACATCCCATCTATTTAATTTTTCTAACAATTTACTCCTATAATATAATTTTTTGAATAACACATTTATAGGAGGAAAATAAATGTCGAAATATTATTTAACAAACGCATTAAGAAACTCGACAGCAAAAACAATCTCCGTAACAACAGGTTCAGAAGCATATTCTGCTGGAGAAACCTCGGTAAGAGGTGAAGCAGAACAGTATAGAACTAGAATGTCCCCTAGTGGAGAATATATTCTTCGCATGGGGTACGCATATAGCACTAGCGATACTGCATTCTTTTCGATTCACCAGTCTCAATCGACGATTCCTGGTGGTTTCGATTTTAGCCACCCAACGAGTAGTGACTCAATTGTATTCACTTCTCCATGGGAAGCTGCAGGAACACAACAGAATATTGCTAGACCTTACGGAATGTGGCTCTCTGACACTGAATTTGCAATCGGGTTGTATACTAATGCGCAGGCTTTATCAGGCAGCAATACGCTCTCTGGTGCAGGATGGCCATCTGGTGATTTTGCGACCGCCGGCGGTGTTTTTGCGATTATGTCTGGTTCGGGCACGAGCTGGAACGTTTCGTTTTTCAACACGGGATCTTACGACGCCGGAGCAGCTGACGACGGAGATACACAACCACACAGGTACCGAATAGCTTCTGCCATGGCGATAAATCATCGTTATACTTCAGCAGAAACCGACCGCGTAGCTTTGTACTCCACCGGCCTGTATTCAAGCACGTATGTTGACGAAGTTATTACCGTTTTTGCAAAAACCGGTGGAAACTGGGGTTTTCATTCCCAGTTCGAGCTGGCTAACGGCAGATCTGCTGATAGGATAGAGTGGCTAGACGACAACCAAGATCATATGGGTATTATTTGGCACGATGGCGCAGGCTACGATGGCCATTTGTCGATATATGAGCCAAGTCAAGATGGTAGCAATTCCAACATAAAGTATGCAGAAGCAGCATACTCGGACGGCTACGACCATTCAGCAATTGTGTGGGACCCATACAACAAAAAGGTCCACATCTTGGCTAATGACTTTTTGGCAACAATCAATTCAGGTTCTAACTGGATTAGTAAGATTGGGTCTGATAATTCTTATTTGAGTTTCAGTCAACCCGTCACCAGCCGCGCCGATGAATTCTTCGACCTTGGTAATGAGATACTAGATCGCTCATCAGCTTACCCCATGGGCTCTGACCTTAGTTATTGGAGATTTAGATCGGGTTCTACTGGTCTTATGTTTCCAAATTTCACTAGCCCCGGAAACCCAGGAGCACTCTCTTTCATTGAGTCTGGTTCTAATGGTTGGCACATGCCGTTCAACGGATACTACGCTTCTAATAGGCCTGCTTGGTATCCGAGTAATGCATCAAATCTACAGATTCAAGGAGGAGACGAAGTAGTTTCGTTGCTGAATTCAACAGCTACCCGTGCTCAAAACAAATACTTTCATGTTGCAACATTTGCGGCAAATGAAGGTATAGGTGATCCTTGGTTTTGGCACACAGACAAGGGAGCCGCTGGTGAGTTTATATTCACTGTGGAAAACTCACACAACGACCAATATGGCAAAGCCACTGGCAGAAACATTATATACAGTTTAAATGCTTATGATGGAGTAACGCCATACGAACTAACGCTTGCATCGAAAGGTACAGGAAACACTAGCTACGAGATTAGCTCTTCATTCGATAGTTTGGATTGGGAACTTGTTAAGGCACCTCAGAACGATTTGGTTACCAGTTACACCCAAGGTGCAAGAGGAGGTAAATTTAGTCCAGATGGTACCAGGGTCGCTCAGGGTACTCAGATTGGTGGAGAAGCTTCCGAGAAGACTTATAGATACGGTGTAGACCTTTATAGGTCTGGTAGCTCTGGATGGGAGTGGGAAATATTCCTTTCAGCTTCTATTAGTGTAACGCCTACGGAAGTGTCTTGGGCATCTAACGATGAACTCTGGGCAGTTTTTGGATCCAGCAACACTAACGCCAAAGCCCAAAAATGGGTATCAAGTTCTGTAGGTGGTTGGCAGTCGACGTCTTCTCTAGCTTATGGAACCATAAACGAGGTTGATAGTTACTCAGACAACTACATTAGTCGCTATAATAGAGTCCTCTTCAACAATGATAAAACAGCCGCTGTTTTGTGGGCTCAACAGAGTAGAGAATCTATATCGGACTCCAATAACATAGCGGCATTTGGTATTGCGGTCTCAAGTAGCGACGGCAGCGATTGGCCAATCTCTACTTACTATCAAAGTAGTTATGAGGTTTACAGGAACTTTCAATGGATAGACGATGCAACTAATGCTGAACAAGATTACAGGCTGATCGCATCTACGAATGTTAAAAATCTCGACCTTTTTAATGTTCTAACCAGTAGTGGCGAAATCAGAGCTAATCAACAAAATAGTACAAATGGCTACTCGGAAATCCTCCAGAATGTCGATCCATCCTCCGAAGCTAACATGAACTTGTTTCTTTATCATACTGCTAGTGATTCCTTGATCTATGATTATGGGCTCGGTACCAGCAATGATGACAACGTGGCATTAATGGCTCTAGCTGTAAATCCTTTGGGAGAGAAATACAACACCGGGTCAACAAACTCGTCATACCACGGTTATAACGAAAGGTTGCGGACAGTGCCAAGTTTTCTCCCTTACGATAATACTTCCACGAGCGCTATAGCAAACAATGAAAACCATGCAGGCGCCTACGTGGGGATGGATTTCTTACTTGCAAGTTCTTCTGCTAATAACGGAGGCTACTTTGCTTCTTCGGGTAGTAAGGCTTACTATGACAGGCCTTCGAAGCGCTTCGCACAAGTCTTTGACCCCAGCACTCAAGATAGATTTCTTTATGCAGCGGGGTATGAGGACGCCAATAGTGGTTTCTCATTGAACGTTGTAGAGAAAGGCGATTCCGGATGGAAGAGACGAAAGTTGTTTGAGTTGACCGGGGACACTAAGGAGGATAACTGGAATTCATCACCAAATAGATTTGGATATGACATCTCTATTCGCGGTGACCTTTTGATACCGGCTACAGGCAGTATCACAGGGTTCCAGATAGCCAGAGTTTCTGGTATGGGAACTCAAGAGAACCCATCACTTGCAACATCTGTTACCTCATCCATTGGATCTTCTGGTGGAACTTTATCGGCCGGTGGAACTCAGGCTTCACCAAAAATCTCGGTAACAGTACCATCTAATGCTTTGAGTGGAGATACTAATCTATCAGCAGAGGTTATGTCGAATGCTGACTATAAGGCAAGTAATCTTAGCTCAATCAAATCCCAAGCCGGCTCTGCCGGTGCAGACTTTGTGGGGGACATCATTCGATTGACACCGCATGGTCAACAGTTTAGTCAAGCAGTTACAGTTCAGTTTGTTTTAGATTCAGCCCCGGCCGACCTTACGATTTGGAAGAGAGATTCCCACGATGGTGATTTCACCCAGTGGTATCAACTACCAAGTAATTTATGGTCAAACTCGGGAACTACAGTAACAATATCAACCACAAAATTCAGCGAATACGCTGGCATAGGAGGAATTAACGTGGCAAGGACAAAATTAAGCAATTCACAACTAGTGGCACTAACAGCTACCGATTTGGTAGACAGTACATCAATCAGAGTTTCAGGTAGTAACTCTTTCAAAAACTTGACAGTAGCAGCAACCGACCTTTTCGTGATAGAGCAGGGCGGAGGTACATACCATGTGTCTGCATCGCAGATGGCCGAATACTTCGGTGGCCTGGTATCGGTTTCCGCTTCTTCGGACAACGTAGACATGAGAATGACTTTCGTCAGTCCTACAGATAATGCAGATATCGGTCTTGCAGTCGATGCAGGTATCAAGTACAACCCATCATCAAACACCTTGAAGGGTACCAACCTTTCTGGCTCCGGAGATCTCACGATCGCCGGCAACGCAACAGTTGATGATAATTTGATCGTAACCAAAGGTTATGTTCAAGTAGCAGCAGACAATATGCACGTAACGGGCAATATTCTGTCTTCGGGACTTATCAAGGGTACAACCCTTTCGGGCTCGGGTGATCTAACGATCGCTGGCTCCGCGACAGTTGATGATAACGTGGTAGTAACAAAAGGTTACGTTCATGTTGTGTCTGACAATGTACACGTAACTGGTGCAGTTTTGGCATCAGGCGACATAAAGGGTGCGAACATATCTGGTTCATCAGCTTTGACCATCGCTGGTTCTGCAACCATTGACGACAACATTGTCGCGACAAAGGGTTACATTCAGGCTGCAGCCGGCGGTCTCTTCGCCACAGGCGCGATTGGCTTGAAGGCTAGCAACGGAGCCGATGCAGTAATTTCAACCGATGGCGGTGGCGAGATCAGAATGGACGCGTCTACTAATATCGAAATTGGTGGCGTAAACGGTACTCCAAAGATTGGTAGAAGCAGCATGACCTCTCAGGTTCTCGGTCACCTTTCTGGTGCAGGAAACTTTAGCCTTGCAGGTAACGCAACTATCGATGACAACATCGTCACGACAAAGGGTTATGTACAAGTAGTGGCCGGTAACGTTCACGTAACTGGTAACGTACTAGCTCAACAGGTAAAGGGTACAGCAATTTCAGGTTCTGGTAACTTGACTATCGCTGGTGACGCTACCATCGCTGGTGATTTCACTGTAAATGGTGATCTCACATACATCAACACCGCTAACTTGGCAGTAGAGGACTCTTTGATTCTTCTCGGTTCAGGTTCATCTGGTACTCCAGTAAACGATCAGGGCTTTATCCTTGAGCGTGGTTCCTCAGCAAACGCAGCTGTGATTTTTGATGAAAGCACAGACAGATTTGCATTTGCTTATGTTGGAACAGCATCAGCTGGATCCACAGGAAACTTGGATGTCGCACTTGGTGCACCAGTTTCAGCTTCTGCATTTTATGGTGATGGTTCAAACTTGACAGGTGTTGGCGCAGCAACAGTTGCTTCCAACAATGACAACAACGATCTTGCATTGACATTTGTTTCCGGTGCGGGTCTTGCAGCAGCAACATTATTTACAGACGCATCTGCGCTTAAGTACAATACTTCTACGGACACTTTGAAGGCTGTAATCCTGTCAGCTTCTTCTGACATTACCGCTGCTGGTAATATCACTGCTGATGATAACATCATTGCAACTAAGGGCTATGTACAGGTGAAGGCTGGCAATATCCACCTCACTGGTGCGATGCTTGCATCTAGCCACATCTCTGGTGCTGGTAACTTGTCTGCTGGTGGAACATTGGCTGTAGATGGCGCTGCTACTTTGAGAAACTCTCTCACGGTATCCGGTGGTAATATCTCAGGTTCTGCAGATTTTACTCTTGCTGGTTCGGCTACAATTGATGATAACTTGGTTCTTACTAAGGGCTACGTACAAGTCAAGGCTGACAACATGCATGTTACTGGTAACGTCTTAGCCTCTGGTCTTATTAAGGGCTCGACTCTCTCAGGTTCTGGTGACCTTACGATTGCTGGTTCGGCTACAATCGATGACAATGCAGTTCTTACAAAGGGCTACTTGCAGATTGCTGCTGATAACGCACACGTAACAGGTGCTATCTTTGCTACAAGTCACGTAAGCGGTGGCGGAAACTTCTCCGCGGCTGGTACACTCTCTGTAGCAGGTTTGATTTCCGGTTCTAGCGGAATGGACTTGGCAGGCACAGCAGACTTCGGTGCAGCTGTAAACGTACAGGGCCTTCTTTCCGGCTCTGGTGGCCTTGACATCGGTGGTGTAGCTGACTTCGGTGCAGCTGTAAACGTACAGGGCCTTCTTTCCGGTTCCGGTGGAATGGATATGGCTGGCCAAGCTGACTTCGGTGGTGCAGTGAACATACAAGGTAACCTTGATGTTGACGGAACAACAACTGTTGATGCTTTCACCGCATCAGATACAGTAACGCTTACATCTGTTGCAGCGTTGGCTGTTGATTCAAATGATTCAACACACCATATTCTTGTAACAGACAGCGATGATAACATCGTAAAGAAAGAAAGTGTAACTGATCTTGTACAGCACATCACTGGTGCTGCTGGCACTAAGGGTGGCCTCCAGGTACACCAGGGTAAGCTTTTCATAGCTCAAAAGGAAGAGTCATTCATGTCCGCTTCCTTGACAGGTCATGCCCATACAGCGTCTATGTCAGGCCCAGTATTGTCCGGTTCCTTGATGGTATTCTTGAATGGTCTCTTGCAGACTCGTTCAGGTTCCGCTAATCTCGGTGCTGGTGCAAACTCTATCTTCGACTATAGACTTGATAGTTACACTGCACCTACAAAAGTCCTCATGGCTGATGCACTTGACTCGGACGACGTTCTTATCGTACGATACATCCAGAAATAATATAGCCTACCTTATCATCCCACCAAAAAGCCCGGTTTTCACCGGGCTTTCCTTTTATTATTCCTTTGACGTCAAGAAAAACTATTTACTAAGTAAAATATTAGTTTTTACTACCGCATCAATTCGTTCAAGGAGATTTATAATATGGCAGCCAGAAAATTCAAGTTTGTCTCACCAGGCATTTTCTTAAGAGAGGTAGACAACTCTCAACTTCCAAAGTTACCAGGACCGATCGGTCCAGTTATCATAGGTAGAACCCGAAAGGGCCCTGCTATGAAGCCGGTAACTGTCAATTCATACGCAGATTTCGTAGAGATCTTTGGAGAACCTGTACCAGGTGGCCAAGGTGACGACGTTTGGAGAGAAGGTAATGGTCTTTTGGCTCCTGCTTATGCTCACTACGCAGCAAAAGCATATTTCGCAGCAGATATAGATTCTCCTGTTACAACAATCAGATTGGCGGGTGTTCAGGGCGACAACGCAGAAGACGCCGGCGCCGCAGGGTGGACAGCAAACTCAGCATGGGGCCTGTTTGTAATGCAATCCGGCTCAAACGGAGCAGCCTTTTCTTCATCTGTGTTGGCAGCTGTTATTTATGGAGAAAGCCCATTTACAGCTTCCTTATCTAATGCGCCGCTTGGCTCCGCGTCTGCGGGCTCGGCGCTTTTGAACTCAGTTTGCCGGACAGACACAGCAAATAATTTTACGATTCACCTCAAAAATTTGACAACAACGAAAGAGGTACCTGTAAGTTTTTCCAGGAC
>Ga0315330_10001698_pt1 | contig 14934 bp, 9 predicted proteins | sample M140m34915metaG_FD_203453 | JGI IMG/M metagenome (GOLD analysis project Ga0315330, IMG submission 203453) | Ammonia-oxidizing marine archaeal communities from Monterey Bay, California, United States - M1 40m 34915 | ecosystem: Environmental > Aquatic > Marine > Intertidal zone | place: USA...
CTGTTATTTGTTGTGTAATAACCCTTTTCTCTTAGATATCTTGGAAACATTTTTATGCCTGATTGAAAAATAGGTGAATAACTAGGAATTCCCATGGCTGGTTGATTCTCTTTATTATAAGCATTATAAGTCCTCATGTTATGTGTTCCTAATGATGTAGGATATAACCCACTAATTATAGCACTCCTCGCTGGTGCACAAACTGGAACAGGTGAATATGCATTGGTATATACCACACCATCTTTTGCTAAATTAGAGAGGTGTGGAAGTTTAGCTGAAAGATCACCATACATTGGTAAAAATTCTGGAGATTGATCTTCTGCAACCAACCAAATAATATTTGGGCTTATAGTTGCTTTTTCTTCTTGATAACAAGAGATAAAAAGAAATAAGTACAATATTGGATATATTGAAAGTATAAACTTCTTTTTTAAAGTAAAACTTGTATTAAAATTTAAAATCATTTATCTAAAAGTATTTTTTAATAATATTTTAACTCCCGAATTCTCTGTCTTTAAGTAAATCAGTTGGTGCCTTAAGATTTTTTTTATGTTTTTCTATGATCTTGTCAATTTCTAATAATATTTCAGGATTTTTATCAGCTATATTATATTTTTCTGAAGGATCAATATTTAAATTATAAAGTAGCGGTATATCTAGAACAATTTTTTCATCACTCCCTTTAGGATAATTATAAGCCCCCTGAGTGATCAGGTGAGCCTTGTACTCACCATATCTTACCGCATAAATTTCCCTTGATCGATAATAAAATATTGTTTCTCTTTTAGATGGCTCATGTTTTAATAACGTATTTTTTATGCTAACTCCATCTATTATTCTATCATCAACCATATTTGTATTTGACATTTCTAATAGAGTAGGGAATATGTCCATTGTCGATCCCAAATCATTAATTACTCCTGGTTTTATTCCCGCTCCCCAGAATATTCCAGGAATTCTTTGACCTCCTTCCCATGTAGTCCCCTTTCCCTCTCTTAAAAGTCCTGCAGATCCAGAATGTGTTTCAAAGGGTAGCCAAGGTCCATTGTCAGAGGTAAAAACTACTATTGTATTCTTGTCAAGATGATTTTTCTTTAATTCTTCCATAATTAATCCCATCCCATGATCAATTTCTTCAATCACATCTCCATATAAACCTCTTTTACTCTTTCCTAAAAAATTATCTGAAGCATAAAGGGGGATATGCGGCAGGTTGTGCGCTAGATATATAAAAAAATTATCTTCTTTATTGTTTTTTATGAACTCAACTGCTTTATCTGAAAACCTTTTCGTTATCGTTGTTTGATCTACAGGTCTTTCAATAATATCATTATTTTCAATTAATGGTACGTTATAATATTTCGTTGATCCTGGATTTTGATTTTCATATTTCTGCCAATATTTTGAACCGGGGCAACATGTTTCACCATTTATTTTATCCATATCATTCGAATATGGTATACCATAGTAATAATCAAATCCATGTTGAAGAGGAAGATATTCTTTTTTATGCCCCAAGTGCCATTTTCCTATTGCGGCAGTTTTATAACCACTTTCTTTTAATTTTTCTGCAATAGTGATTTCAGAATTTGGAAGGCCATATTTTGAATTTGGAAAAAGGACTCTATTTCTTTTACCAATCATTCCATTTCTTATTGGTAATCTACCAGTTAATAAAGCCGCTCTACTTGGAGTACATACGCTTGATGCGGAATAGAATTGAGTCCACTTTTGACCTTCGTAAGCCATTTTATCTAGATTTGGAGTATAAATGGTAGGATGTCCATAAGAACCCAAATCTCCATAACCCATATCATCTACAAAAACAATAATAAAATTTAGTTTTAAATTTGCCTCAATTTCATGAGATGACTTATAACTATTGTTAAAAATCAAACCAGTTAATAATATTATATATAGTTGTATCATTTATTTAAATTTAATATTTAATTTATAATGTTAGAACCAAAAACCTTATTTCATTCTTTTTATTCTTTTTTCGTATTCCGGACGTTTAACAAATTCTTCTAGGTAAGGTTTATATCTATCATCTTTCATCCAAAAATGACGTTCTGGTTGTTCAAACAGAACATTTTCGGGATAATCTTCACCTAAGACACTTGAATCAACAGATAATGACCATTCTAAATACTCTCTTTTCATATTTTTAAATAATTCAGGTTTGGTTTTTGCAAGGTTATTTGATTCTTTTGGATCATTTTCTAAATCATATAATTCAAATTCTTTGTTTATCAAACTCGTCGCTATTAGCTTTATATTATTATCGATCAGTGCACCCTTATCTTTGAATCTAAATGGAATTTTAATCTCTCTTTTCTTGAAATTTGAATTTATAATTGGCAATAGACTAATTCCGTCAATGGGCTTAATCATGTCTAATTTATCTATCTGAACAATATCAACAATTGTTGGGAATATATCCATTGTTGAGGCTGGGTAAACGATAGTTTGCGTTTTTTTAATCATTAATGGCCATTCAATTATTGCAGGTACTCTAATACCCCCTTCCCATATAGAACCTTTAAAGCCTTTTAATCCACCTACTGTTTCTGGATTTATATTTTTCAACCCTCCGTTATCACTACAATACCATATAATGGTATTATTTGAAACATTCATTTCTCTTAATTTCTTTCTTAAAACCCCAAGATTATTATCAAATGCGACTAATTCTCCATAATGATTTTGACTTTTTTCATCTAAGTTTTGAAATGACTTTTTATCATTATCATTCGCAAGCCACGGATCATGTGGTGAACCATCCCAAATAACAGCAAAAAAAGGAGATTTAGTTTCTTTGTTTTTTTTAATAAATCTTAGCGCTTCATCAAAAATTACTTTTGAAGAAGTCCCTTTTAAATCAATAAATTCACCGTTTTTACTCATTAATGGATTTATATCAAAAAAATTTGTTGTAGATAACCAATAATCAAATCCAAATTTTCCTGGACTATAAGGATCATCTTTTAGAATAGGTGCACCCGGGCCTCTCAAACCATTTAAGTGCCATTTTCCAAAATGCCCAGTGGAATATCCTACTTTTTTTAAGGCTTGAGCAATAGTTTTTTCTTGAGTTCTAAGGGCGAATCCGTGATCAAACACACCAGTTCTGTCATTTACCCTTCCTGTTAGTACTGATGCCCTTGTAGGGGAACATACAGGGGCGCCTGCATAAAAACGATCAAAACGGATACCGTTTCTTGCCATTTCGTCAAGGTTGGGTGTTTTAAGTACAGGGTGGTTATAATAACCTGTTTGACCCCAACCTTGATCATCTGTCATTATTAGAATTATGTTCGGTTTTTCAAGTTTTTCTTTTTTAGAACATGAATTAATAAAAAATCCTAAACTGAAGATGAAAATAAAAACTCTCATATGGTTCTAATCTATAATTATTTTGGTCGTGAATGAATCCACTTAGGCTCTTTCCATTCCTTAGCATTATCAATTTGTTCACCCAATCCTTTTGGAATTTTTCTTGCTTCAACAATTCGGTTGTTAATTACAATTTTAAGAGAATCTTGAATCTTTTTATATGACTCAATATTAGAAAGATTTTTAAGTTCTTTTTTGTCAAACATATGATCATAAAGTTCATATCCATCAATTCCATTCTCACCCCACTGGGTTAATCTGTAACGATCAGTTTTAATTGTGTATCCTTGAACTTTAGATTCACTATTTAGTGAAACTCCTAATTCAGTTAGTGCACTTGATCTAACTCTAGCAGAAGAATCTTTTAAGATTGGAGCAAAACTCTTGCCAGACACGAATTTTGGTGTTTTCATACCTACAAGATCCATTAAAGTTGGATAAATATCAATTAATTCGATTGGAGCATCGTTTGTTTTTTGATTTTTATTTATTCCTGGACCAGAAAGGATTAATGGTACTCTAGTTGCATTTTCAAAAAGTGTACGTTTTTGCCAATGCCCGTGTTCTCCTAGATGATAACCATGATCTGAGGTGAATACTACAATGGTATTTTTATCTAACCCTGTCTCTTTTAATTTATTTAAAACTCTTCCCACTTGAGCATCAACAAAACTAGTTGTTGCATAATATGCTTCCTTAATTGTTTGGGCAGTGTTAAGATCTAAATTATTTTGAACATCCCCTTTTTCTCTTACACTTACAGCTGCAGGAATTGGGATTGATTTTAAATATTCCTCGGAGCTAGTAGGAATTTCTATTTCATTAGTTTTATATAAATCATAATATTTTTTAGGAGCAACATATGGCGTATGAGGCCTGTAAAGACCATAAGCAAGAAAAAAGTTTTCTCCACTCTTAGCAAACCTATCTAAAAATTTAATCGTTTCATTTGCACCTATACCATCTGTTTGTTCTTCATCAGTTCCGTCTGCAGCAAGCCAACTCAACGTCCCACCATATGACTTTGGTTTTAGAGTATTAATTTTATATTCTTCTAATTTGTCTCTGCCATAAGGATTTACAGTTTGATCCCAGGTATAACTATCATCATGTCCTGCTGTGCCTATATCTCTTGGATTATGATAATGAAAAATTTTACCTATCCTAACTGAATGATAATTTTCTTGTCTAAATTTTTGACCAATAGTAATTACTTCAGGTATAGCTTGTCTTAAATAAAGCCTTAATTTTTTTATCTTAGTTTGATCTGGATATAACCCTGTCATAAAAGAGGCCCTAGAGGGACCGCACCAAGGGTATTGGTTATGAGCATTCCCAAATAAGACTCCGTTTTTTGCAAGATTATCAATATTTGGGGTTATAACTTTTTCATTGCCATATGCTCCAAGATCACAATTTAAGTCATCAGCGACAATAAAAAGTACATTTAGTTTTTGCGTTTTCTTTTCAGATTGAGATCTCATAACAGTCACATATAGGATTGCAACAAGAAGATATTTAATACTATATATATGTTTCATATTTAATTAAAAAGGACCTTTATTGTTGATTTGAGTAGCATTGTTTGATGCTCCAGGAAATTCTCCTCTTATGCCATGAAAGGGAGTCTTTAATAATTCTATAGATGAATTTAATTTATTTCTCGCTTCTAACGGGCCAGGAGTTCTTTTATACCAATGTTTTGTTATTTGATCTGGATTTGAATCGCCAGTTTCTGATTTCCAATCAGATAATACATTTCTTAGATTATTTAATTCAATTTGGATATCATCATCATCAATTAAATTTTTTCTCTGAAATAAATCATTTTGCATATTATAAAACTCTTCTTTAGGTCTTGGACTCATAAATATTTCACTTTGAATTTTTGAAATTTCTCCTGATTCCTTTTTTTCTAAGAGACTAAAATAGGATTCACTGTTTAATGCATCTAAAGGACCTAAATGAGCAAATTGGGCTCTGTTATTTTCAATTAACATAAAGTTTTTATTTCTCACCATTCTTCCATGAGACTCAAAATCATGCCAATTATGTTCTGCAAAAACGTAGTTTCTGAATGGTTGATCGGGTTTTTCTAAAAGATTTTTGAAACTTTTACCTTGAAAACTTTGATTAACCTTAATTCCAGCAAAATCTAAAATTGTAGGGGCAATATCAATTGAACTGACTAGACTGCTAGTCTTACCAGATATATTTCCATTTTTAAATGATAAAATAAAAGGAGTCTTAACCCCTTGATCATTCAATCGAGTTTTACTGTGGGGAAATGGTCTCCCATTATCTGCCATTACAATTATAAAAGTATTATCATAAATATCCTCCTTTTTCAGTGTTGCTATCACTTCCCCAATTGAATGATCAAATCTTTTAATCTCATCATAATAATTAGCTAAGTCTACTCTTGTAGAATTGTCATTAATCAGGTATTCAGGAGGGGTTAGGTTTTCTATATCATGAGTGCCAGAAAAGTCATTTTCACCCCAATCTCTGTGAGCATCATGAGAAGCATACCATAAAAAAAATGGTTTATTTTTTGGTCTTTCTTCAATAGAAGTAACCCATTTTTCCTCTCCACCTAGCCCAGTTGTTTTTTTACCTTCATGAATCAAATCAAACCCCTTTCTTACGTAATCTCCCATATGGAATTTACCAGATGATACAGTGAAATATCCACTATTCTTTAATTCTTGAGCTAAACTTACCATATCTAACGGTGGCTCTGTGTGTAGCTCTGGTGCCCCTGTATTGTGTGGATATCTGCCAGTCATAATAGAATTCCTACTAGGACTGCAGGAACTTGTTGTTAGATACATGTTGCTAAACATTATTCCTTCTGATGAAAGTTTATCAATATTTGGTGTTTGAACAAAACTATTTCCATAACATCCAAAATCATCCCAACTAATATCATCAGCTATAAAAATTATAAAATTAGGCTTATCTGGTTTTTCAGATAAATTCGAGTTACAAGAACTTATTACTAAAAGCGATATTAATAATAGATTTAATTTTAGTTTCATAATCTATTCAATTTTTAATAATTGATTAAAATTCATCATTGGTCAAGGACAGGCATATTAAATCTTTGAATAGTAGCTTTTGTATGCACTTCTTTTAATAATTTTTCCATCTTTTCTACTACATCAGGATAATTATTTGAAACATTAACAAGTTCCTTCGGGTCATTTGATAAATCGAATAAACTAAGTTTTGAAGGACCTTTCAATAGATCTCGTTTGATCCCTTTCCACTGGTTTATTCTAATAGCTTGTTGTCCTCCGTAAGCAGGAAATTCCCAATAAAGATAGTCGTGTGCTTTTTGTTCTTTTCCGATCAAACTGGGGTAATAGGAAATACCATCTGTTTTATTAGAAAGTGGGCTATCTAAAATATCAGAAACTGTTTCAAAGAAATCGTAAAAAGTACTTGGATGATCTGATTTAGTCCCAGGCATTATTTTCGTTGGCCATGTAACTATTGTAGGGACTCTAATTCCGCCTTCATTAACACTACCTTTTACTGTTTTTTTTGAGTTTACAAAAATTCCAGCACTATTAAAAAAATCAATATCAACTTGTCCTACATGAGTTGGACCATTATCACTTGTAAAAACTATTATTGTATTTTCATATTTTCCAATTTCTTTGAGTTTTGCAACAATTTCCCCCACTTGTTCATCTAAATATGAAATCATCCCAGCATAAGTGGCCTTCGGAAATTGATTCGGATAATAACCCTCATCACCAAGATATGGATTTTCTTCTCCTAGTTTTTTTCTATAGTAATCAACCCATTTTTTAGGAGCTTGAAGTGGAAGATGTGGTAGAGGACTGGCATAATAAAGAAAAAATTTAACGTCTTTATTTCTATCCATAAATTTTAAAGCTTGGTTATGCATTAAAGTAGGCGCATAATCATTTTGATTATAAGCTTTATAGCTTTCAGAATTATTTGGATCTAGACCTTTTTCAAGAGGGCCTTTATCAACAATCATATTATTAAGTATGACTCTTTCTTTATTTTTCCATAAATGACTAGGGTAAAGAGTATGAGCTTGTCTTTGGCAATTATATCCATAGAAAAAATCAAAACCCTTATTGTTCGGAATACTCTTTGTTTTAGGGGCACCAAGACCCCATTTACCTACCATTCCAGTCTTGTAGCCGTTTAATTTTAAATAATTAGCTACAGTTATTGTTGAATCAGGCATAGGCCTTTGACCTTCAAGTTCAGGGTTTTTAAACATTGCCTCAAAACTCCAAACATCTCCTCTCTCTTTCCATTCATCATTTCCTCTAACTGGATTATTCCCTGTATGTAAGCCAGTTAATAAAACCGCACGAGCCGGAGCACAAACAGGAGAACCAGAATAATGATTGGTTAAAATCATTCCCTCTTTTGCTAATTGATCAATATTAGGGGTTTCTATTATTTTTTGTCCAAAAACACCTAATTCTCCATAGCCAAGATCATCGGCTAGAATATAAACAATATTTGGATGTTCATTTTTTTGTTTTTTATCAGAACATGAAAGACTAATAAAAAATATAATTATAAATGTTAATTTGACTTTCATAATTTTTGTTTTTTAAATACTCTACCTCTTACTTTTTTATTTTTTATAAGTATTAATAAGCTATCTACAAATTTTTTATCATAATCCGGATTTAGCCTATTTGGAATTGGAGCGTTTCTATTATCCCTCCAAATTTTTAATTCATTAAATAGCTCTAGAGTTTTCTCTATGTTTTCTTTACTTAAATCATTTGACTCAGAAATATCATTTTTTAAGTTATATAATTCTAAATTATTATCCTCGAAGTAGTGATGTAATTTCCAATCTCCCTTTATAATAACAGACCCAGGTCTAGTTCTAAATATTGGATCAAAGCCGTTATCCCTCTGAACGTTATAAGCTTCTAGATATATTGGAAAATGAAAATACAAAGCTCTTTTTTCAATTTCTTTTTCTTCAAAAATTGGATTAAGATCAACACCATCTAATTCAAGATTATCGTTTTTATAACCTATTATATTTTTTAGAGTTGGGAAAAAATCAATATTTATAATTCTTTCATAAGATTCACTTTGCGATTTGATTTTATTCTTCCAAGAAAAAATTAATGGTACTTTAATTCCCCCTTCATAATAAGACCCTTTTCCTGCTCTTAAAGGGAATTGATTTGATATATCTCTTATTCCTCCATTATCTGAAGTGAAAATTATTAGTGTTTTTTCAGATAGGTTTAATTCATCAATCTTATTTAAAATTTTACCTACATTTTCGTCTAGTGAATGAATCATAGCAGCATAGTCAGGACGGTTATGATATTTATCTGATGTTTTATTTAAATATTTTTCTCTGTACTCTTCTTTGGATTGGATAGGAGTGTGCACAGAATAAAAAGGTACATAAGCAAAAAACGGTGAGTTTTGGTTATTCTCTATAAATTTCACTACTTCATTACCGATTCTATCTGTTAAATACTCACCCTTAGGCCCATCCTCTATTTTTGGATTTTCATAAGGAGAAAAATATCCCCCTCTTCCTGGACCCCCTTTTTCGCAACCACCAATATTCAAATCAAAACCACTTTGTTCTGGGTAAAAGCCTTCTGGACCTAAATGCCATTTACCAAAAATCCCATTGGTATAACCTTCGCTTTTAAACATTTCAGAAATTAGAATGAAGTCTAAATCAAGAATTTTATTATTTTTTATTGGAATTAATTTTCTCGTTTTTTTATTTCCCCTCTCTGAATTGCCAACAGTATAAATATCATGTTCTGTTGTGTATTTCCCAGAAAGCATAGAGGCTCTGCTAGGGGCGCAGTTTGCAGCCGATGCATAGGCATTGTAAAACGTCATTCCACTATCTGCAAGTTTATCTATGTTTGGGGTTTCATAATATTTCGAGCCCATTAATGACAAATCAGACCATCCAAGATCATCTGCATTAATTAAAATAACATTTGGCTTGGAGATATTATTTCTTGAATTTTTACAACTTAATATTAGTGAGAAAAAAAGCAGTAAAAGAAACCTTATCATATTTTTAAATTATAGAGCTTTATGTATGACGTATATATATTAAAAACCCCTTCAAAAAAACACTTGATTTTTATTTAATACTATTAGTAAGTTTAAAATCAAATAGAATAATCAGTATACTTTTAATTTTCTTACCTAGTTTTTGATTTAAAATTTTAAAAGCCCTAGTAATATGACCTTCAACTGTTTTTATAGAGATTTGTAAATATTCGGCAATTTCATCGTGAGTAAGACCTTCCTTTTTATTTAAAATAAAAACCCTCTTACATTTCTCGGGTAGCTTCTCAATTTCATCATTTACTCTTGTCATTAATTTTTCAATGTCAAAAGAATTATTATCTATTACCGTATTAATAGCCTTTAAGTGTTTTTCTTCAAGGGAGATAACAGACTTGTTTTTTCGATATTGATCTATAAATTCATTATAAACAGATTTATGAAGATATCTCTTAATAGGAATATTAGAATCGATTTTTTTTCTATAAATCCATAATTTCACAAAAACATTTTGAACAATATCCTCAGATTTTGATGGATCCTTAGTAAATAAATTTGCATAACCACAAAGATTTTTATAGTAATCATTCATCAATAGGGTGTAAGCATCATAGTCCCCTTTTTTTAACTTTTCGACAAATAAAAAATCTTTTTCCAATTCAAATTTTATTAAATATTCACTTAACATTATACTTATAATATTTTAAATGTAAAAAAAATATTAAAAATGTAGGGGGGTTGTTAAAAAACAAACGTTTATAAAGTATGAATTCTAAAATTCAAATTATAATTGTTAAGTACCTTTCTAAAGAAGCTAATATCGATGAAATTGAAGAATTAGACAGATGGTTAGTTAAAAAGGAAAATATTACAATATTTAACAATTATGTTCAAACAGATTATTTTACTTCAATATTTATGACTAAATATGATTTACAAATGGCTAAAAGCAAAATCCACAACAGGATTAGGCTTATTGAGAGAAGGAATAAGCTAGAGCGTTATAAAAAAATTGCCTTTGCGGCTAGTATTCTTCTTTTAATTGGGATTTCACTTTTTAATCAATTTTACTTTAAAGAAACTATAATAATTAACGATTCTATTTCAATTGGAAGTGATAAGGCAGTTTTAACCCTTGAAAATGGTGATAAAGTAATACTAGAAAAAGGTCAAAAATTTCAAAATAAAACTTTAAATAGTGATGGTAAAGAACTTACTTATTCAATTAAGAACAGGTCATCTAGTAACTTTAAAAATGAAAAAATTGCCTCTAATTTTTTAACCATTCCAAGAGGGGGACAGTTCTCACTAAATTTAGAGGATGGAACTAAGGTTTTACTTAATTCAGATTCAAAAATCAAGTATCCTGTTAAATTCATAAAAGGTAAAAACCGTCAAGTTGAACTTTTGTATGGAGAAGCTTTTTTTGATGTATCATCAAGTAAAAATAATAATGGTTCAGAATTTATTGTTTCGACTAAAACACAAAAAATTAATGTTTTAGGCACAAAGTTTAATATAAAAGCCTACAGTGAAGATGATATCATCACAACTACTCTGATTGAGGGAAAAGTTAAAGTTGGAAATGGAAAAAATCAAATACTACTAAGTCCGAATCAACAATCAAAAGTTGATTCTAATTCACCTGTTATTAATGTGTCAGACGTAGATGTCTCTCAACAAATATCATGGATTAATGGTCTTTTTTCATTTAATGACACATCCCTAGAAGATATAATGCAAACCCTTTCAAGATGGTATGATTTAGAATTTATTTTTAAATCGGCAAACCAAAAGGGTTTTATTTTTTCTGGAATCTTGGAGAGGACAAAATCTATAGAGGATATTTTGTTAATAATTGAAAAAACGAGTAGCTCAAATGAAATCAATTTTGAAATAAACAATAAAACAATAATTATTGAATAATATATTAAAGAGAAAAAGGCCAACACCTTCGAAAGTTATAGCCTTTTTCAAAATGGAATAATTAAAACAGATGTATAACTAAACCAATCAAATTTATGATTTTAAATCAAAAGGCGAAGCATATTTTATTGATAAATAAGCTTTTAAAATTAACTATGAGAACATTTATTTTTCTTTTTTGCTCTTTAGCTTTTTCTTTTAATCCTGAAAATGGATTTTCACAAGATGCTATAATTCAAATTGAGTCAAGTAAAATGTTGAGTGGAAAGCAAATCTTCAAACTCATTAATCAACAAACTGATTATAAATTTATTTATAGGTCAAATCTTTTAAAGTATGCACCTAAATTTCAGATGAATCAAGGAGAGATTAAAGCTGATGAATTACTAAAAGCTTATTTAGGTCCCTTGAAATTGACCTACGAACTTTCTGAAAACAACACTGTTATTGTTAAAAAAGATTTAAGTACTAAATCTATACCCAAAGTTCAAGTTTCACAAGAAGATGAAGAGGATGACATACAAAGAACTATATCAGGAACAATCCTTGATAGTGATGGTGTACCACTTCCAGGGGCATCAATAATTGAGGTTGGCACTGGAAATGGAACTAGCAGCGATTTTGATGGAAATTTCTCACTTTCATTAGAAAATGACGAAGCTGAATTAGAAATTTCTTTTATTGGTTTTGAAAATCAAGTTATAGCTGTCACTGACCAAGACAATATTACTATTACTCTAATATCAGCGGATTCATCTCTAGATGAAATTGTAATTACTGGTTATGGGACATCTTTAAAAAAGGAACTTGTTTCTTCAATAGCTCAGGTAAAGGGTTCAGATCTAGCAAATCAACCTGCTTCAAGTGTTAATGGTCTTCTTCAAGGAAGAGCCGCAGGACTTGAAATAACTTCTCCAAACGGAAGTCCAGAAGCTACTCCAACTATAAGAATAAGAGGTCTAAGTTCTATTCAAGGTAATAATGATCCTCTTTTTGTTATTGATGGATTCATAGCAGGTACTGATTTTAATCTTCAAAATATCAATGTAAACGATATTCGATCAATTGAGGTCCTAAAAGATGCTAGTGCCTTGGCTATATATGGAACAAGAGGAGCTGCTGGGGTAATATTAATAGAAACAAAAAATGGTAAATCTTCAAAAGAGGGAGAAAATAATATTTCCATTAACCACTACACAAGTTTTTCAAGAATTGCGAATCAACCAGAATTTTTGGGGGGTGATGAATTTGCAGATTATTGGAATGAAGCTGAAACTTTGGTCTTTGGCGCTAGTGGATATGGTGAAAATGATAGTTCAATTGCTCCTCTTTTCGATTACACGCTTCCAGATTCAGATTGGCTTGGTTTAGTAACTCGAGATGGTTTAATAAATAACACAGATCTTACATTAAGTGGGAATGCTAAAAAATCAAATTATTATATTTCATTAAATAGATGGTCAGAGCAAGGAATAATTGAAAGCTCGGGAATGGATAGATATGCTTTAAGAGCTAATTTTGATTCAAATATTAATGAGAAATTCAGAGTTGGGTTTAGAGTAAATATATCTGATAGAAAAACTGAAAATCAAAAAATTGGTTGGAATGATCTTCAAAATAAATCCACTCCAGCAAGAGAGGTTTATAATCCAGATGGAACATACAATGGTGTTGACCCTGTAAGTGGTTCACCAGCAAGAAATTCTCTTGCTGATGTTAATGAAAGGGTCGATCATACTTACTCTACAAATTTATTAACTAATTCATACCTCGAATATGACATTACACCTGAGTTAAGTATTAGATCAACTATTGGTTTAGGGCTTGATTTTAGAAAACGAAATCAATATTATCCTACAATTCTTCCCGATAGAGTTGCACAAGGTAGACTCGGTGAGGCTAATATATTTTCGAGAAACAGTAAAGATGTTTTAAATGAAAATACCATTAATTTCTCTAAAGTATTTGGGGATCACTCTTTAAAAGTACTTGCAGGGTATACTGTTCAAAAAACAACTTTTGAAACATCTACTGCTGGAGCATATGGATTTGTAAATGATGTGGTATCCTTTAATAGTCTTTCATTAGGCTCTGATCCAAGCCAAAATAGTGTTGGAAGTAGTTATTCACAAAGAACATTTGAATCTATTTTAGGTAGAATAAATTATTCCTATCAGGGTAAATATTTATTAACATTGGTTGCAAGAAGAGATGGTTCATCTGTATTTGAACAAGGTAATAAATATGCTGTTTTTCCCTCAGCTGGTGTAGCTTGGAATGTTAGTGAGGAAGATTTTATGCAAAATATGGATTATATAAGTAATTTAAAATTAAGAGCTAGCTATGGTATAGTTGGAGAGCAAGGTGTTCCTGCCTATAACTCGCTTTCAAGGTATAATCCATATGTAACATATCTTAATAATGTTGTTCGAAGCGCAGTTTTACTTGAGGATTTAGCAAGTTCAAATTTAAGTTGGGAAACAACCTATCAAACCGATATCGGTTTAGAGATTGGATTTTTAAATAACAGATATTCTTTAGAAGTTGATTATTATAATAAAAGAACTGAAGATCTTCTATTAAATAAACCTCTCCCAGGAACAGCAGGGGAAACAAGACTTGAAAATATTGGTGAAATTGAGAATAAAGGTTTTGAGATATCTATTAACTCTCTAAATATTGATAAGCCAGATTTTACTTGGAGTACAGCTTTAACTATTTCTGCAAATAAAAATGAAGTTCTAACTCTTGGTGGGGAAGATTTTATCAACCTCAGCGCTCCAGGAGGAAGCTCAGGTCCTAGTATAAGAATAATCCCTGGACAGCCAATACCAGCCTTTTTGGGAGCTACATACCTTGGCACTTATAAAACTCCTGCAGAAATTGATGCAGATGGAGTTGTCGGAAGTGTTCTGGGTGGCCCCAGATATATTGATGAAAATGGGGATGGAGCAATAAATGAGTTAGATTTTAATGTTGTGGGTAATCCAAATCCAGATTTTTATGGTGGGATTAGAAATACAATAACTTATAAGGACTTTACTCTTGATTTCTTTTTCAATGGCTCTGTTGGATTAGAATTAATGAATTCTGCATATCATTTATCCTATTTTGGTAGGGACGCAAGGAGTAATTTACTTCCAATAGTAAGAGATCGATGGACAACTTCTAATCAAACGTCTGACATACCAAGAGCGGGTTCAAGTTTTGGGAATTATCAACAAAGAAGTACTGTTTCATATCAGGACGGATCATTTGTTAGATTAAAGAACGTCACACTAACTTATAATGTAGATATCCCGGGCACAAAAAATGCAAACATTTATTTGTCTGCTAATAACTTGTTTTTAATTACAGGATGGGAATATGGTGATCCTGAAGTAAGTAATTATGGCTCCGGTTTAAACCAGGGGGTTGTTAGTGCAAATTACCCCTACAATTCAACAGTTGCATTAGGATTTAATATTTCCTTATAAAATTATAGCGATGAAAAATATTCAAAAATCAAATAAAATGAAAAATACTTACAAAAATATTTTAAGC
>Ga0315330_10001700_pt1 | contig 14924 bp, 9 predicted proteins | sample M140m34915metaG_FD_203453 | JGI IMG/M metagenome (GOLD analysis project Ga0315330, IMG submission 203453) | Ammonia-oxidizing marine archaeal communities from Monterey Bay, California, United States - M1 40m 34915 | ecosystem: Environmental > Aquatic > Marine > Intertidal zone | place: USA...
CACCGTCACCGATACGCCTATGGAATGGGATATTGAAGAAGATGGTGTTTACCGCGCCAGTTTCGTGGTTGAAGAAGAGGGCGTCTACGATCTGTTGGTTGATGTAGCCAGTGCTGCAGGTGAGGGAGCTTCCGGGGCGTCTGAGAAGCGTGCCGCTTTTGTCGTTACGCCATCTCTGCGTGAATACAATAACGCCGCGATGGACGGCGGGCTGTTGGCTCGCATTGCCGAGGCCAGCGGTGGCACCTATTTCAAAGTAGACGGGGTGGGTGCCTTGGCGGATACCGTTGAATATACCCCCAATGCATTCTCCCAAGAGGTTCAGATCGATCTCTGGGATCAACCCTGGCTACTGGCGCTACTGATTTCCCTGCTGTGTCTGGACTGGGTCGCTCGTCGACTCAAGGGGTTATCGTGATGAATCAGTTTGTATTAAGAAGACATGTGGCTCTTCTGGCTCGATACACCTCGGGCCTATTTAGTCTGCTTACCAGTCTGTCGATATCTGCGCAGCTGCCAGATCCCGGTAACAATGCCAATTTCTTTTTGGATACGCCAGAAACTGCGAAGTTCGCAGTAATCATGACAGGACCTGCGGTTGGCGACGACAACAGCTCTCGGTTCAGACAGTGGTCCCTGTCTCTGCACGATATTCTCACTCGTGATTATGGCTATAGCTCGGACACCATCACGTTGCTCTATGATCGGGGCGACACAAGTTTTGTTGGGGGTGAGCGAGTTGATGGGCCAACTAATCGCGAGGGCATAGCGGAAGCGCTTGATGAACTGGCGGCGAGAGTCAAGACCGGCGATCAGATTACTTTGTATTTTATTGGTCACGGCTCAGGTGCAGAGGAAGAAGCAAAATTCAATATTGTTGGCCCTGACATCACTGGCGTTGAGTTTGCCGAGATGCTGGACCGCTTCGGTCAGCAAGACATGGTGGTGGTAAATACCACCAGCGCCAGTTTCGGCTTTTCGTCCTCCCTGTCCAGTGAGGGGCGCGTGGTGATTTCATCAACCCGTTCACCTTCCGAGCGCTATGATCCGATCTTCTCCGGTTACTTCATTGAGGCCCTTGATCAACGCAATGGTGATCGTGACAAGAACAACCGGGTATCTATGTTGGAGGCATTTGAATATGCCAAGGCCAATGTTGAACTCTGGTATGAAGAGCAGGGCCGCCTCGCCGCTGAGCATGCAGGACTGGACGACAATGGCGATGCCTTGTTTAGCCTAAATCCTGCAGTTGACGTGGCCGATGGGCGTCTAGCGGAAATAGCCTATATCGACACCCTGGTGGACGATAGCGCTGGCCTGTCCGCGGAAGCACTGCAGCTTAAGGCGCGGATTCAGGAACTTGAACGCTCGGTAATTATCATGCGAGGCCGTAAGGCAGAATACCTGGAAGCCGATTATTGGTCGCAAATGGAGGTTCTGCTGGTAGAGCTGGCGCGTGCTACAGCACGATTTAACGCGCAGTATCGTTCCAATGATTCCACGAACACCCAAATCACTCAACCCTCTCAAAATTCTACAACCAATGGTGCGAGCAATGACTGATCTCAATGCTGGTCTATTTTCTCCCGGTTCATTCAGAGGCCCCGCTTTAGGCGGTCTGATGCTGATGACAACGCTGGCAATCGCACAGGATAATTTTCCCCAGACCAACGACTCGCCGCTTTATCGTGGTGAGCAAATGATGCTGAATGGCTCCTACGCTGCGGCTAGTGAGATTTTCGAGATGGCAGACGGGCTTGATCGTTCTGATGGCTTGATTGGTGCCAGCAAGGCACTAGCGATGATGGGGAATTACCAGAAAGCAGAAAGTGTGGTGGCGGACGCCATTGATGATGAAGGTTATGTGGGATTTCCGCTGCTGACGACGCAACTGGCCGAGATAATGCGAGCTACAGGCAGATCGGCAGAAGCCCTGGCGATGCTGCGGCAAGTTGTGGATGGTAATGCTGAACCTCCGGTGCGCTCGTTGGTGCAGTATGGCAGTCTGCTGAAGTTTGTTGGTGAGAAAGAACAGGCGTTCTTGGTTCTGGACAGGGCGGTGCAGCGCTACAACGACGGCCTGGTGTTCAGTTCTGAAGATGTCGCCATGGTGGCGAAGGCTAGCTGGTTGTTAGGCAATTTTCATGACGCCAATAGCCTGTTTGACGAGGCGACCCGTGCGAATCCCAATAACCTTGAGGCCCATACCCTGTGGGCGGACTTATTTCTTGAAAAATACAACGCGGCGGATGCAGAGCGCGGCTATCAGGACGCGCTGGATCTAAACGGACGCTACGTGCCTGCTCTGGTTGGTATGGCTCGTGTTGTTGGGGATGAGCGCTCATTGCAGCGGGCCCTGGCCATTAATCCTAATTCGATTTTAGCGCTTGAGACCTATGGGCAGTTGCTCATGATGAACGGGCGCGAGGACGAGGCGCAGGAATATTTCCGCCAAGTGTTGGCGCTGAACCCTGAGTCCTTAAAGACTCTGAGCGTGCTCGCGGCCAAGGCAGCTCTGGAAGAGCGAATGTCCGACTACGAGGACTATCGCCAGCAGGTTGAAGCATTCAGCCCTGATAACGCGGAATTTCTTGGTCATATCGCAGATAGTTTTGGTAATAACTATCGCTTTAGTGAAGCTGTGGCATATGCCCGCGCCAGCATCGAGTTCGACCCGGGGTACTGGCAGGGCTACACCTTGTTGGGCAGTAATCTGATTCGTCTTGGCGAAGAAGAGGAAGGGCGCCGAAATCTAGAGATTGGATTTGATAACGATCCTTTCAACGTGATGACTTCCAATATGCTGAAAGTTTTCGACACCTTGGAGACTTATGCCACAGTGGAAAGCGAGCATTTCAAGGTGCATATGAGTGAACGCGACTCACTTGTTCTATGGCCTTACCTCGAGCCGCTGCTAGAGGAAAGCTGGACGACGCTGAGCGCAAAGTACAACTATGAGCCAGAAGGCAAAACACTTATCGAAGTCTTCGAGGATACAGCAGATTTCGCTGTCCGTTCAGTGGGACTGCCGGATATTGGCCCTTTGGTTGGTATCTGTTTCGGTAAAGTCATTACCCTCATTTCGCCAGATACGCTGACGGCAAACTGGCAGGAGATCGTCTGGCATGAGTTTGCACACGTCATCACCTTGCAGATGACCAATAACAGGATTCCGCGCTGGCTGTCAGAAGGCATATCAGTCTGGGAAGAGCGGGAAGGCAGGTCTTACTGGGGACGCAGTCAGGGCCTGGATCTGGTGCGTGCCGCGGAAGAGCAAAAGCTTTTGCCAATTGGCGATCTCAACAGCGGTTTCTCCGGCGCGCAGAACAATGCTGACCTGAGCTTTGCCTATTTCCAGTCCTATCTGGTAGTGGACTACATCACTGAAACCTTCGGCTTCAATAAACTCGTTGACCTGATTTACGAATATGGCGAGATCAAGGAGGAGTCAGAGCGCTTTCGAGCAGCATTAGACATGAGCCTGAATGAATTTGACGGTGGATTTCAGCGCTGGATTGATCAGCGGGTACAGGAAATTAATGTCTATGTCCATACGGAAGATGTGCCAGACGAGGGAGAAGGTCACGGTCACGGCATTCGAGAAAACAGCAGCGCTATCCTTGCAGAACTCTACAATAATGCTTCATTGAAGCAGCACATGCGCTCGCGAATCGAAGAAAACGAACGCGACTTTCAGGCCTATCTGCAATTAGGCATCGTACTGTTTAAGGAAGAGGCCTTTGCCGAAGCCAAACAGTATCTGGAAACAGCCTACGAGATGCTGCCCAGCTACACCGGTTACCCCAGCCCAGCATTGGTGCTGTCACAAATATATGATCGCGAAGGTAATCAAGAAGCAAAGTTACAGTGGTTGGAAACGCTGCTTGAAAACCTGCAGCATGACTATGGCGCCGCCATTGAGTTAGCAGAGTCGGCCCTTGCCGCAGCGGACTACGAGCGCGCAGCCTACTATGTTGACCGGGCGATCCAAGTTAACCCTTATCGCAATGATGTCCACGAGCTGAAGGCACGGTATGCTGAAGCGGTGAGCGATAGTGCCCTAGCAGTCACCGAATATGAAGTTCTGATGCAGCTTGAAATCAGTGATCCGGTAGAGGCGAGAACTAATCTGGCGGAGGCTTATCTTAATAATGGGCAGCCAGGGGAGGCCAAGCAGAATCTGCTTTACGCCCTCGAACAGGCTCCGAGTTTTGAACGTGCACAACAGCTTTTACTGGAGTCTGTTGCAGGAGAAACCGGCCAGTGAGATTGAGTTGCCTGGCGAATCTGTTTTTGCTGAGCTTATTGGCAGGTCCCGCTGTCGCGCAGGTGATGCCCTTACCCAGCAATAATGAAGATCTGGCAATCTACGGTACAGACATAGCGGAATTCACCTGGCTGCGCGGTCAGTATACCAACCATGGTGGTGGTCAGGGCGGGTATAGCTGGCGTCGTCGTGGTGGCTGGTGGGATACAGACTATCCTGACTCCGACGAAAATTTTTTGCGGGGTGTTCAGCGTTATACCAATGTTGATACGAGCCCGGGTAACCACACTTATATTCAGCTTACGGATCCGCGCTTATACGAACATATTTTTCTCTATATGAACTGGAAGCGGGTGCCAATTGGCTCATCCAATAGCGGTCCTAATTTTTCACCGGAAGAGATCGAAGCGCTGCGTGAATTTATGTTTCGCGGTGGCTTTGTCATGGTCGATGATTTTTGGGGGCAACCTCATCTTGATGACATGTTCGTGGAGATGGGGAAAATTTTCCCCGATCGCGACATCGTGAAACTGGACGCCAGTCACGAAATTTTTCACACTTTTTTTGATATTGATGAAATCGCGCAGGTGCCGGGTCGAATGGTGACCTGGGACTTTGGTGGTTTCATGAATCTCGATGACCCGAGTTACCCTCCTGAGGTGTATGCAGTTTTGGATGATGATGGTCGGGTAATGATGGTGGCAAACTACAACACAGATCTGGGAGATGGTTGGGAGCATACTTTTTATGCCGGCTATCCCACCAGATCTACCAACGAAGCCTACAAAATCGGGATTAATTTTCTCATTTATGCATTTAGCCATTGAGCGACTGAAATAAAGGACTAAACCATGGCAGAACAAGAAGAAGTACTGGATATCGAGGGTCAGGATGATATTGCTCTGGTCAAACGCATGCAGGATGGTCGTGACCAGATTGTTGGCGAGATCAAGAAAGTTATCATTGGCCAGGAAGATATTATCGATGAACTGCTGATCGCGTTATTTGGTGGTGGTCACGTGCTGGTGACCGGTGTTCCTGGTCTGGCAAAGACCCTGCTGATCAAGACCGTGGCCGATATCCTGCAAGTTGACTTCAGCCGTATTCAGTTTACGCCTGACTTGATGCCAGCTGATGTAGTGGGCTCCGAGGTCGTTGAGGAATCGGCAGAAGGTGGGCGCCAGCTCAAGTTTGTCAAAGGGCCAATCTTCACCAATATACTGCTAGCGGATGAAATTAATCGAACACCTCCCAAGACCCAGTCCTCGCTATTGGAGGCTATGGAGGAAAGGCAGGTGACGGCGGCCGGGGTCACCTATCCCATGTCCAAGCCCTTCTTCGTGCTGGCGACTCAAAACCCGATCGAATTGGAAGGGACCTACCCCTTGCCTGAGGCACAGTTGGACCGCTTCATGTTTAAAATCGAGCTTGGCTATCTTTCTGAAGATGATGAAGTGAAGGTGGTGAGCCAGACCACACAAACTCATGATAGTGGACTCGCTCACCCATTGAGCGGCGAGGATATACTGGAATTTCAGCGCATCGCACGCCAGGTACCAGCAGCTGAAGCGGTGATCAAATATGCTGTGAGACTCGTGCATGCATCTCGCCCCCAGAGTGAGACAGCGCCGGACTTCATCAAGGATTGGGTCAGCTGGGGGGCAGGTATTCGCGCTTCACAGAATTTAATTCTCGCTGGTAAGGTGAGGGCCTTGCTCCTGGGTCGCTACAATGTTTCCTACGGCGATGTGCGCGCCCTGGCACCTTCGGTGCTGCGACATCGTGTATTGCTGAATTTTCACGCTGAAGCGGAACGCGTCACTACCGACGACGTAATCAAGCGCTTGCTGGAAGCAGTACCTGAGCCGAGCTCCGAGATTTGAGCTCGGCCTTCGTTCATCATTGAAAAATTAACGCTATGGCAGATTCCATCAACTTCCTTGACCCTGATGTGCTCGCAGGCCTCAGTAATCTTGAATTGCGGGCGCGGGTAGTGGTGGAAGGTTTTCTCTCGGGCCTGCACAAGAGCCCGAACCGCGGATTCAGTGTTGAATTCAATGATTACCGCCACTATCAGCGCGGCGACGATATGCGCCACGTGGACTGGAAACTCTACGCGCGCAGCGACAATATGTACATCAAGCAATATGAAGATGAGACTAATGTACGATGTATGATTTTGCTGGATACCAGTGCCTCCATGGCATACAGCTCCGGGGGAATGAGTAAGCTTAACTACGGCATTACCTTGGCCTCTGCCCTCGCCTATTTCATCATGAAGCAGCGCGATGCCGTGGGTCTGATAACCTTTGATGATCAAGTTAGGGAATATATCCCAGCCAAGTGCAGGCAACCGCATCTGATGCATGTTCTGCGTACCCTTTCCACGGTAGAAACTGGCAAAAAAACTGACACGGTAAAGCCGCTAACTGATCTTGCTGCATCATTGAACAAGAAGAGCATCGTAATTCTCATTTCAGATATGCTGGATGACGAAGAGCGAGTAATTAATACGCTGCAGAATTTGCGGGGAATGGGCAACGACATCATTACATTCCAAATCATGGATGATGCGGAACTCAACTTTCCGTTCAATGAAGCATCAGAGTTCATCGACATGGAAGACAATGAATCTTATATCACGTCACCCGCAGCGATACGGAATGCCTACCTGGAAAACCTTAATGAATTTTTGGGCTACTGTCGTAAAAAGTGCCAAAGCAGCGGGGTGGACTATTGCCTGCTCAATACTGGTGAGCCGCTGGACGAGGCTTTGTCTGCTTACATGTCCAAACGGGCCAAGAGTTTCTAGGAGTCGCAGTACGCCATGGTATTTCTGACACCGCTGTTCCTGTTAGGCCTATTGGCAGCTTTGATCCCGGTTGCAATTCACCTCATCCGTCGGGAAAAGCCACCCAAGATCATGTTCAGTACCATTCGATTTCTCAAGAAGACATCGAAGAAGCTGGTTTTGTTTCAGCACCTGCAGCAGATTGCCTTGTTACTGCTGCGGGTCGCTGTCATCGCCCTGCTGGTTATCGCGTTCGCCAGGCCACTATTGAATCAATCGGTCGCGCGATTGGTGGATGCGGACCCACAGTCAGCCGTCATCCTGTTGGATACTTCCATGAGCATGCGCTATGGCGATAATTTCGACGAAGCCAAGGCTGAGGCGCTGAATGTATTGGATCGCTTTACTGGAGGAGACGAAGTTGCACTGATTGCATTTTCCGTTAGCGCCGAGTTGGTACGCGAACTGGATGCAGATGTCGGCAGAATCCGCGAACTCATTGAAGATATTGAAGAACCTGGCTACGGCGCGACCCGTTACTACCCTAATCTGCGCCTGGCCGATCAGTTGCTGGAAAACTCCCGTTATGAAAATCGTGCGATCTATCTGATTTCTGATTTTCAGGACATTGGCATGCAGGCGGCGGATGAAACCTGGAAGTTTGCGCCGGGCGTCGCATTGAATCTGATAGATGTAGGTGCAGCAGAAAGTGAAAACCTGGCCCTCACGGACGTGCGCGCGCCAGAGCAACTTCTCGAAGATTCTGCGCAACAGCGGATCCTGGCGCGGGTGCGAAGCAGCGGCACGCGGCTGGTTGAACAGGGGGAGGTTAGCCTTAGCCTGAATGGGCAAATGATTGATCGGGCCGAGCTGGATCTTGCTGATCGTTCAGAGCAGGTCGTTACCTTTGATGTCGAATTCGATGCTGAGGGTACCTACGTGGGAGAAGTGCGGGTAAGCGGCGATGGGTTCATTGATGACAATGCCTATTATTTTACGGTCGATGTCCTGCCTAAAATCAACGTACTGCTGGTTAATGGTGAGTCATCCGCTAATTGGTTTGACGACGAGGGTCACTGGTTTGGGCTGGCGGTGAGCAGTACAGAGGGGTCGCCATTCGCCCTGCAGACTATCGAATCAGCGGAATTGTCTGCTTCCGCGTTGCGCCAGAGTGATGTCGTGGCATTGCTCAATGTGGGCGATCTCAGCACCGACCAGGCAAGCGAATTGACCGATTACGTCAACCAGGGGGGTAGTCTGCTGATTGCACCTGGAGACCGGGTCGATGCTGAGTTGTTCAATCGCCAGTTTGGAGAAATCACGCCGGGCCAGCTCCAGAGCACAGATATGCTAGGCCGCGGCGATTACCTGGTGATTGCAGACTATGATCGGCGGCACCCGATTCTGCGACCACTGGAGAGCGATTGGATGGCGCGCTTTAAGGGGCATTGGCTGCTTATGCCAACTGAGGAAGCCAATGTGCTCATGCAGTTCGACAACACTGAGGCGGCGTTGGTTGAAAAAGATGTTGGTGAGGGCAGAGTGCTGCTGTTTGCTTCGAGTCTGGATCTGGAGTGGAATAATTTGCCGCTGCAGGGGCTATTTCTGCCTTTTATCCATGAAACTCTGAGACACCTCGTACAATCAGAGATCGGGCCAAGGTCATTCAACATTGGCGACAGCATTAACTTTTCCTTGCCCGGATCAGAGCAAAACTCTGTCATCGTTAGCAACGTCGACAATCAAACCTTCAGTCTGGCAGAGAACAACGTTTTGATCGCCAGCGAACCTGGAATACTGACCGCCTCGGCTGGCGATAGTGCGGCGCGCTATGCAGTAAATATACTGCCTGAAGAGAGCAATCTGACTCGATTACCTCTTTCGACCCTTTATGATGCTGTAGTTAACCCGGACACCAGTCCGATGCAGTCACGCGCGGTTCAAACCGCACAACTCATCGAAGAGTTGGAGCGTCCGCAACGGCTGTGGTGGTGGATTCTTGGTCTGGTGATGTTGCTGCTGCTGATGGAAGTTGTGATTGCCAATCGTACCTACCGATAGTCCTGCTTAATATTTCGATTGTCTTGTCTGGCTTATTTGTCCTGGATCCGAATGTTTTTGGTTGTCCGCCCTATATGCGCGTCAGGGTGAAGGGGGAAGGTAGCAGAGAATATACAATGTATTCGGCTTAGGCTTTTAAACTATTACGACCACGCTCTAGTCCGTAACTGGTTTCTCGAAGTCCTCGGGCTTGGTCATAAATCCCAGCCGTTTAGCCCGTCGCTCCCAGTTTTTGCGGGCCAATGCCTGCATGTTCTCTTCGTTATCAGACTCATCAACAATTTCAAGACCGAGCAGAGTCTCGATGATGTCTTCCATAGTCACAATACCTTCCATACCACCGAATTCATCTACCACCAGTGCCAGATGTTCCTTCTTGATGATGAATGTGTCGAGAAGGTCGGGAATGGGCAGGGTTTTATGCACCACGATGATATCTCGTCGCAAGTCCCGCAGATTCTTTTCATCCTTTTCGTCTACTAGGTTCAGTAAAACATCATCCTTCAAGACGTAACCTGTCACGTTGTCATTTTTATCGTGATAGATAGGGATTCTGGAAAAGGGCAGATCCGCATGCTGCTCATGAAACTCTCTAACCGTGGAGGTTTCACTGGCTGCAATCACCACTATGCGCGGAGTCATCACATCCTTGACCAGCACCTTCGAAAAGCGTAGTAGGTTGTGGATTATCGTCTGCTCATTTTCCTCAAGAACGCCGTGCTCTTTGCCAATTTCGGCCATAGCCAGAAAATCGCTGCGGCTAAGGACGGGTTTGTCTTTTTCTTTTTTCAGGTGACGAGTGATGTACTGGCTAATCCATACCAACGGCGCGAGTAGCAGCAGCATGACTTTCAGAGCCGCGATGCTAAAAGGGGTCAGCGCTTCCCAATTGTTAGCTCCCATGGTCTTGGGGATGACTTCTGAAAAGATCAGGATCGCCAGCGTCATCAGGCCAGCAATAAGAGCCTCCAGGCTTATCAGGGGAATACCTGCGATGGTGAGCATGGATTCCCCAAAAATTTCAGCTGCCTGGGACCCGACGCCGATCGCTCCAACGGTGTGGGCAATTGTGTTCAAGGTCAGGATGGCGGCCAGCGGTCGGTCGATATCATCCTTGAAACGCACCAAGTCATCCGCGATTCGCGACTGCCGCTGTTGCTGAATGCCCACATAGGCAGGGGTAATACTTAGCAACACGGCTTCAAGAATGGAGCAGAGAAACGAGAACAGTATACTTATTAAGAAGAAGGCGGCTAACAGTGCCATTGTCTTTAGATGAGCTTCGAATTAGACGAGGATTGTGTCATGAATTGGGGGTAGGGTGCTAGATTGTGGTTATACGGGGTTTGGGTCGATAAGAATTCTGCCCTGACCCTCGGGTTGGCCAGGCTCGCTAAACTCAGGAAGCCAGGCTCGCTCGCGCCTGTGCGCTGGTTGTTGGCTTGCGACGAAACAGATTCCGCAGCCGTTGCGGCAGAGCCAGCATCGCAGGTGTAACGATCAGCGTCAGTATGGTGGCGAAGGAGAGTCCGAACACGATGGCAGAGGCGAGGCTGACCCATTGCGAAGTAATAGGGCCGCCCACTTCGATTTCTGCACCTATAAGGTCTACTGAAACACCCATTGCCAGGGGCAATAGTCCAAAACCGGTCGTGAACGTTGTCAAGAATACTGGCCGCAGGCGCTGGACACCGGTGTGCACAATTATTTTCCTCAATTCCCAGTCGGGGTGTTCGTGACGCAACACATTGAAGGTGTCAATGAGTACGATATTGTTATTCACAATAATTCCCGACAGTGCAACGATGCCAATACCGGTAAGGATTACCGAGAAAGTTTGGCCCGTCGTGAGCAGACCTAAGAGCACGCCAGCGGTAGAGAGCAGAACCGATGAAAGGATCAAGAGTGCTTGATAGTAGCTGTTGAACTGAGTAACAAGAAGAATCGCCATCAGGGCCATGGCCAGCGAGAAAGCCTGGCCAAGGAAGGCTGCGGACTGCTCCTGCTCTTCGTTGGCACCCCGGAACTGATAGATTACACCATTTTCAGGTGGATTCTCTTCTAGCCAGGCGGAGATTTCCCGTAGCTTATTGTCAGCCACCACGCCGGGAGCAGGGTTTGCACGCACATAAACCACGCGGGCACCATCTACCCTTTGGATGGAACTAACTTTCGGTTGCGCGACGCGAGAGACAAAACTGCTAATGGGCACTGGTCCGTTTACAGTGCTGATTCGAATGTCTTCCATCTGATCAATGCCGCGATATTCAGCAGGATAGCGAACTCGAATGTCGACTTCCTCCTCACTGTCATCGGGGCGATAGTCACCCATAAAGATGCCGTTAGTCATTAATTGGATCGCAGTACCAATTTCGGTCATATTGGCGCCGAGCATGGCGGCGCGAGCGCGATCCACGATGAATTCCAATTCGATGCCAGGAATGGGTGCGGTATCGTCAATGTCGATGAGTTCTGAGCCCAACTCTTTTTCCATATAGGTACGAATGCGAGTGGCCTCGGCAAACAGTTGGTCTAGGTCGTCTCCGGAAAGTTCAATTTGAATTTCTTTACCCACTGGTGGGCCATTCTCAACGGTAACCACCTCGGCGCGCACGCCAGGCATGTTGGCGATAGCTTCTCGATACAGGTTTTCCACCTCAAAGCCGTCGATGTCGCGGTCTCTACGATCAGTCATTTCGACAAAAATGCTGCCAATTAGATCTGGCGCGGTTTGCTGGTCACCACCCATCTGCTGACCTGCACCTGATTGGGTAATAATCCCCTTGATGTGTCCAGCTGCACGGATGCGGGACTCCACATCCAGCATGACATTGCGCACCTCTGCGGGTGAGAAGTTGCCGCGGGCAAAAACCTGAATCCGGGTCTGGCTGGGCTCGACGCCGGTGAAGAATTCAATACCCGCACCGTAGCGGCCATAGGCAGTCACGATAGTAATCAGCATCAGGATGCTGAGAACAAACACCGCAATCGGCATGCGCACTGCAAGATCAAGTACCTTGGCATAGTAGCCAGTAACACCCCGCGTTTGTTCCGGATCACCCTTCTCAAGCGCCTGCAGATAGCCACTGTCGCCGCCAGTTGAGCGGCCTATTAGCGCGCCAATCGTTGGTGCAAACAGCAGCGCGTAAAACAGGGAACCAATTAAGACGGCGAATACGGTGATCGGGAGGTAACTCATAAACTGCCCCGCTACACCAGGCCAGAACATGATGGGCAGAAAAGCTGCCAGGGTAGTGGCTGTAGACGCCAGGATCGGCCAAAACATACGATCTACTGCCATGCGATAGGCCTCGATACTATCCATACCCTCGGCCATTTTACGGTCAGCGTATTCCACCATAACGATGGCGCCGTCAATAAGCATGCCGAGACCAAGCAGCAAGCCAAAAATTACCATGAAGTTGTAGGTGAACCCCAGCAGGCTGATGATGATGAAGGCAAAGAAGAAGGAGAATGGTACAGCAAGTGTGACTAGCAAGCCGGAACGTACCCCCACCGATGCTATGACCACGATCAAAACTAGAACCATGGCTGTGGCCATATTCCCCTGCAGTCCCATATTCTGTTCTATGACTAGCGGAGCAGTGTTGTTGATGTATGACACGGATACGGCTGGCGGCAGGGTGGGGCGAATCTCATTCACGACCGTGTCGACCTGGGTCATAGCCTCAACCAGGTTCGCACCATTACGTTTCATGACGTTGAGAGAGATCGACGATGAGCCATTGGCGAAAGCGTAGCGCGTTGCATCCTTAAAAGTGCGGCGCACATCGGCAATGTCAGAGACTGTGAGCACACCGTCTGCAGACGAAGCCAGGGGCAGATCAAAGAGGTCGCCGGCGTTTTCGATCAGACCGGGTACTTTGACGGAAAAGCTTCCCTGTCCGGTGTCAACCTGGCCAGCAGGGATCAAGCGGTTATTGCTGGTGACGGCCTGGACAATTGCAGAATTAGGGATACCGTAAGTCTCAAGCTTGGCCGGGTCTATGACTGCTTCCAGCAATTCCTCGCGATTGCCTACCATCGCCGCTTCCAACACAGGTGGCAGAATTTCAATTTCGCGTTGCAGCTCTTCGGCAATTCGAAGCAGAACTCGCTCCGGAACACCCTCTCCGCCAATGGCGATCTGGACAATCGGGAGCTCAGCGGCGGAGACTTCAGTGATGAGAGGCTCTTCCGTATTTTGCGGGAAGCGCGCCTTGGAACGATTGATGGCCTCGCGCACATCTGCCAGGGCGGTAGAAGACTCGAAGTCGATATCGAACTCAGTAATTATGGTTGCAGCGTTTTCACTGGAGAAGGAGCTGATCTGGGTAATGCCGTCCAGGATTTTGAGTTCCAGCTCTGCAGGTTTGGCGAGCAAACGCTCCGCGTCTTCTGGGGAAATGCCCTCGTGAATGATAGTGGTCACGATGATTGGCACGTCAACGTCAGGGTTCAATTCGACGGGGATGGTGAGGTAGGAAGCAAATCCAGTCAGCATAATTGCGACGAACACGCTCAAGGTGGTTCGAGAACGAGCTACAGCGGTGTCTATGTAATTAATCATAAGGCTTGTTCGCTATTAGCTTGCTGCTACTGATCCCATTCAAAGTTGGCGGCTACGGTCTGTCCGCTGAAAACAATTTCCTGGCCGACGGTAACCAGGGTGACTGCGCCTTGAAGGCCGGTCACCCAGATGCCTGGATTAAGTTGGTTGGTGTCGTCGCCGACTATATTGACCTTGCGGAAAGCAACCTTGTCGCCCGCCTCAATCAGCTTGACACCAATGTCCCCATTATCGTCTAGGGTTAGTGCGGAAGAGGGGATACGATGAGCCATGACCTCATCTGCATCCACCAGAATTTCGGTAGTAATGCCTTCGCGTATGGTCTGATCGCTTGGATCAACTTCCACTTCGATGCGATAACTGCGGGATACGGGATCTGCCGCCGCAGACAGAAAAGTCACGGTGCCAGTAACACGCTGTCCGTTGAGAAGGACACCATCCACAGCTGCGCCGACCTGAATACGGGTCACTTCTTGTTCCGGGACCAGCCCGACCAGAAGCATCGGGCTGTCATCGAGCACAGAAGCACAGGCGGTTCCCGCGTTCAGTAAATCTCCAACTTCGACAGTGCGCGTTTCAATGACGCCGTCGAAGGGAGCAACGATTTGGGTTCGATCGACCGCGAGTTGTGCCCTTGCAACTGCTGCTTGGGATGATTCCAATGCAGCCTTGAGTTGAGCGACCGCTACGTCAGACTGAAGATTGCGTGCCTGCAAATCCACCGCGGCATCGTACTCGAACTGGGCGCGCTCGCGCTGGGCTACGGCTTCGTTGAGATTAGCTGCACGGTCGTCGGTAGCGATCTCACACAACACATCACCTGCCTGCACACGCGCACCTCGCGCCACGGGGTTACTGACAATGCGGCCAGCCTGCTCAGCCCGGACCTGGACGTGACGAAAGGCCTGGGTTCTTCCTCTTACCAATAGCTGTTCGGTATAAGGTTCCGGGCCAATGCGTTCGGCCCGCACCGAGATGACGTTGGGATCTTCGCTAACCGGTTGGCCTTCAGCTACTGCCTGGATTTCGCGCTCAGGCGCTGCCCGGACTTCTGCGGTGCTGGTGCCAGAGCGCGGAATCCACATCCACACGGTGATAAACGCAAGAATGGCAAGGGCTACTACATGTTGCTTTTTCACTGAGGCCTCCAGCCTTCAAGACGGACGAGCAGTTGTCGCGCGCCACCAGATACGGTTTGCGGTCTTGCAAGATATATATGAGTCAAGGTAACTGAC
>Ga0315330_10001702_pt1 | contig 14920 bp, 12 predicted proteins | sample M140m34915metaG_FD_203453 | JGI IMG/M metagenome (GOLD analysis project Ga0315330, IMG submission 203453) | Ammonia-oxidizing marine archaeal communities from Monterey Bay, California, United States - M1 40m 34915 | ecosystem: Environmental > Aquatic > Marine > Intertidal zone | place: USA...
CATTATTAATCCTAACCACATACCAATCCCTATAGCAGTATTTTTTCCTCCAGAACCATCTAGTCCTAATATCATGGCGCTATGAACGTAACCGTTTATCCAAGCTAATATTAATCCAGACAAAACCGTAATTGCAGCTGCCCATCTAAAGTAAAACAAGGCCGCTGGAGCAATAACTTTTCCTATGGCCGGTTTTTGATCATCAGGAATTTTTGGCATATTTGGAATTTGAACAAAGTTAAAATACCACAACAAACCAATCCACATTATTGCCACAACAACATGAATAAACCTAAATAACCAGCTCCAAAATAATGTATCGAAAACAAAACCGTCCCCTAAAAAATGAAGGGCTAAAAATAATAAAATTGCTATACCTAGAGATAGATGAACTGTTTTTGATAATGATTGCAATATACTAGTCATGATTCCTTTATAACACAATTTTTACATTCAGGCAGTTTTTTTCATAGGATTTTCACCCATTATTTCTTTAATAAATTTGCCAGTATAGCTCTCTTTTACTGTCGAAACCTTTTCAGGTGTTCCTTCAGCAATAATTTTTCCACCATTCACGCCTCCTTCAGGACCCATATCAATAATATGATCAGCTGTTTTAATCACATCTAAATTATGTTCAATTACCACCACGGTGTTTCCAGTATTGGCAAACGCTTGTAGAATTTCTAACAATTTTTTAATATCATGAGAGTGTAGACCAGTTGTAGGCTCATCTAATATATATAGAGTTCTTCCAGTCGGTCTTTTAGAAAGTTCTTTAGCAAGTTTTATTCTTTGAGCTTCTCCACCAGATAGAGTAGTGGCTTGCTGACCTATTTTCATATATCCTAAGCCTACATGTTTAAGTGTTATCAATTTCGACCTTATATTCTGTATATTTTCAAAAAATTCACATCCCTCATCTACTGTCATATCTAGTACGTCTGCAATATTTTTGTTCTTAAATCTTATTTCTAAAGTTTCTCTATTGTATCTTGCTCCTTTGCATGTATCGCACGGAATAAAAACGTCAGGTAAGAAGTGCATCTCATAAGTTATCACACCGTCACCTTCACAAGTTTCACATCTTCCGCCTTTTACATTAAAGGAATATCTTCCAACTTTATATCCTCTAGCTTTTGACTCTGGTAATCCAGCAAACCATTCCCTAATAGGACCAAAAGCTCCAGTATAGGTAGCAGGGTTTGATCTAGGAGTTCTCCCAATAGGTGATTGATCAATATCGATAATTTTATCAATTAATTCTGTTCCTTTGAAACCAGTAAAAGCTTTGGGAACTTTTCGACTTTTATTTTTGTTAAGCATTAAATTAAAAGCATTGTATAAAGTGTGTAAAATTAAAGTTGATTTACCGCTACCCGACACTCCTGTTACACAAGTGAAAGTTCCAACAGGAATTTTTAAGTTAACTTTTTTAAGATTATTTCCACTGGCTCCACTTATTTCAATAAACCTTCCATTTTTTGCTAGTCTTCTTTTTTTTGGTATGGCAATAAATTTCTTTCCTGACAAATAGTCACCGGTTATACTTTTTGAATTACTAATAATTTCTTTAACAGTGCCATCAGCTACAATTTGCCCCCCGTTTAATCCAGCTTCTGGACCTATATCAATTATATGATCTGAATTTTCCATGGTTTCAATATCATGCTCAACTACAATAACAGTATTGCCAAGATCTCTTAATTTTTTAAGAGCTTTAATTAATTTCTTGTTATCTCTTTGATGCAAACCTATCGATGGCTCGTCCAAAACATATAATACACCTGTAAGTCCAGAACCGATTTGAGAAGCTAATCTTATTCTTTGTGCCTCACCTCCTGACAAGGTTCCTGACTCTCTAGATAAAGTTAGATAATTCAGCCCCACATTTAATAGGAAGTTTAATCTCTCATTTATTTCTTTTAATATATGCTGAGCAATTTTATTCTCACGATCAGTTAAAACATTTTGTAAATTTTCAAACCATTTTTGAGCATCATCAATTGATTTTTCAGTTACTTCGCTTATATTTAGTGAGTTTATTTTTATACAAAGAGCTTCATCTTTAAGCCTCATACCTTTACATTTTTCACAATCCGACTCACTCTGGTATTGGGAGATTTCTTCTCTTTTCCACTCACTATCTGTTTCTAAGTAACGTCTTTCAAGATTATTAACTACACCTTCAAAAGTTTTTTTAGTTGAGTAAGACTCATAACCATCATCATAAGAAAATTTTATTTCCTCTTCATCTGATCCATATAAAATAACGTCTTGAATTTTTTTTGGGATTTTTTTCCAGGAATCTGTCATTGATATTTTATAATGTTTTGCTATAGACGCTAATGTCTGAGCATAATATAAAGAGGTAGATTTGGCCCATGGTTCAATAACTCCATCTTGAAGACTTTTTTTATGATCTGAAACCACTAAGTTAGGATCTACGTTTAGGTTATGACCAATTCCCTCACATTCTTCACATGCACCATAGGGTGAATTAAAAGAAAATAGTCTTGGTTCAATTTCTTCAATTGTAAATCCGCTCTCCGGACATGAAAATTTTGATGAAAAAGTAATAGTTTCACGTTTTCTAAATTTTTTAGGCAGTGTTTCATTTTCATACTCAACTACAAGTAATCCATTTGAGAGATTAACAGCTGTCTCAACACTGTCCGCCAACCTATTTCCCAGACTAGAGTTTAGGATCACTCTATCTACTATAATTGAAATTTCATGTTTAAGTTTCTTATTTAAATTTGGGAATTCATCAATATTTAGATATTTGCCATCAACTTTTATTTTAGTGAAACCTCTTTTTTTATAATTTAGAATTTCTTTTTTATATTCACCTTTTCTGCCTCTAACTATTGGAGAAAGAAGATAAATCGTGCTATCTTTTGGTAATTTTTTAATCTTATCTACCATTTCACTTATTGGCTGTGAAACTATTGGTTTACCTGTAAAAGGCGAATAAGGAATACCTACTCGAGCAAATAGAACTCTCATATAATCATAAATTTCAGTCACTGTTGCTACTGTTGATCTTGGATTCTTAGAGGTATTTTTTTGTTCAATAGATATTGCTGGACTTAAGCCTTCAATCAAATCCACTTTAGGTTTTTTCATTTTGTCTAAAAACTGTCTTGCGTAAGAAGACAAGCTTTCAACATACCTTCTTTGTCCCTCTGCATATATAGTGTCAAATGCAAGAGATGATTTTCCAGACCCAGATAGACCAGTAATAACCACTAATTTCTCTTTTGGTATCTCAAGAGAAACATTTTTTAAGTTGTGTTCTTTAGCGCCTTTTACAACGATTTTTTTCAACATATTTTTTTACCCTAAATAACATACACCTTATAATTATTAAGTAATTATGATATAAATAACTACTTTTATAAATAATTAATCAAAATTTATTCAAAATTATTATGGCTGGAAGTTTAAATAAAGTACAATTAATAGGTCGTTTAGGCGCAGACCCAGAAATCAAGCAAATGGTCAATGGAAAAAGTGTTGCTAGACTTAGTATTGCTACAAGTCAAAGCTGGAAAGATAAATCTAGCGGTGAAAAAAAAGAAAAAACAGAATGGCATCGAGTTGTAATTTTCAATGAAGGCCTAGTAAATGTAGTTCAACAGTACGTTAAAAAAGGGGCTAACGTTTATGTTGAAGGACAGTTAAGCACTAGAAAATGGAAAGATGAAGCTACTGGTCAAGATAAGTATTCAACTGAAATAGTCTTACAAGGATACAACTCAAGTTTAACAATGTTAGATAGTAGAGGTAATAATGGAAGTTCTAATTTAGTATCTGAGAATAAAAGTTCACTACCTAAAGAAAATTTAAATCAAGACAATTCTGATTTAGACGATGAAATTCCTTTCTAAAATTTCATGGAAAAAAATACTGTAGAGAAAAATAAATCCTTTAAACCTATTTTTGTTCAAGATGAAATGAGTTCATCTTATCTCTCTTATGCAATGAGTGTAATTGTAAGCAGAGCTCTTCCTGATGTTAGAGATGGATTAAAACCTGTTCACAGAAGAATAATATATGCAATGTATAAAGGCGGATATGATTGGGGTAAACCTTTTAGAAAATCAGCTCGTATAGTAGGAGATGTTATCGGTAAATACCATCCCCATGGAGATCAATCTGTCTACGATGCATTAGTTAGATTAGTTCAAGACTTTTCAATGAGCGTTCCACTTATTTCTGGACAAGGAAATTTTGGTTCCATCGATGGTGATCCACCCGCAGCAATGAGATATACAGAAACAAAATTGGGAAAAATTGCACAGTTTTTAACTGAAGATTTAGAAAAAAATACAGTTAGTTATCGTAGTAATTACGATGAAACGGAAAAAGAACCTGAAGTTTTACCATCTCAATATCCAAATATTTTAGTTAATGGCGCTGGAGGTATTGCTGTTGGAATGGCTACAAGTATTCCTCCCCACAATTTAGGTGAGATTATTAATGGAACTATTGCCTATATAAATAATAAAGATATTACGATCGCCCAATTAATGAAACATGTGCCTGGCCCAGATTTTCCGACGGGAGGAATAATAATAGGAAAAGATATTATTAAACAAGGATACAATAAAGGCAGAGGTTCTTTTAAAATTAGAGGTGAAATTGATTTAGAAGAAAAAAAATCAGGTAGAGATACACTAATTATTAAATCTATTCCATACCAAGTAAATAAATCCATTTTGATAGAAAAAATTGCTCAACTTGTAAGAGATAAAAAGATTGAGGGAATAAGAGATATAAGAGATGAGTCAAATAGAGAAGGTATTAGAGTTGTTATTGAATTGAGAAAAGCGATAGAGCCAGAAACAATCAGAAGACAGCTATATAAACTTACTAATATTGAGAGTTCTTTTGGTTTTAATACATTAGCGATTGTAAATAACAAACCAAAGATACTTAATCTAAAAGAATTTATATCTGAATTTTTAAAATTTAGAGAGTCCACAGTCATAAAAAGAGTTAAATTTGATTTAAAAAAAGCTGAAGAAAGAGCTCATATTTTAATTGGTTTAGCCACGGCAGTAGAAAATATTGACGAAATAATTAAGATAATAAAAAATTCAAAAAACACAGAAATAGCAAAGAAAAACTTGTTATCAAAAAAATGGAAAATAAAAAAAAGTGTAAAATTAATAACTTTGATTGAAAAAAAGAAAAATATTACAAGTTACTCATTAACTGATGAACAGGTAAACGCTATTTTAGAATTGAGATTACAAAAACTTACAGCCTATGGAATAGGTGAAATTGAAAGTGAAATTAATAAACTTGCTGAATTAATTATTGAATATAATAAGATTATTAATTCTAAAAAAGAACTTTATAAATTAATTACTGAAGAACTTGAAAAAATTAAGGACAAATTCGCCTCACCAAGAAAAACAAAAATTATAGATGCAGTTCTTAATTATAACATAGAAGAGACTATTCAAAAAGAGTCTGTAGTTATCAGTATAACTAATCAAGGCTATATAAAACGTAGTCCTTTAAGCTCTTTAAAACCTCAAAAAAGAGGCGGAAAAGGAAAGACAGGCATCTCAACTAGAGAAGAGGACTTTGTAGTACAAATATTTACCGCTAACACCCATACCCCAGTTTTATTTTTTTCTACTCAAGGCTTGGTTTATAAAATTAAAGCGCATAAAATCCCAGAAGGGACCGCAGCCTCAAAAGGTAAATCTATATTTAATATTTTACCACTTAAAAGCCATCATTCTATTAGCTCTATTATGCCTTTACCTGAAGATGAGTCTGAGTGGAAAAACCTAATGGTTATTTTTGCAACTGCTAAAGGCAACATAAGAAAAAATACATTAGAAGATTTTGTAAATATAAATAACAGCGGTAAAATTGCTATGAAATTAGATCAAGATGACAGAATAATTGGAGTAAAGATTTGTAGGGATGATCAAGATATTTTATTAAGTACTCAGTTTGGTAAATGTATAAGGTTTAAATCTAAAAAATTAAGACTATTTAAAGGAAGATCTTCAAAAGGAATTAAAGGAATCCAATTAAACGATAAGGACAAAGTGATATCATTATCAATTTTAGATAATAGCAAGATAGACACAAAAACTATAAATAAAGATAAAAAAATTAAAAATGGATTAGATAAATTTATATTATCTGTTTCAGAAAACGGTTTTGGAAAAAGGTCATCTTATTTAGATTATAGAGTTACTAATAGAGGAGGAAAAGGCATTATCGGGATCATTAATTCTCCTAGAAATGGAAATATATCTTCATCACTTGTTGTGAGTGAAAATGATGAAATTATATTATCTACCGATAAAGGTAGTATTATGAGATGTGCTGTAAAAGAAATAAGAGTAGCGGGTCGTAACACCCAAGGCGTAAGAATTAAAAAATTATCTGGTAGTGAAAAAGTTGTATCGGTCATTAAAATTGAGGATAATATCCAATAGTCATGAAAACTGCTATTTATCCAGGAACCTTTGATCCAATTACGTATGGTCATATAGATGTTATTAATAAATCTTTAAATGTTTTTGATCGAGTAATCGTAGCCACGACAGACAATATTAATAAACATTATCATTTCTCAATTGATGAAAGATTGGATATTATAAATAACTCTCTATTCAAAGATTTAAGATTGAATAAAAAGAAAATTAAAGTTGTTCCTTTTGATTGCCTTACAATTGATTTATGTAAAAAATTTAATGCATCAACGATTATAAGGGGTTTAAGGGCAGTTTCAGATTTTGAATATGAGTTTCAATTAGCTGGAATGAATAAAAAATTAAACTCAAAAATTGAAACGATGTTTTTAATGTCTGATATTGAAAATCAAATTATCTCATCTAAATTTGTAAAAGAAATAGTAAATTTAGGAGGCAATATTGATAGATTTGTGACTAAATCTACTGTAAAAGTTCTCAAAAATAAAGTTTAATGAAAAAAATTATCTATTTATTTATTCTTTTTTTTAGTTTAGAAAATAGTTATATATTTGCTCAAAATAATCTTATGATCTTAAAATTAACTTACGGTAATGTTGAAATAGAACTTTATCCAGAAAAAGCACCAAATCATGTTAAGCGATTTAAGGAATTAGCTGATAACGGCAAATATGATGGAGTTGTTTTCCACAGAGTAATTGATGGTTTTATGGCTCAAACAGGCGATGTAAAATTCGGTAACTCAAATAATCCTGATTTTAATTTATCATTAGCTGGAACAGGAGGATCAGATTTACCTAATTTAAAAGCTGAGTTTACAGATATAGCACATACAAGAGGTGTAATCTCTGCAGCAAGATCTGCAGATCCTGATAGCGCTAATAGTCAATTTTTTATTTGTTTTGACTCTGCTCCTCATCTAGATAGACAATATTCTGCGTTCGGTAAAGTTATTAAGGGAATGGAATTTATAGATAAAATTAAAAGAGGTGATCCAAATAGTGGATCCGTTCCTGACCCAGATAAAATAATTTCTCTTAGATCAAAATAAAATTTAATGCATAGTAAAGAATTTTCATTTGAGTTAATAACTCAAGATGACAAGGCTAGGCTGGGAAAAATTTATACTCCACGAGGTATAATAAATACTCCAACTTTTATGCCCGTTGGCACACAAGGAACAGTTAAGGGTGTTTTTACTGATGATATTTTAAAAACTAATACAGAAATTATTTTAGGAAATACTTATCATTTACTTTTACGTCCAGGTGTAAAAATACTCAACCAATTTAAAGGTCTTCATGATTTTATGAATTGGAAAAAACCAATTTTAACCGACTCTGGAGGCTATCAAATTATGTCTCTTTCAAAATTTAACAAAATAGATACAAAAATTGGTGCAATATTTAATTCTCATATAGATGGAAAAAAAATAATATTAAGTCCTGAAAAAAGTATTCAAGTACAAAAAACTATTAACTCTGATATAATAATGGTTTTAGACGAGTGTCCAAAACTTACTTCTGATAAAAAAATATTATCAAAAGCAATCAACACGTCAACTAATTGGGCCAAAAGAAGCAAAATTGAATTTGGTAACAATAAATCTAAAGGTTTATTTGGTATAGCTCAGGGAGGATTATTTAAAGATCTAAGAATCGAAAGTATAGAAAAATTAATTGAAATTGATTTTAATGGATATGCAATGGGTGGACTTGCAGTTGGTGAAAATCAATCTGACATGTTTGAAATTTTAAACGAAACAACAGATTTTTTACCAAAACAAAAACCAAGATATCTTATGGGTGTTGGAACTCCCTCTGATATTCTAGGAGCTGTTAATGAAGGTATAGACATGTTTGATTGCGTTATGCCTACAAGGTCTGGAAGGACAGGTTTAGCCTTCACATGGAGAGGGAAGGTTAACTTAAAAAATTCAAAATATCAGAATGATAAAATGCCGCTAGATGAGAATTGCACTATTAGAGATTTAAACAAATATTCAAAAGGTTATTTAAATCATCTAATCAAATCCAATGAAATGATGGCGTCAATGCTTATTTCTTTACATAATATTAATTTTTATCAACAATTTATGCGCGAAATTCAGATCAACATACGGAATGGTTCATTTCAATCATTTTACAAAAAATATATAAATTTGTTCGATTAATTATTTGAAATTCAATTCATAAGTATATAAAAGACTTCTTCTGGAGGGCCCTTAGCTCAGTTGGTAGAGCACCTCCCTTTTAAGGAGGGTGTCGATGGTTCGAGTCCATCAGGGCTCACCAATAACTAAGTTTTTATTGGTGGGTATTTGACTATAACTTCATCAATCCAGTTTCTTAAATTTTCAATTCTTTGTTTGCTACTAGGATGTGTACTTAAAAAAACAGGTACTTCTTTACCTTTTTTACTATCAGACATTCGTTTCCATAAATTTACAGACTCTTTAATATTATAGCCAGACAAAGAGGAAAAAATTAAACCTAAGTAATCTGCTTCTGTCTCCTGTTTTCTACCAAAAGGATTCATGATTCCTAATTTAAGAATATCCAAACCTGTATTTTGTCCAACGGTATTTCTTGTTCTGTTTATTGCTCCGCCTAAAAAAATGTCAGCTACAGTTGTTCCCAAATTAATTGTCATCGCTTGACTCATTCTTTCAACTGAATGTCTTGCTACAGCATGAGCAATCTCGTGGCCCATTACAATTGATAAAGCATCTGTATTTTGAGAAATTTTTAATAATCCAGTATAGACAGCAATTTTTCCTCCCGGCATACACCATGCATTAATCATTTTATCGTTATCTACAAGTATATAATCCCACCCAAAATTTTTTGTTGGGTCTTCTTTCCCTTGTTGATCAAAAAAAGCCGTAACAGAATTTTCAATTTTTTTTCCAATATCAATAATTTCTCTTAATTGCTTTCCAGACGTAATTAATTTTGTTTTACTTTTAAATTTTTCATAAGCTGTAGCAGCTTGTTGATTAATACGTGCTTCAGGTATAATACTTAGTTGTCTTCTTTCTGTAATAGGTACGGTTGTACAGGATGACAATGCTAAAGAACAACAACTGCATCCAAAATATTCGAGAAATTTTCTTCTATTTATGTTATACATTTTACATTCATGATATTAAATAATAAAATACTAATTGCAATTTTTATCTTGATAATAATATTCATTATTTACTCTAGTTATTCTTAAAAAATGTCTGACCAAAATATTAAAAAATCTATTTTTGCTAAAATTAGAAATAATTTTATCGCGGGAATAGTTGTTTTAATACCTATTGGTATTACTCTTTACCTTACTCTCTTTCTTATAAGAATTTCAGGAAAAATAATCCCTAAAGAAATAAACCCTAACAATTATCTTCCTTTTGATATACCGGGAGTTGAGATTCTAATGGCACTTATTATAATTACTTTCATTGGATGGCTCTCTCTTTCTTTTTTAGGAAGAAAATTCTTTGAAATTTTTAATAATATTTTAAAAAAAATTCCTATACTTAGAACCATTTATTCTGCAATAGGACAGATGACAGAAAGTTTTACTAAAACAGACAATAAACAAAAAAGTGTTGTGCTATTAGAGTATCCTCGAAAAGGCGTATGGGCAGTTGGTTTTGCTACTAAAGAAAACGAGGGACTAATTAAAAATAAGTTAAAAGAGGAAATTATTAATGTTTTTGTACCAACTACACCTAATCCAACTAGTGGTTTTTTGTTAATGGTACCCAAAAAAGATTTGATATATCTTGATGTTACTTTTGAGCAAGCTTCGAAATTTATTGTTTCAGCTGGGACAACTAATATTGATTAAAATCATTTATATTAATAATTTCTGCTCTATCATAAAGCTTTAAAAGAAAAGAATATTTTTTTTGATTAATTTGATTTCTTATACTTTTTACGTAATTTTCAGCTAAATTAAAAAGATCTTCATGAATAACTGGGTCTGCAAACCTAAAATTTTTAATCCCGCTTTGCTGAAATCCTATTAAATCACCAAATCCTCTCAATTTTAAGTCTTCTTCAGCTATGAAAAAACCATCATCAGATTCTTTTAGAATTTTTATTCTTTTAATTGCGTTTTTACTTAAACCATCCTTGAATAACAGAATACAAGTTCCTTGTTTTAAACCTCTTCCAACTCTTCCTCTAAGTTGGTGTAATTGAGCTAATCCAAATTTATTTGCATTTTCGATAATTATTAAATTAGCATTTGGAAAATCAATTCCTACTTCTATAACTGTAGTAGATACAAGAATTGATATTTTTTTTTCTAAAAATTCTTTTAAAACTTTTTGTTTTTCATCTTTGTCTAAAGCACCATGAATAAGACCTACATGATTTTTAAATTTTTTATCAATTATTTGAAATTTTTTTTTAGCTGAGGAGTAGTCGAGAAACTTTGACTCCTCTATCAAAGGACAAACCCAGAAAACTTGATTTTTGTTTTGAATTTGTTTTTTTATATATGGCCAAAGTTCACTTAATTTTTTTTCAGGTTTACTCAATGTAATTATTTTCTTTCTTTGCGCAGGTTTTTCGGTAATTTTAGAAATATCCATGTCACCGTAAAGAGACATCATCATTGTTCTGGGTATTGGCGTGGCAGACATTAACAAAACATCACAATCATCGCCCCCTTTTTCTGCTAGATCGCTTCTTTGTTTAACTCCAAATTTATGTTGCTCATCAATTACTACCAATCCGAGCTTTTCAAAATTAATTTTTTTTTGAAATAATGCATGCGTGCCAATTAGTAATTTTGTTTTTCCACTCGACAGATTATTTAAGATTTCTTTTCTTTTTTTATAGTCTGTTTTACCTGTTAAAAATTCTATTCTTATATCAATTTTTTCAAAAATTTTTTTTGCAAGCTCGTAATGTTGTCTAGCTAAAATTTCAGTCGGACCCATCAGCGCACATTGATATCCACTTTTAATTACATTAATAATAGCTAACAATGAAACTATAGTTTTACCAGAACCTACATCACCTTGAATGATTCTAAACATTCTTTTATTGCTTAGAAGATCTTTATTTATTTCATTTGAGACATTAATTTGACTAGTTGTTAATTTAAACGGTAAATTATTAATTAAAAAGTTTGCATAATCATAATTAAATTTTTTTGGAAGTTTATTCTTTTTAATTCTTTTTCTATTTTCTGATAATGCTAAAAAGTTTGCACAAAGCTCATCAAATACAATTCGTCGAAAACTATTTGAATTATTGATTTTATCATTTTTATTAATGTGGAGATTTTTGATACTTTCATTCCAACCATTTAATTTATTTTTTTTAATAAAATTTTCGTCTAACCAGTCTTCTATTATTGGCATATCATTTATTACCTGTTCACTAATTGACCTATATTTTTTTTCGTTAATTCCTTTGGTAAGACTGTATTTGGGAATATTTTTTGTAATATAATCTTGATTTTCTAAATTGGTTACATAATCTGGATTTGTCATTTGGTACTTTTTATTAAAAAAATTAATTTTTCCGCTTATAATAACCCACTTATTTATTGGAAATAATTTTCTTAGATAGCCTTCACGACTATTAAAATATACAATATCTATTTTTCCAATTTCATCCTCACATAATATCTTATTAGGTAAGTTCCTTATTCTTGGAAAATTTAATTTTTTAACAAAGACTTTTACCGTCTGGATTTTTCCCACTTCTAATTCGTTTAATTTATAAACTTTAGTTCTGTCTGTTTCTGAGTAAGGTAAATTTAAGATTATGTCTTTTATCTTTTCAATTCTTTTTTTTTTTAAATATTTTGATAGTTGAGGACCTACACCTTTAAGTACGGTTATTTTATTAAATAAATAATCTTTTTTCATTAAAATGCTTAAAATATGTATAATATAATTTTATGAACAATAAATTAGAAATATTAAAAAAAAAATTAATTTATCGAGCTGGATATAGAGGTACAAAAGAAATGGATATTTTATTAAGCGCCTTTGTTAATAAAAATATCGATTTCTTCGATGAAACTCTTTTAAATGAATTGGACAATTTTTTAAGTTTTGAGGATGAAGTAATAATGAATTTTTATCAACATGATATAGTAGAAAATGAAATTGACAAAAATCAGGTATCAAAGATTTTTAAAAATTTTAAGATATAATGGCGGAGAGGGTGGGATTCGAACCCACGAACGAGTTGCCCCGTTGCTGGTTTTCAAGACCAGTGCTTTCAACCGCTCAGCCACCTCTCCTTGAAATTAATTTAGGTACTTTAATACTATCAAAGAGGTTAAATAACAATATATAAGTAGCATTATGTTGAACTAGTTAATAAGCATTAATTATGATAATTAGTAAAATGTTTAAATTTATTCTCAATTTATTATTTATATATTTTTTTATTACCACTCACACTTTTGCAAACGCAGATTTTAATCAATGGTTAAAAAAATTTCAAGCAAGAGCAATTAGCTCCGGTATATCAGATCGTGTAGTCATAGAAATTATGTCTCAAGCAAGATTTTTACCAAAAGTAATTGAGTACGACCGTTATCAGCCTGAATTTTATGAAGATACATTTACTTATATTAAAAAAAGATCATCTAGTCGTAAAATCAAAGAAGGATTAAAATTATATAAAAAAGAAAAATCAATCATTGAAACTGTTGAAAAAGATTTTGAAGTCGAAAAAGAATTGTTATTAGCTCTAATGGGAATAGAAACTAATTTTGGAAAATATTTAGGAAAAATGGATATAATTTCTTCTCTAGCAACTCTTAGCTTCGACGAACGTAGGAGTGAATTTTTTACGGAAGAATTATTAATATTACTTAGATTAGTTGACAGAAATATTATTGATAGAGATATTTTATATGGATCTTGGGCAGGAGCTTTTGGCAATTTTCAATTTATGCCAAGAACTATTAGAAACTATGCTATTGATTATAATAAAAATGAAACCATTGAATTAAAAAAAATCGAAGACTCCTTTGCATCTGCTGCAAATTATTTAAAAACTATAGGCTGGAAAAAAAATAGACCTTGTTTCTACAAAATAGAGTTAAAAGATAATATACCTAAAAAATATCTAAATTCATCAGCAAGAAACATTAAAAATAGAAAACAAATATCATTTCTAAAAAAATATATTAAAGATTTTGATAAATTAAACATTAAAGATAACCCAAAAGCAGCAATTATAATACCAGATAAAGATATTATTCCTGGTGCAGAAACTCTCTCACCAGCATATATAGTTTTTGAAAATTATGAAAAAATTTTAAATTGGAATAGATCATTGAGATTTGCCTTAGCGGTATGCACTTTAAAAGAAAGTTTTAAAGATGAAATTTAGATTAATTATTTTAATATTGTTTATTAGCTCGTGTTCACCTCATTTATCTACTTTTAATCAAAAAATTAATTATGCAGCAAAAGGTTTTGCATATATTTATAATGACAATGATTTTAACAATAAGATTATTAAAGGTAAAATGAACAATCAATTAATGCAAATCTCACATCAAAATTTAAGAACTGGAACTTTAGTTAAGATTTCAAATCCAAAAAATAGTGAAAGTATAGTTTTAAAAAATATTAAAAGAATAAAATACCCTGATTTCTATAAAATTTTGATAACAAAACCAGTTGCGGAAAAACTTAATTTAGATACCGACTTACCAATACTAGAGATAATTGAAATCAAAAAAAATAAGTCTTTTATCGCTGAAAAAGCTAAAATATATAATGAAGAAAAAAAAATATCATCAAAAGCGCCTGTTGCTTCTGTTCAAATTTCAAATATCTCAAAAAATAAAGTAAATATTGGAAAAAAAAAAGTTGATCAAATTTATATTTTGATAGGTTCGTTCTATTCAGAAAATACTGCTAAATTTTTAAAAAAAAGAATCATTGAAGACGTAACAGACTTAAATCATAAAAAACTTAAAATAAAAAAAATCAATAATAAAGAAACCCAAGTTATTTCAGGTCCATATACCTCTGTTAATTTATTAAAAAATGATTACATTAAGCTTAAAAGTTTTGGATTCGAAGAACTAGATATTTTTATCAATGAATAAACTCATTATTATAATAGTTTTATTTTTGGGGTTAACGTCAAGTTTGTTAGCTAATCCCAACTTACAAGCTCGAACAGGAATTTTAGTTGATTATGATTCTGATGAAATCTTGTTTGAATTGGACCCTGACTCTCAAATTTATCCAGCTTCCATGACAAAAATAATGACAGCAATTGTTGCATTTGATCTAATAAAAAAAAATAAACTATCCTTAGATGACCAATTTGTAGTTTCAGAAAATGCTTGGAGACTCTCTCAAGCAGGCTATTCATCAATGTTTATTATGATTAACGATCAAGTAAGCGTTGAAGATCTTTTGAAGGGAATTATTATTGCGTCAGGAAATGATGCATGTGTTGCTT
>Ga0315330_10001703_pt1 | contig 14918 bp, 13 predicted proteins | sample M140m34915metaG_FD_203453 | JGI IMG/M metagenome (GOLD analysis project Ga0315330, IMG submission 203453) | Ammonia-oxidizing marine archaeal communities from Monterey Bay, California, United States - M1 40m 34915 | ecosystem: Environmental > Aquatic > Marine > Intertidal zone | place: USA...
CGGTTTGAACTACATTTTTACCTGAACTAATACCCCATCTGGTAATGAGACGATGAATATGGGTGTCAACAGGGAATGCGGGAATTCCAAATGCCTGAGAAACCACAACTGAAGCTGTTTTATGTCCAACGCCGGGTAACTCTTCCAACAAATCAAGTTCTTTTGGAACCTCACCATTATATTTATTCACAAGAATTGCTGAAAGCTCATGAATGGCTTTTGATTTTCTTGGAGATAATCCACAAGGTCTAATGATTAACCTGATGTCATCAACATCTTGTTTGCTCATATCGAAAGGATTGTCAGCCAGTCGGAATAGGGCAGGAGTGATTTTATTGACTCGTTCATCCGTGCACTGTGCAGATAAAAGAACTGCGATTAAAAGTGTATATGGGTCTTTGTGATCCAAGGGGACAGGGGTCGTTGGGTAAAGCTTTTCCAACTCCGATATGATATAAGCGCCTTTTTCTTTTTTAGTCATTATCACGAAAATAGAAAATAGAAAATGGAAACGATACTGTTTTTGAAAAAAATAAAGTAAAACAATATTCCACTAGAAACGAGAAGGGTTGAGTAGTGAAAAAACACAAACCAAGCGTTATTCTTTCTAAAAAACAATACGACTAAAGGCGACAGAAAAAAAACGAGAACAAGTGCTAACGCCCACATAAATGTAAAGTGAACAGGTATTGTTACTCTTTTATGTGGTAATGTATGAACTACACTGACAGGATAATTAAATATTTTTGTTTCTTTAATGACAATTTCAGGGTAGGTGTTAAGAGCGCTTATGTTTTGATAATCAGCTAAATAAATAAATTGTCCATATTCTGTTTCAATACGCTGAACCAGATGACCGTTGTAACTTTGGTATACCGTACTGTCAACGACATTCACTTTTGTCTTTTTGTTTTCAGGTTCTAATTGGTTGTCAAGAAGCAGGAAAAATGAAAAAATAATTCCCAGAGTACAATTCAAATACACCCAATTTCTTCTCCAACCTTTTCTAAGACTGATGTAAAAGGCTTGAATTTCTTCTTTCTTTCTCTTTTGTTTTTTAGTGTAAGCCTTATGTGCTTGTTCTCTGTATTTATCGTATTTAGATTTGGGTTTGGGGCCTCTTTTTAATTTTATTTCTATCTCCTCGGGATTGATGATTTTCTCGTAAGCTTCTTTTATTTTTAAAAACTTCTTATGCGCATTTTTTTCTTTATTGACATCAGGGTGGTATTTCTTTGCAAGTTGTTTATAGCGCTTTTTAACTTCTTTCAAAGAAGCATCCTCTGCGAGGTTTAATACCTTATAATAGTTCTTTCCAACCACGTTTAATTGCTTTTTTTAGGGTTTGAGATCTATCAATTTTATTGTTTTTATTCCACTCTAAATGTTTTACAATACAATATGATTTTGGTATTTCGAACCTGTCGATATAGCTACTAAAAAAATCCTTGTTCAAACAACTTTCTATTCCTGAATTTTCTTGGAGTATAATTACCAATTTTTCGCCGAGTCTATTGTCGGGGATGCCTGCAAAAATGAATGGGGTATCTATTCTATTTGAAAGTTTATTTTCAAGTATTTCTGGAGAGACCTTAATCCCTCCCGAATTAATAACATGATCTAATCGACCTAGCCAACGAAATGACGATTGGTCTATTAACTTCACCCTGTCATTGGTTTCAATGGGTGTGTCGCTAATCTCGGGATAGTTAATACGTAAACACTCCTTTTTTATTTCAACAGAAATGCCTTCGAGCGTTTTGTAAAAATCGTTACCTAAAAAGCCTATTTTTTTTATTGCTACGTGAGTTATGGTTTCTGTCATGCCATAACTATGAAAAGCGCTGATTTTTTTATCAATGAGCACTTCATTTAATGAATGGGTAATGGGTGCACCACCAATAAGTATCTTAGCGCAGTACTGGATCTTTTTTAGTCCTCGATCAGATGTCAAACAAGACTCCAATTGCATGGGAACCATTGCGATGAAATCAATTGGAGATTTTATGTAATCAATGGTGTTTGTCGATGTAGGCAGAACATGAAGTGTTAAACCTCCAATCATTGATCTAATAAGCATCATTGCTCCTGCAATATGTTCAACGGATAAACATAGTGCAGCACTGTTTTTGTCTGATAGCTGAAAATAGTTAATGGTTTTTCGTGCTGATGAAGTGAGGGCCGCTTTTTTGTGTTTAATCCGCTTAGGAACCCCTGTTGATCCTGATGTTTTAAAGGTGATGTAAGGTTTCTTGTCTTTAATTTTTTCAATCAGCTCTTCAATATTCTTTCGTTGGTCATCGGAATGATATAAGATTGAGAAATGTGGATGAACTGTAATCATTAAAACTCAATGTCTAAATTGAATAATTTTTTCAATGTGTGGAGTTTCGGGTTCTTCTTTGCTAACGCATCAAATTTATCTTTTCCATTCAAAAATTTGACCTCTTCTTCAGGGGCTTCAGAGAGTTCTATTTGTATCTCAATAAAATGATTATTGAGCTTTTCTCTTAAAAAAGTTATCAATTCATTCAATTCTGCGCGGATAACATCTACTTGTATTTGATTGTCGACAACGATTTTTATTTTTTCATTTGATTCAAATATCGGATCCCGTTTTACTAGAGCGTTATAATAGGTCTCCATCCCTTTGTCTTTGGCAAGGTAGGCATATTGTCGCCATAAAATCAATACTTTTTGGGTATCAACTTTATCTCTAGGAAGAACCACATCCTTTTTGTTTTTGACCTCTCGTTCCATTTCGAGTAATTGCTTGATCGAAAGGTGATCTTTTATTTTGGCTTTTTCGTTAGTTATTTCTTTAGAAACAGAATCTATCTTTTCCTTTTCAGTCGGTTTAGAAATGGTTCTTTCTTCAGGTAACGGTTTGACATCTGCTTTGATTTTGGCAGGTGTTTTCTTTTCTCTCAAGGATTGCTCCGGGAAGGGAAGTAATTCAATAGGTTCAGTTAAGGTTTTTTTTTTTCTTGCTCTTGTTTAAGTGAACAGAGCTCCATTAAGCAAACTTCAACCAGAAGTCGCTGGTTTTTTGCGGATTTGTACGATATATCTGCCTTACTCAAGGCATTAAGTCCCCTCATAATGAGGTTAGTATCAATGCTGTTGGCTTGTTTGAGATACTTGTCTTTAATTCCATCAGGAACTTCTAGTAAATCAATCGATTTTGGGTTTTTACAAACAAGTAAGTTTCTGTAGTGACTGGAAAGCCCAATAATAAAATTATGAGAGTCAAAACCCTTTTCCACAATTTCATTAAATAGCAAAAAACATGAGGGGATATCCTCTTTGTCTGCAAATTCAACGAACTTGAAGAAGTAATCGTAGTCTAGAATGTGAAGATTATTGATGACGTCTTGATACGATATACTATTTCCTGAAAATGTCACGATTTGATCGAATACGGACAATGCATCTCTCAATGCTCCGTCTGCTTTCATTGCAATCATGTGCAGGGCTTCAGGTTCTGCTTTTACATTTTCTTTTTTAGCAATATTGACTAAATGATTAGCAATGTCTTTTACTTTAATCCTTGAGAAATCAAATATTTGGCATCTTGATAGGATGGTAGGTATAATTTTATGCTTTTCGGTTGTTGCTAAAATAAAGATGGCATGCTTTGGAGGCTCTTCAAGCGTCTTTAAAAAAGCATTAAATGCAGAAGCCGATAACATATGTACCTCATCAATAATATATACTTTATAGTCACCCAATTGAGGAGCAATTCGAACCTGGTCTGTCAGCTCACGAATATTTTCTACACCATTATTGGAGGCCCCATCAAGCTCATAAACATTTAAAGATGCTCCTGAATTAAAGCTTTCGCAGGAAACACAGGTATCGCATGCTTCAGTTTCTTCGGTCCGATTAAAACAATTGATGGTTTTAGCTAATATTCTGGCGGTTGTTGTTTTTCCTACCCCTCTGGTGCCACAGAACAAAAAAGCTTGTGCCAAATGTTCATTCTTGATGGCGTTTTTTAGGGTACTCGTAATGGATTCTTGCCCAACTACTGTGTCAAAAGTCTGAGGTCTGTATTTACGCGCAGAAACAATAAAATCACCCATAAAACAAAGATATTGATTTATATCAATCAAACGATAAAATCATTTTATCTTCTTGGATAAATCTCGATTAGCGTGCCGTTATTGGGTCCCCAAAGCTTTAGGTTGCTTGGTATTACAAATCGAGATTCTTCAGTATTTTCTTCGATTTGATCCACATTTTCATAAAGAATGGTTCTTAATTCAATTTTTTCTTTAGAAACGAAAATGAGATTGAACTGATTTACGGCTTCAGCATCTCTTGTCCATGATTTTTTATCATCTGCCGCCCTTAATGGAGCACCCCAGCATCCCTCGCCTGCATAAACAATACCTATACTGTCGTTTCTTATAAATCCCTCTTCTGCCTGATCTGAATCATCACTAACAATGGGCCAAGTGATTTTACAAGTATGAGAATCATTTTCAAGACACAGTCTTACGTTATTGAACTTTTCGAATTCAGGAACAAAGTTTTTGTATTGCGTGTTCATTTCCTTTTTTGCTTTTACATGCGCACGCACAGGTCGATGGTATTGTGGTATTTGCCAGTAATAGTCTTTGTGATCCTTTAATGTTTTTCTTAAGAATAGTCGTTGAGAGCCGAATTTCCATATTTCAGAGTTGAGAGAGATTAAATTCAATAAATCCCCGCCAAATGTGGTTGAGTAATATACTTTTGAATGAGGAACATCAAACAAGCGTAGCATTACTCTATTCCCTAATTCATGGTTTCCTCTTGTTACGACCAAAGGTGTTATTCTTCCATCTGAAGCAATGCTGCTTTCCCAATCGGTAAACCATTCTTTCCACTGTCTCTCGGTATCTATACCTGTAAAGTCTCCGTTAAAAAGTACCGCATGTGCTTTGAGTTTACTTACCATTCGATTGGCCATTACGCGAACGTTTCTTATATCTCTTGAGTCTCCGCCCGCAATAAATGATATTTTATCATTGGAATCATCACTTACTGTGGTGAAATAATAGATATTGTTTTTGCCTTCAGAGTCTTCAATGTAAAAGTAATATCGAGTGTTGGGTTCTAAGTTTTTTAGACGTACAACATGATTATCCATGCCCTTATAATGATTTTCATCACTCAATGAATGACTTGAGGCATTTTGATCTGGATAAGACTTATCCATGACGAGCTGAATGAATTCACCGCTTAATTGATTCCATATAATTGTGGCTTCATAGGAAGCATTTTTATTAAAGACTACGCGAACAAAATTCGTTTTACTACTAGAACTAAAGGATTCTATACAGAAAATGACGATAAGTACTACTCTAAATACAGGATTCACAGACTTAATTATTTTTCTTTGAATTCACTAAAATCAATATCAGAATTTATCTGATTTGATTTTACAGTGCCAGAAAAAGTCACATTTCCAAATGACATAATTTGAGTTTGTGGAAATAGAATTCCATCGACCTCTTTATAGTCAGAATATTCAACAGAATTCTCCGTAGGCTCTCCTCCTTCTGGAGCAGTTACGATACTTAAAGTATTGGATAGAAGAAAATCATTTTTGTTGAAGTATTGAAATTCTTCATTTTCCCCGTCAATGATCTTAATTACGTAATATTCCTCTGATCCTTTTGGCTCGATTCCAATGGCTTCAACAGTAATTTTGTTTTTGGCATAATTAAGCTGAGGAAATAAACCGAAAGATTTCTTTTTTTCTTCAACTTCCTCTTTCGTTAAGTCTTTTTTTCCAGTTTGCATATTTTGATTAAACCCTTTTTTACCAGTGAAATATCCAGATTGGAGCACCATGCCGTTCATTTCCATTTTCATAGATGATGTTTTAGGCGACTTAAACATTTTGGTTAACGTCAATGCACCCGGCATCTGTGCCATGCTTAATTCAGTGACCTCTTTATATGTTTTGATACTTTTGTTTTTCTTGATCACCTCTGTCATGTCTTTAGAACCCGTAACCTTCATTAAATAATTGTTGATTATTTCGTTACCCGTCAAATCACTTGGGCGCATTCTCTCTTTTGGATTCCCAAAAGGGTCTAAAAGTTCGATGTTGTTGTCACTATCAAAAGGAAGTAGCTTATCAATTATTTCTGAGTTTCCAACTACAACGATATTACAGTTTTCAAACGGAATGTATTTTTCCGCTACTTCTAAAACCATTTCTTTACTTACGTTATTCAAATTTTGAAGATACTTTTGATAGTAGTCTTTATCTAAATTGTACTTAATGCTGTTTAGTGCAAACCTAGCAACTGTCGATGGTTGCTCAAGAGATCTAGCAAATCTTCCCGAAGAAGAAGCTTTGGTCATGCTCAGTTCTTTATCGGTTACTAAATTCGTAGCAATGTTTTTAAGTTCATACATAATTTCGATGATGGCAGAATCAGTGACTTCATTTCTAAAGTTACCACCTGCAGAAAGCCATGAACCATTATCGGTTAATGATAATCGTGAATAGCATCCATAGGTGTAGGCTTTATCTTCTCTTAGGTTTTGCATGAGTCGATTGCCAAACCCGCCGCCACCTAGAATATTGAATAGAAGTTTAGATTCAATTTGATCTGAGCTACTGATATCCATATCTACGGGAAATGTGATGTAAATAACCGATTGAACTGCTCCTGGTTTATCCACAAAAAACACTCTATTTCCACCGCTATTTCTAGTTGTAGAAGGGTATTTTTTCTTGAAGGGTTTTTTCCCTTCCCATGATCCAAAATGCTTATTTACCAAACGTTCTGCATCTTTTCGATTGATATCTCCAACAATGACAATGTAACTTTCCTGTGGTGTGAAAGTATTCTGATAATAAGCCAAGAGGTCATCACGAGTTATATTTTCCAATGAAGACTCAGTCATCACGTTGGAATAGGGGTGTCCTGAAAAATTAACCTTTACAACCGCATTATTGGCCATTTCATCTGCACTCGATTTTGTAGCTGATAAGTTCGATTCCGCCTGTTTTTTAATTCTATCTACCTCGTCATTAGGAAAGCTTGCGTTTTTAGCGAGATCTTCCATAAGTGCTAAACCCGTCGTAAAGTGTTTGGTAAGACAACTGAGCCGAATTGAATTTTCGCTGGCAGTTAAATTTGCACCAATAAAATCTATTTTATTGTCAAGCTCATCTTTTGTTAAGCTTGATGTTCCTGACATAATAAGCTCTCCTGCCATGGACGATAGACCGGCCTTATCACCTTCAACTTGTTCATCTGCTCCTGAAATGTAATTGATTGCTACCCTAGGAATTTTGTGGTTTTCCGAAAGAATGACTGTGATGCCATTAGCTGTGGTAAAAACTTCGGAATCTTTTAATTTAATTTCTTTGGCTTCTCCTGCAGTTGGAACAATTGAGCGATCCACTTGATTCCATCCAAGGAATGGGATAAAGAGAATGAGTAGAGTATATTTAATATTTTTCATAATTGGTTCTTATTTTTCTTTCGGTAAATAATGTAAAATGACGCGTCGGTCTTGAATCAAATAATTTTTAGCGACTCGTTGAATGTCTTCTTTGGTTACACTTAGGTATTTGTCCAGTATTTCATTGGTGACCTCTGCTGATCCAAAATAAACATGGTTGTTGGCCAGGTTTTCGGCAATACCTGCAACGGTGCTATTCATTCCGACAATTCCTGTTTCGATACTCGTTCTAATTTTTTGAAATTCTTCATCGCTAATTAGTTCGCTTTTGATCTTTTCGATTTGAGCATCAAATTCTGTTTGAATAGCATCCAATTCAACATCTTTACTCGCTATCGCTAGAAATATACCCAGTCCAGAATCTTCGAGTGCATAATTAAATGACCCAGCATATGTTGCTATTTGTTCTTTTTCAACTATGGTTTTATTGATTCGAGAGCTTGTTCCTCCAGACAAAACTTGATTCATCATTTCCAAGGCATATGAATCTTCATGTGTTTGCTCCGGGAATTTATAGCCCATAAATAGTGCAGGAAGCTGAATATTGTCATAAATAACATCTTTAATTATTCCATTAATCGGTTCTTGATCTTTTTCGGTACGTTTTACGATTGTTGGGATATTACTTAATTCGGTAATTTTTTCTTTAGCCGCTTTATTTGTGGATTCAAAAAAACGAGTAGAATCAAAAACAATTTTATCTACACCGTATTTGGTTTGAAATTCATCACTGTCATTCGATAAATAGTCGCGATACATATTAATTGCTTGTCCTTTTGGGATACTCCCGAAATATTTATCTATCCAAATTTTAGTTTGTTCCACGTCTAAATCTCCCGCAATAGATAAGGTTGCGTTCGATGGAACATAAAAGGTCTTATAAAAATCCACATAATCATTTTCTTGAGCTGCATCTAAATGTTCCATAGAACCGATGGGTACCCAATTGTAAGGATGATTTGGAAATGCCCGAAGAAACATTTCAGTAATAAAGGATGCGTATGGTTGGTTGTCAACTCTTTGCCTTTTTTCTTCTTTTACGACACTTCGCTGCGTCTCGATGCCTTTGCTATTTACTTTTGCATGCAACATTCTTTCACTTTCAAGCCATAATCCAAGTTCAAGTTGATTTGATGGTAATATTTCAAAATAAAAAGTTCTATCCTGAGAGGTATTTGCATTAAGTGTTCCCCCATTGCTTTCAACAAGCTCATCATATTCTCCTCTTTCAATATTCTCGGAGCCTTCGAAAAGAAGATGCTCAAAAAAGTGAGCAAACCCTGTCCGATTTTCATTTTCATTTTTTGACCCAACATGATACAGTACGGAAACAGCGACGATAGGGGTAGCTCTTTCTTGGTGTAGAATGACATGAATGCCATTTGGTAAATCATATTCAACATATTCGATTTTTTCTTGTGCATTAAGCACAAGAACAAAGCAAAACATTGAAGCAATCGCAAGTATTTTTTTCATAATTGTTTTTTGGAGTACCAAAAATAAGGTACTTTTTAGTTTAATTGATAAATTAAAGGAAAATCATTTCTTGTATAATGTTAAAACGTCTTCATTATATTTGGTCTGAATTTTGATAAATTTGTTTTGTGAGATATACATTCCTTCTATTTTTACTAGCCAATCTTTCTTCTTTTGGACAAGGGGTCATTCCAGTAATTGATTTTAATAATTTCTTTTTGTCTTATCAAAATGGTTTTTTTAGAAATATCGAGGTGCAACCGATAAGTGATTTTAAGGCTGGAGATGAATTGGTTGCCTATATCGATACACGGGGTAACCTTCGGCTGTTCGATGGGAATAAACGCACCGATATCACAAATCTGAATGTTGATTATCAGGTTTCTGATCATTTACTCGGATACAAAATAGGCCCAACTTTAAATATGTGGGACCAAGGAAAACTATCTACGCTCACCTATTTTGCCCAAGATTTTATCGTTAAGGACAGTATGATTGTATTTGATGACACTCGATTCAACACCTTGAATGTATATTGGAACGATTCTTCATATATGCTCACAACCTACTTAAGAGAATGGAATATGAGCTCCGTATTTGTCGGTGAAAATGTAGTGGTGTTCAAAGATAATGGGGATATGTACAAAACGTTCTGGAATGGAAATATATACGATATAGATGTTTGGAGCAACCAGCTTAGTCCGTCTTTTAAAATGGGAACGGATATCATGTGCTTTAATGATCCAACAACACAAACATTTGTTGTTTTTGATAATGGCATGTTTTACGATGTTGAACAATTGACCATGCCGAAGTATAAATCAGGGCGTAATTTCATCGTTTATGAGGATTTGGGAGGAAACCTTTGGTACTATGAAAATGGAGATAAATTTCAGCTGTCCAACTTCTCAGCTGACTTCTGGGATGTTAAAGATGACATTGTTGTATGGTCAGAGAGCTCCTATTTTTTCACGTATTGTAACGGAGAAAAAACACAAATTGAAAACTTCATTCCTTCTCAATACAAAATTAAAAACGATGTTCTTGTTTATCAAAACATTCTCGGAGGAGTGAATGCTTTTGTCAATGATGAAATTCATGAGCTCACGAATCTAGTAGATTCTCAGTTTGAAATATTTGGAAATCGAGTCTTGGTCAAAATGTTTAATAACTCTTTTATTGTATTAGAAAATGGGAAGCAATACACAAACTAGATCTTTTTTGTTTTTTTGCTTGTTCACGTTATTGAACACCATGTTTTCTTTTGGTCAAAGTAAGAAGGTTGACCGATTAGAACAATATTATGACCAAAGCCATTATAAATTGGTTTATAGGAAATCATCTAAGCTCCTTCGGAATCCTGAATTTTATTCATCGGTTTTACCGATGTACTACAAGGCGATGAGCTCTTTTAAATTGATGCAGAATCAAGCTTGGCTCAAGCGGAATCACACTGATATGCACGAAAATATTGGACTAATGAATGCGGTTATTGAAAGTGACCAATGGCCATTAATTATCAGTTCACATGCCAATGAGCTTTCCGATATCGAAGTCCTTTTTGATGTCTGGTTGGCTCAAGAGTCTAGTGCCGTCGGTGAGGAAGAAAAAAGGTATATAGACAATTGGATTATTACTATTTTTCGTCAATTTGAGATTGTAGACGTTAAAGATGAATTCAGAGATGAGGAAGGGTTAATTCCAGAAGGACTGAGTGTGGATCAAAGAACAAGTATGATTCATTATGCTTATGAGTATATGGGAATTCCATATAAGTGGGGAGGAGCTGATGAAAATGGATTTGATTGTAGCGGGTATACCAAACATGTTTTTCTACATAAGGGAATTGAATTGCCAAGAGTGTCGAAAGACCAATACAATTATTCTAAGAAGATCAATAAGAAACGGGCCTTTATGGGGGATTTGGTTTTCTTCTCAGAAGGAGAAGGCATCTCTCATGTGGGAATCTTAGTCAACAATCTTGGTGAATCAAAAAAAATGATTCATTCATCGTCATCTAAGGGGATATCAGTGGTTGATATTGACGCCTCTGAATACTGGAGTAAAAGACTTTTTGGATTCGGAAGAATCCTAAAATGATTTAAGTAACCGATGGAGCATCACTTTGTGGCTTTCTATTTTTAGCTCTAAAAATTAAAATGATAAAAATCAAAAAAAGCGTTTCCATCGCGTAATCAATAAAAGAGTGGTGATAAAGAAATCGAATCGCTATTCCAATTAATAGAGAAACAGTAATTATTTTAAACAAGCCATGATATTTCAATTCTTTTCTCATTGAGATTGAATATGTAATCACCAATATTATAAATAAACTTGGAAAGAAAACAATCCTCCAATATGGCAAAACAAGATTTTTATCTGTGAGTACAATTCCTGCAAGTATAAGCTGTAAAATCGTAGAAATAAGAATAACCGCTTTTATTTCAGTTTTTAGAGAATTAACCATTTCTGTGATCAGTAACGAAAAAAGAGGAACGCAAAAACAGACCAGCAGCTGAATCCATGGATAAATTTCCCAATTTAGAACCTTATATGTGCAAAATGAAACACCTGAAAGAAGCAGAATGTACGTTGCATTTTTTAAAATTCTGGTCGTGATCATTTTTCAGTATTTCTTCGAGATTTTTCAGCGTAGCATGTGAGCTCCCACAATGCTTGAGCACCAAAATAGGCATCAATATCGTTGTCATTACTTGGTGAAACTTCACACAGGTCAAATCCAATAATGTTTTTGCCAGCATTTACGATTTCCGAAAACAAGAGCTGAACATCATTTAATTCAAACCCACCGGCAACCGGGGTTCCTGTATTTGGGCACAAATAAGGTTTTAGTCCATCAATGTCAAATGATATATAAATGTTACTCGGCATTTCATTAATAATTTCTTTAATGATTTCAAACCATAATTTGCCTGTCAATATGTCTTTTTTGATGGCCCAATCATAGTATGTGCTAATCCTTTCTTCATCTTTGGATAAATCGAATTCTGATTCTGATAATTCTCGAACGCCAATTTGAATGAGCTTTGACATATTTCCACATGTTGACAATACATTTCTCATGATACTTGCATGAGACTGCTCGAATCCTAGATATTCGAATTTTAGATCTGCATGAGCATCGATATGCAATACTCCGAAATCGTCATATTTGTCGTTAAGTGCTTGAATTAAACCCAAAGAAACGGAATGCTCTCCACCAAGAATTCCTACGATTTTATTTTGGTCAAGAAGGCTAATACATCTTTCTTTTAAATTTTCTGTTAAAACTTGGTGAACATGGTTGATGTTTTCTATTTCACTTTTAAAGTATCCAAGTGCTTTATCTTCGCCTTCCTTTTCCAAATACCTAATGTATTCTGTGCTTTTTTCAGCGTTTTGGCTGTTTATTTTTTTCCAGTCAGAGGAGACCTCAGTCATGAACACTTTTGTTTCATGAGCTTTCTCAAGGTCATGATGAAAAAAGTTTAGTTGAGTAGAAGCTTTAAGTATGGCTTGAGGTCCGAGGTGAGCTCCTTTCCCATAGGAGGCTGTAGCGTCCCAAGGAACAGGCACAATAATTAAGTCTGAATTTTCTTCGTTACAAGGGAATCCGAAAATATTACCGTTAGCAGTTATCGCTTGATTAGGATTAAACTTCTTTTTATCCATTGTATGAATTTATAGCTTTTCTTACCGATCCATGTTTAAGTAAAAGAGCCTTGCCTTCAACTTCAGAAATGTCTAGTGAGTCGCAAATCATTTTTGTGCCCCTAATCAATAATTTATTATTACTTAATTGCATATCTACCATTCTATTGCCTTTAACATGCCCTAATTTAATCATTAAACAGGTTGATATCATGTTTAACACCATTTTTTGAGCAGTCCCAGATTTCATTCGTGTAGAGCCTGTTACAAATTCAGGGCCGACCATTGGAGTAATTGGGAATTTTGTAGCTCTAGATAATGGCGAGTCTGGATTGCAAGAAATGCCTGCAGTAACATGTCCCAACTCCTCTGCTTTTTTAATCGCCCCAATAACGTAAGGCGTCGTTCCTGAGGCTGCAATTCCCACGATTACATCTTGTTTAGTGATTTTAAAATCACAAAGATCCTCCCATCCTAAATGCTCACTATCCTCTGCAAATTCAACAGCTTTTCTTATGGCATGATCACCTCCTGCAATTATACCATTTACAAGGCCATGGTCAACACCAAAAGTTGGTGGGCATTCGCTAGCGTCCACAACCCCAAGCCTACCACTAGTTCCTGCTCCAATGTAGAATAAGCGACCACCCTTTTTCATTTTTAGATATGCCGCATTAACAAAGGCCTCAATATGATTTATTTCTTTTTCTACCGCTAATGCTACTTTTTTATCTTCAGAGTTTATTCCGAGCAATAATTCTTCAGTTGTTTTTTTTTCAAGGTCTTCGTGGTTTGAACTTGATTCTGTTATTTTTTTCATGCCAAAAATGCTTTTGAGTCTGAAGTACCGAGAACCACTTCAACTCTGTCTTTCAACGTTGTTGAGAGCGATAAACCTACAATATCAGCTTTAACAGGGTAACGCCGGTGTTTTCTATCCACTAATACAACAGTTCTAATTGTTTTACTAGGTCGTTCTAGTATTTTGACTAATGCATATTGCATGGTTTTTCCAGAATTTATTACATCGTCAACGAGAATAATGAAACCTTTTTTCAATTTATCTTCATCAATGTTTAGGCTTACTTCTTCTTTCCAAGGTTCAGTTTTATTTATTTTGATTTCGAATTGATTCACTGATATATCAGAGTTTCTTGAAATAATAGCTGCAATTTTTTTTGCCAATTCAAACCCATTGCCCTGAATCCCCCCGATAAAAATCTTATTTTCCTCAAAACAATTTTCAAGAAGCTCGTGACCCAGTCTTGTGATTTTTTGTTGAATTTGTTGATGATTAAGTATGACCTGCATTATTTTATTTTGGTATAAATATAAATCTTTCTAAAAATACACAAGTAATAATATTAATTGAATTCGTTAATTTCGTCACATGATGAAGTTAAGGGATTCTTTTCGAATTTTTGCTCACCTAAATGCATACCGTTTATGGAATGTGTTTATTCTCAGAATTAGCTTTTCTTTATCTAAAATCACAAAACGAAACTTTCATTTAGGAATGCCGAGCACATTGAGTATTGAGCCTACAACGGCCTGTAATTTGGGCTGTCCAGAGTGTCCTAGTGGCTTAAAGCAATTTTCGCGGCCAACCGGCAAACTTGACCTTGACTTTCACGAGCGAATGTTATCTCAAATCAAATCTTCAGTATTCTACATCAACTATTATTTCCAAGGAGAACCCTTTTTACATCCTGATTTTTTGACATTAATAACCCAAGCTAAAAAGTCCAAAATATATACATCAACCTCAACAAATGGTCATTTTATTGATCAAAAAAAGGCAGATGAAATTGTATCTTCAGGATTAGATCGATTAATTATATCTATTGATGGGTTGACACAGAAGACATATGAACAATACAGAGTTAATGGAAAGCTAAATAAGGTGGTTGAAGCCAGTAAATTATTGGTTGATTCAAAAAACAAAATGAGTTCAAAAACTCCTCATCTCATTTTTCAATTTTTAGCTGTTAAGCCTAATGAACACGAAATCCCTTCGGTGTTTGACTTGGCAAAGGAAATTGGTATAGACGAGGTACGGATCAAGACGGCCCAGCTTTACGATTATAAAAACGGAAATCGTCTTATGCCGGACAATTCTAAATATTCAAGATATATTAAGAGAAAAGATGGCACATTTAAGCTTAAAGGTCATCAAGGTAATCATTGCTGGAGAATGTGGTCTGGATCGGTCTTTACATGGGATGGGGGAGTGGTGCCCTGTTGTTTTGATAAAGATGCAAGCCACATATTAGGCTCACTCCAAGATAAGCCATTTAAACAAATATGGAATGCTA
>Ga0315330_10001706_pt1 | contig 14910 bp, 9 predicted proteins | sample M140m34915metaG_FD_203453 | JGI IMG/M metagenome (GOLD analysis project Ga0315330, IMG submission 203453) | Ammonia-oxidizing marine archaeal communities from Monterey Bay, California, United States - M1 40m 34915 | ecosystem: Environmental > Aquatic > Marine > Intertidal zone | place: USA...
GAATATAGAATCCGGGTTGGATATTTCTTTACAGCAAGCTATTGACGGTGCTAATATTAAATTTAGTCATCGTAGATTTAAAGTGTGTGAAAAATGCAATGGAACTACTTTTGGAACTTCGAGAAGCTGCGCCGTATGTGGTGGAAAGGGAGTAAAAACAAAAAAAAGTACAATTACAATAAAAGTACCTCCTAATGCTAAACATGGCCAGTTATTGAGACTCAAGAAAATGGGACATGAACATCCACAGGGAGATCCTGGTGACTTAATTATTTCATTGAGACTTGACGCAGAAGAGGGAAGACGTTGGGAAGGGGAACGTCTAATTCAAGAAGTTCCAGTTACAATTACTAAACTTATACTTGGTGGAAAAGTAAAAATTCGTACTCCTTTGGGAAAAATGGTACAGATAGAAATACCTCCGGGTACGAAAATAGGAGATAGGCGTAGATTAAATGGACATGGGCATGCAGGTGGACTATTGGACATCGAATTTATTCTCTCAGAAATTGACAATATTACTCCTGCACAAAGAAAAGCATTAGAAGAATTAAGAAAAACTGGGCTTTAAAGTTAAAACAACTACTAATAAATAAAAAAATCTGTGGTCTTGTTATGGAGAATTTTACAAAGGTTATCGATTTTATTTTTCCAAAAAGAAAAGCGGTACATATTTTAGTAATATTGGTCTCTGGTTTTATGCTACCTGGTTTTATTGCTACACTGACTCCAATTGATATAGAATCGTATAATTTAGATTCGCCAGAATTAGAGGCTTCAGAAGTTATGAGAGAAGAATTTTCTGGAGCAGGAAATATATGGGGTTTTGGAATATTTGTCAGAGATTCCCAATATTGGGAAGAATTGGGTAGTGAAGTGAATCAAGTTTCATCTTTTAGTGGAGAAGGTCAAGGCTTAAATTATCCAACGGGAGGAATCTTGAATCTAACAATATTGAGAGAGATCGATCAAAAGAGAAGTTTGCTTATGGAACATGAAATATCGAAATTTTATCTCCCACTAGCATCAGAAATATCTGGTAAGCCAATTGAAGGGGTTTTCGATTTAGCAAGTGAATTTAGAGTGTTCATGGCAGATGAATCACTACTTACAAAACCAAGATTTGATCCTGATGAATTTGTACTTCTTCCTGCGCCAACTAATTGGGATGACTGTGGAGAATTAGACTGTCTTTCATTTGATGATGAAAATGTTACTCAAGAGCATATAGATTTGGCTGCTCATAGAATGGCAAACAATAGTAAAGGTTCTTTTCTCAGATTTCTATCTATTGATCGTGCTTTTCTTCCTGATAATAACAGTGACATAATAGGTCCAATAAATGGTGAATTGCAAGAAGATGGTACAATAATTTCTGATTCTTGGGGCAATGGTAGATGGAGTGCTTCATCTGCATGGATGATATTGAATATGGATAGAGATCAAATGCAACAAGAAGGTTGGACATTTTCTTGGTTGAATGCTAGTTCGGAATTTGGTTACAAAATAGATGGTTTAGAGCTAGTTACAGACCCCATTGAATATACAAATTCTGAATGCAAAAACAAAGCAGAAAACAATTCTGATTTATGTTCAGTAGAGTGGTTATACCTTTCTTTAGAAGAAGATTTGCGTGAAACAGACAAAATGGTAGTTACTATTTTGCTTGGAGAAGGACCAAATGTTGAAGTTAACAGAGAATTATTGTCTAGTGCTTATCTAATAATAATGATGGTTGTAATAGTTGTTTTTTTACTTTGGTTTAATCTTAGAAGAATAAGTGATGTGATTATAGTTGGAATTGGACTTATTCTAGCTCTTTTATGGATGCAGGGACTGATAGGTTGGAGTATGATATTAGGTAAGAAAATAGGTTTTGAAATAATATTTAGATCTCAATTTTCAAATCTGCTTCCGATATTGATTTTAGCTTTAGGAATAGACGATAGTTTACATGCACTTCATCGATATAAAGAAGAGCGGCGAAATGGAAAAAGTCTAGAAAAATCAGCTGAAATATCGGTTAAAAGAGTTGGTAAGGCGATTCTACTAACTTCAATGACTACTATAGTTGCTTTTATGGCTAATTTGACTTCTGGAATCGCGGCATTAAGATCTTTTGGAGTTGAAGCAGGTTTTGGAGTTGGTGCAGCATTTATTCTAACTGGATTGTGGGTCCCATTGGTCAGATTAGATGTTGATTTATGGCTTCAGAAGAAGAATAGATTGAAGCGAGAAAGTGTTGATACACTCCATATGATACCAAAAGAATGGTTAAGTAATACTACCTCAAAATCGTCAGAGTATGCTCCTTTTGTTGCTCTAATAATAATACTGATTTCAGCTTTGGCTACTCCCTTAGCCCTAAATTTAGAAGGTGATTTTCAAATTGATGATTTCCTAGATGATGAATCTGATTTTGCTGTTGGAGTGAATTTAGTAAATGAAAGATTCAGAGATGGAGAACCCGGATATATTCTGGTTGAAGGAGATATTGCAAATCCTTTGGTATTATCTGCAATAGGGCAAATGAGAGAGAATATGAATAGCCATGATGAGAATGATCCAGATCAGATTTCGAGAACGCCAACAGGAGAAGTAGAATTAATTGCATTAGATCAAATTGTTACTTTCATCCAGGCCGCTATGTTTGCTAATTTAGTTCCCTTTGAAGAATCTGGCTGGGATAGAAATTTAGAAGATGGAGGAGTTGGTTGTCAAACTACAAATTTATCTCATCCCATTAGAGGTACAATAAATATTCCAATAACTGAAGATAGGGGATGTTTAAATTTTATTTATGGTTTTATTTTAACAAAAGGAGTCCCGGCTGCTGGTGGCTATCCTGCCTTACCAGTAACAATAATTTCTGAATATATTCATACAGATGCTGAAATAGATATTGAAAGGCCATGGCTTACTACCTCTGGTGAAGTGCCAAAATATACTAAAATGAGTATGCGATTTGGTCTATCAAATCCTGAACAGTTTGCATTAATTGAGCCTGCATTGAAACAACTACAAAGAGATATGTTGCCTTTCCAAAATTTATCACTAAATCCGATTAGTGAAAGATCATCTATTGAAGAAGGATTCAATGATGAAGAATACCCGATAACTTGGGCCATTCAAACTGGAGATCCGGTGATTAGATTTGTTGCTGCAGATTCAATGCAAGACGAAATGCAAGAAACTTTATTGTTAGGCCTAGTATTTTGTATGTTTACACTTTGGTGGGGATTTAGAAATAATCTTTCACTGAAAAATAGTTTTGATATAATAAAGAAAGATTGGGTAGATTTTTCTATAAAATCTCTTTCTTCGGCATTCTTAATCGGTTTCATAGTCTATATCTTAATTGGGATAAAAGAAGCTTTTTTGATAGGAATATTGACAATTGCTTTATCCATTACTTGGGGTTTTGTAGCCTTTGGAATAGCAATAATGACAACTGCACCAATATTTTTAGTAATTATTTGGCTTTATGCAATGATCGAAATTGCAGGTTATGGATTAAACATGGTTACAGTATCTATTGCTGCAATTTCACTTGGTGTTGGAATAGACTATGTAATCCATATTATCGAGAGATATAAAGAAGAAAGAGAAAAGGGACTAGATGCACAATCAGCGTTGAAAGTGGTGGGTGGTGCTTCAGGTCTTGCATTATTTGGCTCTGCAGCTTCAGATATAGCGGGATTTGCAGTCATAAATCAATCGGAAATGGGTTTTTTCTCTACTTTCGGATTATTCTGTGCGATCATGATAGGTTTATCTCTTATTGCTAGTATGATTATTACACCCGCAGTATTAGGGTTATTTTATAAGAAAATTGAAAATTTGAAAATCTAATTTAGAACTATTGGAGAAGCAGCGATAACTTCTTCACTGCACTTATCGGTATATTTTTCGAAATTTTCTATGAACATCTTTGAAAGTAAATTTGCTACATTATCAAATTTTTTCTTATCAAGCCATGTTTCTCTGGGTTGTAAAATTGAATTTGGGACTCCTGGACAATGTTTTGGTACTGAAAAACCAAATCTCTGATCTATGATGTAATCATTTTCATCTATCTCATCATTTAATGCAGCATTCAATAAGGTTCTAGTCCATTTAATTTTTATTCTACTACTTTCACCATATCCTCCAGCAACCCATCCAGTATTTATCAACCAGCATTTTGCATTATGAGTCTTAATTTTCTTTGAAAGAAGGTCTGCATAAATACTTGGGTGACGAGGCATGAATGGTTCACCGAAACATGTAGAAAAGGTTGCTTGTGGCTCTTTTATTCCCATCTCAGTTCCCGCTACTTTAGCGGTATAGCCTGAAATGAAATGATAAGCGGCTTGTTCAGGAGTCAATTTAGATAAAGGAGGTAGAATTCCGAAAGCATCACATGTCAAAAAAACGATATTTCTTGGGTGCCCTGCCATTGAATTAGATGTACGATTTTGGATATATTCAATAGGATATGAGCCACGAGTATTTTGAGTCAATGTTTTATTCTTAAAATCAGGAGTTTTGTCCGCATTTAATACAACGTTTTCTAGAATTGATCCAGGCATTTTTGTAGTAGCATATATTGCAGGTTCATCTTCTTTTTTTAGATCAATTAGTTTAGCATAACATCCACCTTCAAAATTGAAAATACCATCACTTGACCAACCATGTTCATCATCTCCAACTAATGCTCTATTAGGATCTGCTGAAAGTGTAGTCTTTCCTGTTCCTGATAGGCCAAAGAAAAGAGCTGCGTCTTTTCCTGTATTGGCAGAACAATGCATTGGAAGTAATCCATCTACGGGCAGTATGTGGTTCATTATTGTAAATATCGCTTTTTTTATTTCACCAGCATAATGAGTACCGCCGATTATTACTAAACCTCTATCCAAAGCAAGAATTACAAAGACTTCTGAATTTACTCCGTCTTGTCCTGGAATGGCCTTAAGTTCAGGAGCATGTAATATAGTATATTTTGGAACATGTTTAGATATTTCTTCAGAAGTTGGGCGAATGAACATATTGTGCATAAAGGCAGCATGCCATGCTTTTTCTGTAATCAATCTAACAGGCATTCTATAATTTATATCTGCACCACAAAATGCATCTTTAACAAATAAATTATCAACGTTGTTTAGGTGTTCTTGTATTTTATCTAAAAGAATTTCAAATGTATATGGAGTTGTAGAACGATTGACATCTCCCCACCAAACATCATCTGCAAGACCAGGTTCTTTTACGATGAACCGATCATTAGGAGATCTTCCGGTTCTCTCTCCAGTTGTTGCTAATAATACTCCATCATAAGTAAGGATTGCTTCTTCCAACTGAACAGATTTTTTATGTAGATATTCCCAACCACTGTTCAAATGTAACTGTCCTTTTGGGTTCAATCCATGAGTAGAAATTGGAGTAAATAATTTATCAGAGGTCTCTGACATTTTTGAACCTCTACGTACTTCAGGAGGGGTACTTTAGTTTCAAGTGTTACGGAGGCGATATTGTTTTGAATCAAAAAGAATAGTGTTTGATTATTTACATGGGTTTTGTTTATGCCGGTCATGCCATCCTGAATAACTAATGGATGAGGAGGATAACGAAGACCGAATTATCCGAGAACGTAAATTCAAAATTGATTTTGATGTACAACTAGAAGGAGTAGATATCAAAAACAAAACAAGGGAAAATACTGGAAAAACTAAACAGGAAAAAGATGAAGCTTTGGGAGATATTTTTGATCCTTTTCAGGTTGATCAAGATGGTGACCCAGGAATTGTTCAAAAGGATGGGAAAATAAAGAATGCACCTGTGAGAGATATAGTAACTGAAATATCAATTGAAGGAGAAAGGAGAATAAATTGGTCAATAATGGTTACAATGATATTCATTTATAGTATTATTAGTTTTCAAGTGGGTAACACTTTTTCTCCATATTTAGCAACCATAATCTTAATTTTTTTAGCCGGATTTGGATTTACTCTTGGCGAAATATGGATACCAAAAGAAAAAATGAAAATGCTTGGAGTAACATGGGTCATAATTTCGATGAAGGTATTATATGGTCTAGTTATTGAGTTTAGGAATTGGAATTTGATTAGTGTTGAGGTTTTGGTGTTATTATTAATTTTCTTGGTTTTCATTAATTTATATTTTGCTTATAGACATAATCACGATGCTATCGCTGCACAGTCCACTTTAGTTCTTTTAGCGATTGGGTCAACGACTGGCTCAGTACTTGGAGAACAAGGAGTAGCAGGTATGATTTTTATTTCAACAATAATTATACATATTTTAGCCATACATAGAAAATCAGGAAATTTAGCATCTCTTGGTATTGCTGCTTCCAATTTATGGGTGGGGATGCATGCTATTACAGATGGTTTTAAAATAGGTGAATTGGTTATTCTTAAGCTTGATTCATCTTTACTATTATTCTTACTTTTGATGTCTATTACTGGCCTTAATGCTTCAATGGCGGCTAAATTTGCAAAGAAAGAAAATTGGTTCTCAAATGCTTTCAAAATTAGCGGTTTAGGAAAACCAGGACTATGGGGAGTTTCGATTTCTCTCGGGATGGTTGGTGCATTTCTTTCCATAGTGGCAAATAGACAAGATTTAGGATATGCACTTGGGATGGTAACATTTCTTTGTACTGCCTTTGGAGGATCATATCTTAGGGTTAGAGGTGTAGAGACTAATAGAATAATAAAACCGATATTCATAAGTTTACCATTCTTAATTATATTATTGTTATTTGGGAAACAGATAACTGATAGTTTATTATTCGATGAATATGATATTTTTACAATATTTGGTTCAATATTAACAGGATATATACTACTTAGAGATCAAAATAGTGTAAGTGACAGAGTACTTTGGATTGGTTCAATATTGGTTCTAATTATACTAGTCTCACTTGTACCTACCAAATCTTCAGATTTAGGTGGAGACGGGGGGGTGTTATTACTCACTCTTCTTTCTTTGTTACACTTAGGAACTGCAGCACTGGCGGTTAAGAGAGAGTCGCCTGCATTAGCAGGAGTAACTGTATTATCTCCTTGGGTGTGGATAATATTGGAAAAGATTACTGAAGAAATTATAGATACATTGTTTGTAGTTAAAAACTCTACAAATTGGAGTAATTCTTTAGAATTAGAAGTCTATCCTTTGGCTTCTTATTTATCAATTTCATTAATACTAATGTCTGTTGTAAACATTAAATTGGGAAAAAACAATGTCAATTTAGCATCAAAATTTCTAGGATTAACAGAAATTTCAGCAACCATTAGAGATTCAGAGATATTTCAATTATGGAGTATCGGGCTATGGTTACCTATGATTTCAATAATAATTATTTGTCAACTTGGGGGTTTTAATTCATTGACATTGTTATTTGTTTTGGCATTATTAATTATGATACATATTATTTCTGAAATATTGAATCACAGAGTGGGACAAAAAAGTAATTTACTAATTATTATTACCATTTCGATCGGAATTTTACAATGGGAACATGGTTTAGATGAGTTTTTCATAATTATAATGCTTATTTCGGTTTTACCGGTTCTTTATGGCAATGTAAGTGATCATATTCATGTTGGGATGTCGGCGATGAGTGTGCCATTATTGATATTCACATTTAGAAGAAATATCAGTAATAAATTATCTAATACTGAATATTTACCAGATTTAGAAATCTCATGGGTTGCTCTATTATGTACTACGATATTAATAATCATATATCTGAAAAAAGCAGAAACGATTGAAAGAATTCTTAAATCAACTTTAGCATCTTTATTTCTAATCATGAGCGTAATTGGATTAACTTGGCAAGTTGATCCAGTACTTCCCAAATATCTTTCAATAATATTATTTATTTTCATGTCAATTTGGTTAGTTGCAAGAGGAGAATTAAGGGCTGAATTGAAAACTATTAATCTAAAGCAGCATAGAATAGAATTGGCAAATATACAAGAGGCGGAAAATAAAAAATATGCCGATATAGAAAATGACAATGCGATAAAACAATATGATCCACTGGTAGCATCACTAAAGGAAACACGAAAGCGTAACAGAGAGATGAATGAAGCTAAAAATCTGGAGCAATTATATATTTCAGATGTCAGTCATCGGCCGATAATTATTCTAACAATGTTAGGAATAGTTTTTACATTTGCCAGCATTAATGCATTGATTTCAGGGCAAAATGCATTGATTTTGCTAATGGTAGGATTGTTTGCAAGCATACTTGTAGCCATTGCAAAATATAGATCTAAATCCCTGGAAATTGATTTACTACATGTTTTAGGCATAGAAATTCCGATCGCAGTTTCTATTTGTGGATTAGTAATAATACACAATATTTCTCATATTGGCCCTCTAAGTAGTAATACAGAAATGTTGGATATATCTATTTTAGCAATTATCATTATGGAACTAGTAATTATTTCAACATTTTATCAAGATAATTTAATTGATAGGATTCCGGTGGCTATTGATTGGTTTTTAGTTCCACTTCTTATTAATAGAATTGTGGGTACTCTCATGAATGAATCTTTACCGTTCCCATTTACAGTAAATCCTTTCCATGAAATAGGAGATGGAGATAATTTCTTACAATGGGGATTTCCATGGATTTTGCTAGAGTTTTTACTAATAATGGCATTAATTTGTGATTTTTGGATAGTAAATAAAAGAGAGAAAAGATATGAGAATAGTGATATTAGAAGTAATAGGGGTGTGAGGAACTTGGCAGTTGTGATGATTTCCTTTGGTCCTGCTGGAATACTGGCTGCATTTAGTACAATAAGGCAAGGATTTTTATCAAAACAAACAACTACAACTGGGATGGGGATTTTGGGCATTATTTTTGCTGCGTATGCATTTGGGGCTTGGTCTGGTGATATTCTAGAGATTGTGCCTAAAATGACATTAATAATGGGAATTGTACTACTTATAGCATTATCTGCAACTAGTAAATTTGGTAAAGAAAGATGGAGTATGGTTCTAGTTATTGATTCACATATTCTAATAATAGGTGGCCTAATTACAACTGGATATCTAAATGAAATATACTTTAGTTTGTTGATGATTTCAGTTTCGACAATTGTATGGATTATTGGAATAATTCAAGTTAGAAAGATTCTAAGAATATGGGGGCTGATTGATTTAATATTAGCTTTATTATTTAGTCTAATATTTGTTAATGGAATATTTAATCAAAATAATATTCTTATTTTATTAAGTCTTATTGCAATTGAGTTAGGAATTATTGGTTGGTTAGGAATTTCAAATGAAAATGAATTGTTAAAAGATTGAGAAAATATTATTTTTTTACTCTTTAAATGCTAACCTTGATGTTAGATGACCTTTACAACGTAATGTGACAAGGTCGTGGATATCAGATACTCCTGATGAAATTGAACATCCTCCCATACCTCTTGGACTAAATAAGATGGCAATTCCAAGAGTAGCTTTAGTATTGTCTAGTTTGACCTTAATAATGATAATTCTATCTTCACTTTGGCTTGGTATTTCTGCTAAAAATTTCTTAGATGATTTAGACCCATTTGAATCTACAAATTCGGAAATATTAGAATCAGACGGAAGATGGTTATGGGAATTAGATTTACTATTTGATACATGTGAATCTAGAGAAGGTGATTGGGAATGGCCAGAAAATAATCTAGCAGAACAGGACGATTTATTTCTTTATCCGGGTGAGTTAAGATGTGATTGGGAACACCAAGGAGAAAGTGACCGTGCGAGTGTTGCAATATACAATAGAGGTAATGAAACATTAGATTTGTTGCTTACAATAGATGTTATTAATGTCATATTTGCTGCTACAGGAGAAAATAGTGTAATTATAAATGGAATAGAAGGTAAAGAAAGTTTGATTATAGAAATTGAATTACTAGACAGTGTTTCTGAACAAGAAATTAGCATAGATGCAAAACATGTTGCTGTTCCCGATTCAGAAGTTAGATTAGATATTAACATATTTTCAGGTGTAGAACAAAGAGATGTCCATATAAGTGACGGTGATGCCGTAGAAGTACAATATACTGTTTGGAATGCAGATACTAATGAGCAGTTAGATTCAGGAACATGGGCAGAAGGTTCTGGAGATCCTTGGGTATCAATTCATGGTTTTGGCTGGTCTTTAATTGGTTTAGATATTGATAATGATCGAGGTGCTTTAATGCCAGGTTTAGACACTGGAACTACTCATACTACATTACTTCCTCCTCCGATTGCATATGGAAATGAAGATGGTCATGAGTTAGAAAATGTCTGGCTTCGTTTTGAATTAAAATTAGATAGAGCCCCGGTTTCTTAAATATAGGCACGAAAGAAACTTGACTAAGTTCGTGTACGGAAGGTTGTGTCTGACCATACACATGAAGACTTGTTGCCTTCTGAAGAGATTGTAAAAGAGGCTGGAAAAATAATTAAATCTAAATCTAATAGAAAGGGTGAGCCAAGTTTTTTCATGAACGAAGATATGAGGAAATTATCTACGCCTTGGAATATTGCTAAAATCAGATCCAGTCAAATAAACCCGGATGATTTACCGGCAGGTGTAATATTAGATGCAGCAGCTGGTTCTGGTGTACAATTGATTGCATTAACAAAAGGACTGAGGAGGCCTGCATTAGGTATTGAGATTGAAAAAGAAGTGGCAATATTATGTGCTGCAAACATGTATGCTGCCTCTGATAAAGATGATATTCAGAGAACCATGGACAGAGTTCTTGTCGGTGATGGTACCAAAGCAGGAGAAGTGATGAGTGTTTTTTGGAAAAGTTTACGAGATGCCGGTACAAGAGCTCATCCTCCAATAGCAATGTTGCACTTAGATCCCGCTAGACCAAGGGATGCGCAAAATCATCAAATCGAAGAAATGCAACCTCCTCTAAAAGAATTGTTACATTCCTGGAATGAATACTTGCAAATTGGACCTAGGGGGCCTGCAGTTTTATTGGATTTATCGCCTAGACTAGACGGTCAACAAAGAAATATGGTTAATTCTCTATTAGAAACTACTTTTCCAGGAGTTCCAAGAACATGGGAATGGCTGAGTCAGGGGGGAGGTAGAGTTGATCGCTTATCGGTTTGGATTGGATCTATTTCTTCAAAAAATAGCCATAGATGTATTAGAGTAGGTAGAAAAAATATAATGGCTAAAATTGAAGGTTCTCCAGAACTATCTACAACTGTTAGACTAAACTCTCCACCTCCGTTCGGTTCTTGGATTTCTGTAATTGATGCTTCTTTGGTAAAAAGTGGATTACAAGAATCTTGGGTAAAAAAGGTAATGTCCCCTAATTGCGGATACTCTTGGCTGAGAATAGAGGGGAGGCGTCCTCTTCTGATACATACAGAACCTCTATTAGATAACGACGAGGTATCAGAATTTGTAGTTTGTAGTGGTAAGGTTGTCCAACATAGATTGACACCTCCAGAGTTGAGGACTATAGGTCAAGTGGCGGCGGCTGCAGGTCGGCATGGGATAAACAAAGTTACACTAAGGTGTAACATCGATCCAGAAGTACACCCAAAAATACAGCGTAGATTAGATGCTGAATTAAAGGGAAATGATGGTTCAAAGGCTTTTATGATAGACTTGGAATTAGATAGAGGAGCTACCAATCATTTACTATATGTAGTATGTAAAGAAGAAAAATAAAGCAAAAAATCCTATGATTAGCCATCCGTTCCTTTCAAATAAGAATGGTAAGTCGCGGAGATGCCCATAGGGCCACTGGAAACAGTGAACACGGGGGAACCGGAATGGCTAAAATTGATGAATCCAAATTAGGAGATGATTTCTCTTACATATTTAGAATAGCAGAAAGTGACATAGATGGTCTTAGTCCCATATCTATTGGTTTAACCTCGATTAAAGGTATTGGCCTTAGAACATCACAGCAGATTTGTAGATTATCAAGAATAGATGGTAAGAAGTTAGGAGGTCTATTGACTGCCGAAGAAAAGGACTCACTAAGGTCCACTATTGATGATTATGCAACTATTTCACCATGGTGGTTAATGAATCGTCAAAGAGATTTAGAAAGCAATGAAGATGCACATTTAGTTTCACTTGAAGTTAAATTAACGCGTGACGACGACATTGCTAGACTTGCTGGGATGAAAACGTACAGAGGTATGCGTCACAGAAGTGGACACAAGGTTCGCGGTCAAAGACTTAGGGCTAATGGCAGATCTGGTGCTACTCTTGGGGTTCAAAAGAAAAAGTAAGCAGGTGATGATAAATGGGCGATCCGAAATTTTCTAGATCTAAAACACAAACGCCAACTCATCCTTGGAGACAAGCAAGAATTGATGAGGAGCATGCACTTAAAGAAAAATATGGTCTTAAAAAAACTGGTGGAATGAGAGAGATTTGGAGAGAAAGAACAAGTTTACGAAGATATAGAAATCAGGCAATGAAGCTAATTGGAAGAGTAGATACTTCAGAAGGCCATTTTGCTAAAGAAAAGGAACAATTGATTTCTTCCTTGACAAGAAAAGGATTACTCCCTGAAGGTGCAAGTGTTGGAGATGTACTCCAAATTGATATTGATCAGATGCTTTCAAGAAGGTTGCAGTCCGTTGTTTACAGACGCGGTTTAGCGCCAACAATGAGATCTTCTAGACAATTAATTATGCATGGTCACATTTCTATTGGGGAACAGAAAATGACTGTTCCTGGTTATCACATACTAAAAGAAGAAGAAGAATTGTTGCAATATAATTCAAATTCTCCGTTTATGGATGAGAATTCTATTTTTCGTCAAGAATTAGAAAGATTTAGAGTTGTAGAAACTGAAGACGAGAGAGAAGAAAATGTAGAAGTAAGAGAAGCTACTGAAGAGTTTATAGAGAAAATTAAGGCTGATTCAGAAGATGCTCCAACAATAGAAGATACAATTCCAGAGGAGGAGAGTAAAGAATGAGTCATAAAGCAATTCTACACATATACAGTACATTCAATAATGTACTAATCACTGCTACTGATCTCACTGGATGTGAAACTATATGCAAAGTATCTGGAGGCATGGTGACTAAAGGAGGTAGCGATTCTGGTGGACAGTTTGCTGCAACAAGAGCTGCAGAGAGAATTGCAGAAATGTTAGCTGAAAAGGATTTTAATCAAGTAATTGTAAAATACAGAGGTGCTGGAGGGAATAGATCAAATAATGCTCCTGGTGCTACAGCCGCTATTAGAGCCTTAACTAGAGCAGGAGTACAAATAACACGTATAGAAGATGTTACTCCAATTCCAACAGATGGTACCAAAAGTAAAGGTGGAAGACGTGGAAGGAGAGTATGAGGTGATAATATGGTTAAAGTAAAAATTATCAAGGAAAATTTAAACAATATAAAAATTCTATTTACAGGAGCAGATAGGGCGTTATTAAGCGCTATTAGAAGAACCTTGATGGTAGATACACCTAAAATGGCTATTGATACTGTAAGATTTGAGTTAGGACTAGTAGAACAGGATGGAGAAATCTGGGAAAGTACCGGCCCTATTCCTGATGAAACTGTAGCTCAAAGATTGGCAATGATACCAATAGTTACGCGTCATGATGATTTCTATTTTCAAAATGAATGCCCTTCGTGTAAAGATCTAGTAGCGGATCAAAGAGGTTGTCCACAATGTTCTGTGATTTATGCATGTAAAGCATTTGGAACAGAAGAAGGGAAAATGATATATGCTGGAGATATGAAGCCGATGGGTGATGATTCACTAAGTATTATTGATGAATTTAAGGAAATACCTGTTACTAAATTATTCAAAGGTCAGATGATTGAGTTCTTTGCCACTGCCATAATGGGCAGAGGTCGAGATCATGCAAAGTGGTCACCAGTATGTGGTGTTTCTTTTACATCAAGAAAGATAGGAGTTATAAAAAATAAATCTAAATCAAAAATCCTTTGGGATCTAGATTTAGAAATTACAGAAAAAGATTTCAAAAATGGTAAATTAGAAGATATTGAAAAGGTTGCAATTCTTGAAAGGGAATTAAATCACGTTGGAGAAGGTACTGAAGAAATGAGAGAATTTCAAGATGCTATTATTATTGAAGAGGTCCCGGAAGAATTCATACTATCCTTTGAAACAGATGGTTCTATGACTCCTCGTGTTGCTTTTGAAAAGGCTACTGAAGAGTTGTCTTCTCGCTTTGAGAACATATCTGAAGATATTGTATCTACTCTTTAATTAAGAAAGACTTCTTGTCTGAAAAGGTTGTAGCAAATATATGACTGTGAAACTTGGAAGGGGCGAGTGTGGCGGTCACGTTACACTATTTTTTGCAATAATGGATAAATCCGAAAAAATAGAGGAGCAGGGAAGTTTTGGTGCAGGACTTTGTTTAAAACATGGTGTAGAGGCAATTGCAAGAGGAGAAGAAGGTGATTTTAAACTTAAGATAAATTATCTTAATGGAAATGGAGAGGATGAACTTTACGAAGAAGTGATTAAAATATTACTTGATGAAGTACCTGAGATTGGTGATTATTCATGGGAATTAAATATCAAAATGTCATTACCAGTTTCTCAAGGTTTTGGAATGTCTGGTGCAGGAGCGGTTGCTGCTGCCAGTTCATTTCAAAGAGCGTTAGGTGTTTCACATGAAGAGAGTCGTAGAAGGTCATATTTGATTGCTCATAAAGTGGAAAGAATTAGATCTACAGGATTAGGTGATATTACTGCATTATCTGCAGGTGGTGTGGAAAGGAGAATCGCAGTAGGTTCCCCTTACAGTGGTGAAAAACTAAATTCCGGACCAGGTAAAGCAGAAGGATGGTTCAAAGAAATGCCTGTTATATTAGCTTGGAAATCAGAAACTGGAAAACACACATCAAATTATATTGATAATGTAGAATGGA
>Ga0315330_10001708_pt1 | contig 14907 bp, 3 predicted proteins | sample M140m34915metaG_FD_203453 | JGI IMG/M metagenome (GOLD analysis project Ga0315330, IMG submission 203453) | Ammonia-oxidizing marine archaeal communities from Monterey Bay, California, United States - M1 40m 34915 | ecosystem: Environmental > Aquatic > Marine > Intertidal zone | place: USA...
TCCATAAAAGAAAATAAACCTCATTTATTGTGTAAAAATGGCCTATATGAAAAGGATATGTTAAAATGGTATAGTTATAATGATATAAAAAAAAATTTTAATAAATTTAGACCATTTTATAAGAATATTGCTAGAACTATTTTAAAATTATTTTAAATGTAAAGGCTAGCTAATATATCATTTCCTTCTTTTGATTTTTTAATTAACTTATCTACAACATCTCTTGTTACTGTAAATGGAAATTCCACCTTTAATGTTTCTTCTTTATTAAATAATGACGAACCCTCTTTCATTAGTCTATAAAGATTTAATTTGCTATAAATAATCTCTAAACATCTCTTCAGATTTCTAACACCTTTTTCTCCCTCAGTGAGATTATCACAAATGTATTTAATGGTTTCATCAGGAATAATTATTTGTTCTTTTTCAAAATTAATATTTTTCTCTATTTTTGGAATAAGATATTTGTGTGAAATGACACATTTATCTTTTTTATCATATCCGTCTGTCTTAATACGATACATTCTATCTTTTAAAATAGGGTCTACTAGATTTTCATCGTTATAACTGAAGATAAACATAGCCTTATTTAAGTTAAATTCTACATCAGCGAAATATTTATCATGATATTTATCATTTTGTGTAGTATCTGTTAAGTGAGTTAAAATACCGGTTATTTCTTTACCTTTTGGTGTTTTACTAATTTTATCTAACTCATCGAAATAGAATACTGGATTCATACATTTACTGTTAAGTAGTATATCAACAACTTTTCCCCAAGTAGAACCTTCATATGTATATGAATGTCCTTCCAAGAAACTACTATCTGTAGCACCTCCTAATGCTAAGAATGCGAACGGTCTTCCTAGAATTTTACTTACACCTTCTTTAATAAGTGTAGTTTTACCTGTCCCTGGAGGACCTTTAATAGCAATAGCATTTCCTAGAGAATTTGGATTCGCAATCCATTGTCCTACCAATTGTAAAATCTGCATTTTGGCATCTTCTAATCCATATACTGCTTCATCTAGTATTTTTTTAGCTTCTGCCATAAATGCTTCTGTTCTTACGGGACCGTCATTAATTGTAATAGGAAGATTTTTATGAACTCCAAATGGAATTCTCATAAAGTTATCTACATAAGTTTTAATTTTATAATATTCACCAGAACCTGGGTCCATGTATTCTAATGTATTAATTTTACTTAATGCTGCAGCTTTGTATTCAACTGGAATATCAGCCTCAATTAATTTAATCTTATATGGCTTTTCAATACTTGTAAATTTATTAATATCTCGTAGTTTATCTAAGATTTTTTTTTGATCTTCTATTTTAAGACCTTTAAAGAACTTGTAATCATTCATTACCTTTTCTCCTCTCATTAGTTTTCTTAGTTTCATCAAATTTTTATGTTTTTCTTTCTCTTCTCGTTTTTTTTGTTTTGCCTTTTCTTTCTTTTCTTGGGCTCTTGTTAACTTTACAAACTGTTTTTCCATAGCTTCTTTACCCTTACCACTTTTGGTATCGATAAGTTTTTTGAGTTCATTTAATAGCTCTTTCTCTTCATTTTCTTCACTGAATTTTATTCTTTTAGATGGAATTTTCTTATATAACTGTTTTCCCCTATACTTTTTTGTAAGTTTTACATCATATTTAACTAGTCGTGGTTTTTTATTTTTATAGACTTTTACAATTCTACCTTGTTTTAATTCATCCCAGCCTGGAAGTTTAGTTAAAACCTTATCTTTTAACTTAAATTTTGTGTTATAATATGTTCCGTCTTCTTTCATTTCTTTCTCTTGGACCCTAGCCATTTCCATCCATTCTTCCTCCGTGACATCTTCGGTTCTCTTTTTCTCCAACTCTCTAATGCGTTTGCTACGGCGTTTGGAATTTTTACGCTTAGATCGCGGTTTCTCTTCTTCCTCTTCTTCCTCTTCTTCCTCTTCCTCCTCTTCTTCCTCATCTTCCTCATCTTCATCTACTTCCTCAATTTCTGGACCATCTTCTTCATCGCTGTTATACTCCGCTTCACTATCTTCTTGTTCTTCATCTTCTTCTTCCCCATACATTTCACCTGGCTTACCAACTGTAAATATTATATTAAATTTCATATTATCTCCTCCTTGACCCATCATAGGCATCATAGCCATTCCTTCTTCATCTTCGCCAGCCATAAGTTCATCCATATATTCATCATATTCCGCATCATCATCAGAATCTTCGTCTTCTTCAGGTTTATACTCTGAATCGCTCGTTTCCGTATTACTTTCTTCGATAGTTTCTTCTTCAGTATGTTTAATTTTCCTTCTCTTTTTTCGGTGCTTAGTATTTTTCTTTGCTTTACCCTTTCCCTTTTTAGATTTCTTTTTGTCTTGTTTATCCATCATCTTATCAATTTTATCAAGTTGTTTAAGTCTTTCTTTACCACTTTTAGAAGGAAATATTTTTTGAATAAATTTCTGCATTTCTAAAGTATTCATATCTTCAACCTCATCACCAGGTTGGTAATCGCTACTACTATCACTGTCACTTCCACTTTCCTGTGCTTTCTTTTTCTTCTTGCTCTTGTCCTTCATTTTATAATTTTTAGGAGAATCGGCATTGTCTTTTGGATTTCGAGGCATATCTATACTTTCTTATGGGATATTTTTTATATCTTTTTTTAAATTCAATTTTAGTATGAAATACTTATTTTTATAAAATTGATTTTTAAAACAATCTAAATATATCTCATTAAAGTATAAGAATGGCAACTACGGAAATGAATCCCGCTAAAATTATTGGTATACAATTTAGTGTTTTATCTCCAGAGGAGATTAGAAAAGGTTCTGTAGCTGAAATTACTTCAAGAGATACATATATTAATAACAAGCCAGTTATTGGTGGATTATTTGACCCGCGTATGGGCGTATTAGACCCTGGTCTAATTTGTCCTACCGATGGTTTAGGATATATGCAAACTCCTGGATATTTCGGTCATATTGAACTTGCTAGACCAGTATATTACATTCAATATTTAACAACTACTTTAAAAATTCTACGATGTGTTTGTTGTAAGTGTAGCAAATTAAAGATAAGTAAAGAAAAACACGCACACGTTCTAACCAAGAATCATCGTGATAGATGGGGATATGTATTTCAACACGCCTCAAAAATTAAACGTTGTGGCGAAGAAACAGAAGAAGGATGTGGATGTAGACAACCACGTAAAATAATTAAGGAAGGATTGGCAAATCTTATTGCTGAATGGGACAATCCAGATGGTATTAAAGAAGAAGGGGAGGAAAAAGCTAAGGAAAAACTAACAATGAAACTTACACCAGAAATGGTTCTGAAAATCTTTAGACGTATTAGTGATGAAGATGTTGAATTTATGGGTTTTAGTAAGATCTGGTCTAGACCTGACTGGTTTATATGTCAAGTTCTTGCTGTGCCTCCTCCAGCAGTAAGACCATCTGTAAAACATGATTCACAGCAACGAAGTGAAGATGATATTTCACATATTATTGTGAATATAATTAAAGCAAATAAAACATTACTAGCAAAAATACAACTAAATGCTAGTGAAAAAGTAATAGATGATTGGACTACTGTTTTACAATACTATGTTGCTACTATGGTTGACAATCGTATTCCAGGTGTTGCTGCTGTAGCACAAAGAAGTGGAAGACCATTGAAATCCATTAAAGAACGATTAGTAGGAAAACAAGGACGCGTAAGAGGAAATCTTATGGGAAAACGTGTAGATTTCTCTGGTCGTTCTGTTATTACACCAGATGCTAGACTAGGAATTAGAGATTTAGGGGTTCCAATTAAAATTGCTAAAAATATTACATTTCCGAATACAGTTAACAAGAGAAATAAAACATTTCTAACCAAATTAGTTAAAAATGGTCCAGAGGTTTATCCTGGAGCAAATATTTTGGAAAGAAAAACAGGAGAAAGTATTTCTCTTAAATATGCTGATAGAGATAGTATTAGCATTAATGAAGGTGACGTCGTTCATCGTCATTTATTGAATGGTGATCCTGTATTATTTAACAGACAGCCTACACTACACAGAATGAGTATGATGTGTCATATTGTAAAGGTTATGAAAGAAGGTAATACTTTTAGAATGAACGTTGCTGATACAAAGCCATATAATGCTGATTTTGATGGAGATGAGATGAATCTTCATGGTCCACAAGATGAAGAAAGTCAAGCTGAACTTTTGCATCTTGCTGCTGTTCCAAGAAATATTATTAGTCCTCAAAATAATTCTTCCATTATTGGAATCTTTCAAGATTCTCTATTAGGTTGCTATCGATTTACACGTGATAAATTAATGTTTGATAATAGACACGCTATGAATCTTCTCATGCATTTTGACAATGTTAATCCAGAATTGTTTAAAGATGTTGAAGGCGGAGTAAGCAACTTTGAGATTCTGTCTCAGATTCTACCTCCTATGAGTGCTAAGTTCGCAAATAAACAATATAGTCAAGAAGAAAACAAGAAAACTTCTAATAATATTATTGAAATTCGCAACGGACAATACTTAAGAGGACAGATGGATAAAGGAACCCTGGGTTCTGGTTCTAAAGGTCTAATTCAAAGTATATTTAATGATTTCAACTTCACAGAATCTGCCGACTTTATAGATAATATTCAAAATGTTATTACTGAATATTTAAAACTTCACGGTTACAGTGTTGGTATTAGTGATTTAATTGCTGATAATAAAACAAACCAGAAAATTATTGAAGCAGTTAGTGAAAAGAAAAAAGAAGTTCAAAATCTAATAGACCAATTACATCTTGGAATATTTGAAAACGCCAGTGGAAAATCAAATGAAGTTGAATTTGAAACTAAAGTTAATAATCTTCTTAATGATGCTTCAAGTAAAGCAGGCAAAATCGGAAGAACTAGTTTATCAAGTGATAATCGTTTTGTAATTATGGTTAACGCAGGAAGTAAAGGTTCACCAATTAATATTGCGCAGATGATATCTTGTTTAGGTCAACAAAATGTTGATGGTAAACGTATTCCTTATGGATTTGAAGATAGGACTCTTCCACATTATACAAAATTTAACGATACGCCAGAAGCTCGTGGTTTTGTAGAAAGTTCATTCATTCAAGGATTAACACCTGAAGAAGTTTATTTCCACGCAATGGGTGGTCGTGTTGGTCTTATTGATACAGCTGTAAAAACCTCACAAACAGGTTATATTCAAAGAAGACTTATTAAAGCACAAGAAGATGGAAAAGTTCATTATGATATGACTGTTAGAAATAATAAAGGAAAAATTTTACAATTTAGTTATGGTGATGATAACATTGATCCAATTAAAGTAGAAAATCAATCTGTTCCTCTTACACGCATGAATTTAGAACAGATTTACGCTCATTTTCAAATTCCAGAAGATTCTACTAAAGCAGTGTTTACGACTACTTATACAAAAGACGCAGCTAAACGTATGAGAAAACAAAAGAAAGAACTCAATAAACGCGTATCTGATATTATTTCACAAATGATTGAAAATAGAGAAAAGTTATTAAAACACGTATTTAAAGATTCTGATAATATTGTTTTACATATTCCGGTTCACTTCCTAAGAATTATGAATAACATTCAACATCAAATGAATATTCAACCTAATTTTGTCGTAGATATTACACCACTAGAAACTTACTCATTAATTGATAAATATTTTACAGATTTACATCAATCTACTTATACACAACCTACTGAATTATTTAAAATTGCTTGGTATTATTATTTAACTCCAAAAGAGTTACTTATGATGAGACGTTTTAATAGAAAGGCATTAGTTGTATTGTTTGAAACACTAAACATGAATTATCATAAAGCTGTAGTCCATCCTGGTGAAATGGTTGGTATGGTAAGCGCACAAAGTATTGGTGAACCTACCACGCAAATGACACTTAATACTTTCCATTTTGCTGGTGTAGCATCCAAATCTAATGTTACTCGTGGTGTTCCAAGAATTGAAGAAATTTTGTCACTTAGTGAAAATCCCAAAATGCCTTCATGCACTATTTACCTAAAAGATGAATTTCAAACCAATGTAGAACACGCTCAAGAAATTAAATATTCATTAGAATACACTTCTATCAAAGATATTACAAAATCTGTTGGAATTTGTTTTGATCCTAAACCTGATGATACATTAATAGATGAAGATCATGCCTTAATCGCACAACATATTAAATTTCAACAAATGATATGTGATGCTGGAGCTGACGATAATGAGAAAAAAGATTCAAACGAAAATAGCAAATGGGTTATTCGTATTGAACTTGAAAGAGAAGCAATGATGGAAAGAAATATTAATATGGATGATATTCATTTCGCCATTAAGAATGTATTAAAAAATAATGTTGATTGTATTTTCAGTGATTTAAATGATGACAATCTTGTATTTAGAATTCGTCTTATTAATGGTAAATCTTCTCCTTTATTATCTAGTAAAAAGAAATATTTAGATCAGACAGATGATATTTACATGTTAAAAAATCTACAAGAAAACATATTAAACAACATTATTCTTAAGGGTATTAAAGGTATTCCAAAAATTATTCTACGAAAGGTTGTTAATCATATGGTTCCAAAAGATGGAAATTTTGTCCCTGAAGATATTTGGGTATTAGACACTGTTGGTAGTAATCTAAAACAAATATTATCATTAGACACAGTTGATGCTAACAAAACATATAGTAATAATATCCAAGAGGTATACAGAACATTAGGAATTGAAGCTGCCCGTCAATGTATCTTTAATGAAATTAATGAAGCTTTTGAAGCTAATGGTAATTATATCAATTATCATCATTTAGCATTATTATGTGATAGAATGTGTGCTACTAAAAAAATGGTAAGTGTATTTAGACACGGTATTAATAATGATGATATTGGACCAATTGCTAAGGCGAGTTTTGAGGAAACTCCTGAAATGTTCTTAAGAGCTGCTCGACATGCTGAATTAGATTTAATGACTGGTGTTTCTTCTAATATTATGTGCGGTCAAGAAGGTTATTACGGAACTGGTAGTTTTCAAATTATGTTAAATATTAATCAAGTTAATAAAATGGCTAGCGCACAATTAGAAGAAAAAATTAATATTGATGAATTCTTACAGGTTGATAAAGATGATGTTTGTAGTAAAAATAATATTGTTATGAATACTTCTACTGAATATATAAGTGGTAAATATAGTGGAGATATTTCAACTGAATATGACCCAGGATTTTAAATTATAAATTCTTATTATATCTACATAGTATAATAAGAATGATATTATTTAAAGAATTTGTTCTTAGATTATCAAAGATAAAAAAATTACCTTCTTCACTAATAAATATTTTTTTACTTATTAATTGGAAAAAACAAAATGTTTTTCATATTTTTAAAGATAATATATTAAATGAAGAATTCTTTACAGACAGCGACAAAGAAAAACTCACTGACTTATACATTTCTGTAAAAAAATTAATGAGTAGATTAAATACTATTGCTCGAATATATAAGTATAAAAAGGCTGTAAAATATGATATTAACACTGATTTACATTTAAATTCATTAGATGATTTATCTGAAAATGAAAAAATCACATTATTAGAAAATAACACACTATACAATTTTAAGTTAAGAGACTTAATTAGTTGTTGGAAACTAGCATTATTAAATTCACAAGGATTATTTTCTAAACCTATTCTTGTTAAAAATCCATACACTAACTTACCTTTTAAAAAACATAACTTATTTAATATATATTTCAAATGTTTAAATATGTATGTTAATCTGCCATTATGTGTAACTACTTTTTTTAAATGTAATATGACAATATCAAAATTTCAAATATATTATTATGTTACATTAAAAGAAGTAGCTATCATTAATTTTTTAAATAGTAATAACGTTTATGAAATGTTCGAACAGATATTAAATTTATTACACGACAATAGAAAAATAGTTAATTATTTGACATTTACAAATTATTGTCCTCCTAGCACTCGTTTAAAAGCTGTAAAAATTTTTAAACCCTTATTATTAAATTATTTACTAAGCAAATTTTCATGTAATCCAATTATTAAAGAACAAAAGTTAAATCTTTTAAAAAAACAATTAATTGATCTTATAGATAAACATCCTACTTTTGGATTTGAAAGAGGTTATGAAGTTATGAAATATATTCCTTTAGCTGAAAGACCTTCTAGAAGTCAACCACCTCCACCACCTGCTCCTTTAATAACACAAATAAGAAATAGAAGAACTACATTAAGAAGAAGACGGCCGTCTAGACAATCCTTCAATTTTTCTGAAAGTGATAGTGATGAGAGTAGTGGTTTAGATATTGTTGAAAATGTTACATCTCCATCACAAGAAATGACAACTATAAACATTACTCCTCCTCCGCCTCCTATTAATATAGTTATTCCTCCTCCGCCTCCTGCTGTAATTCCTGTGTCTAGACCCACTATCGTACCACCTCCACCACCTATTAGTAATCCTTTTCAACCTTCTAGACAATTACCCAGAACACCGGTTAGAAATAACCGTTTAATTACTACAAGACAAAATATATCACAATTAAATAATAATTTACAACTGCGTGTAAACAGAAGAAATAATATTAATGGTTTAAATTTTTTAAGAAGATAATTTAATTATATATTTAAATTAAATTATTTATTTGTTAACTTTGTTTTTCCGATTTTTTTTACTACTCTCCTTTGTTTTGATTCCTTTGTTTTCTTTTGTAATTTTAATCTACTTTCTATAAATTGTAGAAACCAAGAATCTAATGGATTAGATGGACCAATTATACTATTTATATTTTCGGATTTTACATATTCACTATTATTATATTTTAATAATCCAAAACTTATTGTTGAACTTATATTTTTTCGAGGAGCTTTTAGTTTTTTTATGACTTTTGTTACTATTATAAATTTATCAACATCATTACTACCTATATTTACTTTACTTACTTCTGGAAATATTACAAATCCTTTATTTACACTTATCACTATACTAGGAATATCATAATGATATAATAAAATTATTAAATCTAATTCTGTTGGCATATAATTTTCGCGCATAATAATGTCACTTATAAGATTATTTTTTTTATTCATTGGTTGAGAATGAACTTTTTCAGTATTTACTGTTTGAAACGAATACCATTGAACCAAGCTAAAAAAAGACCAGTTATTATCGTCACTACCTCTGTCATATGGCATTAATTCGTTTGGATAATTAGCATTAATATAAAAATCTATTAATACTTGTTTGATTTTTTCTATATTTATAGTTTCATCTAATTGTTTATTTATTACATATTCAATAAATTTAAATGCGCAATTACTAGTATTCATATATTCATTTAATATTAAAGATTCTTGGTTTTCGTCTTCTTTGGTTTCAGAACTACTAACTAATATTTTTTTTACTTTATTTGTTATTTTTAATTTCTTACCTTGTTTACTTGTAACTATACAATTATCTATATATTTTGAACTTATTAACTTTTTACTTTCAATCAATCCGTAAATTTTATTTGTTTTTATGTAATTATTTTTTTCACGTAATTTAATATCTTTTAAATATTGTTCTAATAATATTTCTTCTAATACTACAATTTCATCTTTTTCTATTTTATAATTAATTCTCTGAAATGATAAAAATGTTCTGGGTGTAAATAAATATTTTCTTATTTTTTCATATCTAATTATTTGGTCTGCTAATTTTTTAAAATAAAATTCTTTATTATTATATCCGTTATATAAATTTGTTTTAGGTAAAATAAGACCACAAACACCATACGCATTTTTCTTAGTAAAACAATATTGTTTTGATTTACAATCATTTTTATTAAGACCTAAACAGTTAACCAAATCATTAATATCTTCTAAGCTATCTACACTCGTTATTTCAGAAAATTGTATACTTCCGCGCAATATTTTTTTTAACTCGCGAACCAAATATTCTAATTTATTTTTATATGGTATTGTAATATTTTTTACAGCATCTAATATGTATTTTTTTTGCTCCTTATTTACATCATAGTTAATAATTACTTTAAATGTATTACGGAATAAACTATAAAAATTATTTTCAAGATCTATTTTTTTTATTAAAATTATACGTTCTTCATCCACTTCATTAGAAGTCATTAAATTACTGTCTGTGTTTAATAAATTATTTGTTCCTTTATTATAAATTACTTTTAAATCATCTAAATCTTCATCTACTTCTTCATATACTTCTGGAACTACTGGTACAAATTGATTTGTTTCTGTTATAATACCAACTATCATATTATCATCTACAACTTTTTTTAATGGTTTACAAGGTATTTCGTTATTAGATGATTCAGAAATTTCTTCTAATATATTCTTAGTGTCTTCATAAGGTAAATAGTCTGAATATTCTTCAATATATAAATAATTTTTGTCTATTACTAGTCCGGAATAAATAGTTGGTATATAAATATTTTTACCTTTATAGTTAACTATTAATCCTATTACCTGGCTATTACTATTAATAATTTGTGTAATATTATTCAAAGATACACCCAATTTCTTTAATTCTTTCAATATATTTTTTGTTGGTTTATTTGTTTTATAATCATACTTTGATTTATCAATTATGCCATTTTTAAAGTAACAATTTTCTCGTAACATTTTTTTTATTTTACGAAGTGTATTTGATAAATCTGTATTTTCTTTCCATTCATCCACAGTGTCCCAAAATCTACCTGATAAAAATGTTCGAATTACAAATTTTGTTGTGCTTTTTGTGTATACTTTACATAATGGTTCAAAAAAATTATTTTTGTTATAAACCATAACTGTTTTTCTTGATTCCATATAAAAATCTTCACTATAATGATTTGTAGGACATATTAATTCTATTTTATCTGTTATATCATCATTAGGATTTGAAAATATTAATAAATTTATACCATCTTCAAAGAGTATACCCCCTTGATTAATTGGTTTTGTTACTAAATCCCAAATATATGTATAATCAATAAATTCATTTGGATCATTGAAATACTCTATAAAATTTTCGTAGGCTTGTAGTATAGACTTTTTTAGACCATTACTTGCAAAACTATTTATGAAAGTATTCTTTTTATAAATATTAATATCAACTTCTCTGTTTTCATCTTTAAAAACTTGTAATAATATACCATTTTGACATTGTATAAATTTTTCAATTGTTAATTCTTGTATAAACATTCGTTTAAATTCTTGTAATTTACACGGTTTGGATGATAATGGTTCGCCCCTTTCATTTACACGTTTTTTATAATCGGGATAAATAGAGGCTAATAAACATAAAAATGATTGCGTTTTATTTTTTTCTATGCCTAATCTTAACATACAATAACTATTCATTTTCAATCTTTTATTAACATTGCTAGCAGTAAAAGATGTATAACAAATAGATGTATTTTCAAAACCTAAAAACTTTTGTAATGATTCATTCATATATCCAAGTTGACCCGATTTTAGAGGGAAATGTAAAACTGGTGTGCTATCTATACTTGTTGTAGATTTTTTTACTTTTCTGTTAATCTTTGTTTCATTACATTCACTATAATTTTCATTCGCAACACCTACTGATTTTAGTATTTTATCTCCTCGTATGCTATCTAATATTATATTATTATTTTCATCAGTGTCATATGTTGGATTCATTTTACTAGGGCCTTTATTACTAGAATAATAATTATATTCTAATGTTTTATCATCTTCTTTTTTTCCTTCACCTGTAAACGGATTTTGAAAACAACATGGAATACATAATCCATCAGGATGTTTATCTTTTGGTAGAAACCCTGGATACATAGGTTTATATACTAATTTTCTGGATGGGTCATCTTTTGGAATTTTAGAACCCATTCTATGAAATCGTTCGTCGCTAAACTCCATTATTCTTTTACCACGTGGAACTACTTTTGCTCCTTCTGGAATCAACGCATCCCATCCACCACATTCTCCTTGATTAATTTGTTTAAGTGAAAGACTTCTAGATTTTCCATTTTCATCTCTTAAACACCAAAATCTAGGACATATATAGTTATATTTTTTACCGGAATCAGGATTAACATAATTAATAATTTCATCGTATGATTTTATTTTTTCCTCTTCATCTCTACTATTAATGTATTCTAGTTCTTCATCATTTAATATTATAGGTTGTCTACTATACTGAGACTGGCAACTTTTACTAAAAGATTTATATCCATTTTTATCTTTTTTCAAAAATAATTCAGGATCTCTAGTTGTTAATCTTTGAGCCATATAACCTTTTTGTCCTTTTAATTTAATATGTGACAAATCTTGGCGCAATTCTTCATCATCGCTATCACTATCACTATCACTATCCGAACCACCACTCATTGAATCGTCATCACTTTCCTCTAGTAAATCTTCATCATCACTACTACCTAATGATTCACTATCATCATCTAAATCATCAAGATTAATATTAATTGCTTGCGGTGAAGGCTTTTTACTAGTTTCTTCAGGAGTATCTGGTATTGATTCTAGACCACTATCATCGTCAAATTCATCAACATTTATATCTATTGCCGTTTGATTTTGTTTTTTATCTTCTTCTTTTTTTACTTCCTTGGCTTCATCTTCCTCATCATTTTCTTCATTATCCTCTTCTTCACCATCTTCATCTTCACCATCTTCACCATCTTCATCTTCACCATCTTCATCTTCATCTTCACCATCTTCAGTTTCGGATAATAATCCATCTTCCTCGCTGTCTACAAACTCATCGTCGTCATCATCGTCATCATCACTGTCTATGAAATCATCATCATCCATTTCAGACTCAGGACCACTAGCATCAAATGTTACTAATCCACTTTTCTGATTTTTATTTATATCTACTGACTCATCAACGGCATCTATATTTTTTTTTATTTTACATATGCGCTTTATTCTATCTTTATTTTCCTTAGTAGTAATTTTTTTAGTTAAAATTTTTAATAATGAAGTAATAAATACACTCAAGTATTTAATGTATTCGATATTATTAATATTTTTTACTATAATAAGTGTATTATTTTGACCTGATGTTAATTCATTTGTAATTATTGTATTAAAACCTGGATTATTTTCTATTTTAATTAATTTATTTCCAAAAGTTTCTATAGTGGTGCTGATTTCTTCATTCCATTCTGCCAGTATTTCATTTGCTTTTTCTTGAGTTGGTATTTTTTCTGGAAAATTTTCCATCATTGCATGTATTAAAATAGGACCAATTAATCCCTTTTGTCTTTGAGTTGTAATAAATGCTTTTATACTATCCATTACTTTAAATCCAGACACGCGTTTGTATGTAAGCATTATTTCATCACTTGTTTTTAAAGCGTCTTTTGATAATAAATTAAAAATAGAACTAATACACCCTGTATAACTACTTAATTTTAATACCTTTTTATTTTCCTTTTTGAACGTATAATTAATATCTATAATTTCAATATTATCTTCAAAAAAGTTATTGAATATAACATACTCATATCCACTCTGTTTTAAATATGATGTAACATGAAGTAATACATTTTCATTAATAGATTTTTTAATTAATGTTTCTGCTTGATCTTTTGAAATTAAAATAGGACAATCTACTTTTATATGAATATTACCATTTTCTAAAAATTCACAATATATTTCAAATTTTTGCTGTAAATATTTTTCAATAATATAAAATCCGATACTTGTTGTTTTTGATAAATTTCTCATTAATTCTAATATTTTTATCTTTTTAAAATTATGTTTAACATACAAATATGGTATTTTTATACCAGATAAGGATACATAATCATCGGTATAAATTCTATAAATATTCTCATATCCTTCTCCTTGATTAAATTTAATTAGTGGCATTTTTTCATTAGAATGTATAGTTTTAAATAAAATCTCTAACGGTAATTTTATAATACTCGTGGGATGTATAATAAATTCAAAATAATTAATACCAGTATCTGTAAATGAAAAATCATTAGAACCGTCGAAAATTGCCAAATCATAAAATAGATTTATAAAATTATTATATGTATTATAATATTTTTTAACATGTTTTTTATTATCATCAATTAATTGTCTACCTTTTAACTCAAAACTGTTTCTATCTTGAACGTTATCAACCGAATATAACAGTGGAAAATATAGTTTTAAGAAAAATTGGACGTTAAAATTATTTTCTTCAGCATAATTTATAACATTTTCAGCAGAACATAAATAAATATTATTGTTTTTTATAGGAAAAAAATCAAATAAAAGTAATGAATTTTGTGTATTAACTACATCGTTATTTAAAATAAAACTATCACTATTTATACAATTGAATGGATTAGCGATATATGGATATTCTGTTTTGTGTTTGGCTATTTGTCCTAGAGAATTTTGAAAAAAATGACTTTCATCCCAATTAAATTCCAATTCATTGAAATCTTCAAATGAAAAAAATTGTTTTTCACTATCAATATTTATCTGTTTATTTATTAATTTGTAACTATTAGAAATAAAATTATACAAAAAACTGTTAAGGGTATTAATATTTAATTCATGTGTTTCTTTTTGTGTAAGTTTATAATAAGTATCATTTATATTGAACTTTTTTTGAGAATTATAAAAAAGATACATTTGATTAATGCTTAAATTCAAATTTCTACACTCAATAAGTATTTTTTCTTTTACTCTTAATAAAGAATCATCATCATATATGAGTTGGTCTATATATTGAACGTCAATATTTTTTTCATTTATCTTATCCAATTCACTTTTAGAAAAAATAGTAAAGTTTCCAGGAATACTTGTAATTTTATTTGGTGATTCATTTATTTCATATTTGCCTTTAAAAACAAAA
>Ga0315330_10001709_pt1 | contig 14902 bp, 14 predicted proteins | sample M140m34915metaG_FD_203453 | JGI IMG/M metagenome (GOLD analysis project Ga0315330, IMG submission 203453) | Ammonia-oxidizing marine archaeal communities from Monterey Bay, California, United States - M1 40m 34915 | ecosystem: Environmental > Aquatic > Marine > Intertidal zone | place: USA...
GAGGTGCAAAGGTCTAGTGGAATACAGGTAATGATATCGCTTCCGCGAACTTTTGCACGCTGCGACTGTCAGATTCGCCTTGAGGGTTTAAGTAGATTGGCCTGCGCAGCCCTTGGTAACAGTGATTAATGAGTGAGCTTGGTCACTGTCGCCTGCGCGGGGATTAAGTTAAGAGAAACAAGAATGGACAAGGCGAATGGCAGAAGCGACTGACCAACAGCTCGTTGACCGGGTTTTGGCGGGAGATAAAAATGCCTTCAACTTTTTGGTGCTGCGCTACCAGCACAGGGTTGCAGCGCTGATCGGCCGATTCGTTCAAGATGCCCAGGAGGTGGAGGATGTGACCCAGGAAGCTTTTATCAAGGCTTATCGTGCTTTGCCTCTGTTTCGTGGGGATAGCGCTTTTTATACCTGGTTGTACCGTATTGCAGTTAACACGGCGAAAAACCACTTGGTGTCCAGAAGCCGGCGTCCGCCAGCCACGGACGTGGAGGTGGATGAGGCCGAAGTAATAGAACTTGGCACGGTTCTAAGAGAAATTGAAAACCCTGAGAGCAGCCTTGCCAGCGCTAAACTCAAGGTCGCCATCGATACTGCTATTGAAGAATTGCCCGAGGATTTGCGGACAGCTTTTACACTGCGGGAGTTTTCGGGGCTGAGTTATGAAGACATCACAGAGGTGATGGACTGCCCAGTTGGCACCGTGCGCTCGCGCATATTCCGGGCCCGGGAAGCGATCGACAAGAAGATCAGGGAACTACTTTGAGCTTGATTGCGGTTTTTTGCGCTAGCTGCAGAACTTTTTGCCATGAGCAGGGTCTGAGAGATAAGGAGTCGCTAGACTCTGAGCCCAGTGATTTGATGAGAGAAATCACAGAAATTTGCGAAGTAAGTCATATCAAAGAGATCAGAGTTACGTGAGGTGCGCTCGGGCAAGACTCGAGATGCGTATCACCAACCCGGTTTAAGCGGAATCACACAAGTAGTTAGAATGAAGTAGAAGGTATGGTCAACAAAATTAAAACGGGCTCAGTTACTCCCCCAACTCACTCCGCAGACCGTGACGCTGAGGCAGTTTCCGCGCTCATGGATGGCGAAGCAACCGATCTTGATTTTCGACGCTTGCTCAAGTCCGCTGCCACAAGCCCTGAAACGATGGAAACTTGGGAGCGTTATCATCTGGCCCAATCGGTGATGCACGAGCAGGGCACTCCTGTGTCGACAGCTGTCGCTAGCGGCGTGGCCGCTTCGCTGGCCGAAGAAATGGTATACACCGCCGATCCACAGCGCTTCAGCGCTTGGCAGCAGCAACTCACCAAACTGGCAGTAGCCGCTGCCGTGGCAGTGCTTGCGGTGCTAACGCTGCAGCCTAATCCAGCAGGTAGTAGGCCTACTTCTGAACTGGCGCAAGAGGCTCCGAACAACTTTCAGGCAGTGCCGCTGGCGGTGCCGGCATCTCCGGTTGCGGAAACTCGGGTCGCGGGAACCCTACCGGCCGCTGTCGACCCTGAAGCACAGCAACGACTGCGTGATTTCATCGAAAGCATGAGTTTCGATGGTGCTGAGTCTGTGCGCTTGGAGCATATTCAGGACTCCCCTCTATACAGATTGGTAAACGACCTTCCTGCATCACCCGATTAGACCCTAAGCCTGTGCCATCCCCCTTTTATCGCGGCGACTCTTCGTTGCGCTCCCAAGTCTGCAATATGCTAAGGTTGTTGGCGTCACATTCCGGGAATCAGCGAGTTCACGGACGGGGATAGATAATTCCCTGATCGAAACTGGTTGTTGCAGACGTAGGGAGTTCTATGCATACATCTAAGCACTTTATTTTTCATCGTATCTTCTCTGAAGGCTCTCATGCCCTGGCGGGTTCTGCCTTTCTCTGCCTGATCTCAGGTATCGCCTCAAGCGTTTTTGCAGCTTCCGAGTTGCCAAATTTCGCTGATCTTGTGGAGAAAAACGCCCCCTCGATCGTTGAAATTTCGACCACGCGACGGGTAGCAGCTCGCGCCCCGAGTCCGGATTCGGAAATAGAGGAGCTGTTGCGTCGCCTGAATCCTGAAGACAGTCCTGATCTGGAGATTGAAGGGCTCCCCGAGCAGCGCCAGCGTGCCGCGGTGGGCTCAGGATTTATAATTTCCGAAGATGGTTATGTCATTACCAACAATCACGTGGTGGTTGGGGCCGATGAGATCCAGGTAACCCTGAATGACAGAAGAGTTTTCGATGCAAAAGTCATCGGCCTTGATGAACCGTCGGATCTGGCGGTTCTCAAAATAGACGCTACTGACCTTCCATTTGTAGCCTTTGGAAACTCAGACGCTTTGCGTGTTGGTGAATGGGTGCTGGCAATTGGTTCTCCATTCGGACTTGAGTTTTCCGCGGCTGCTGGCATCGTGAGCGCCAAAGGCAGATCTGTGCCGGGTCGATCTTCCTATAACTATATGGCCTTCATACAGACTGACGTCGCCATCAATCAGGGTAACTCCGGTGGGCCGCTGTTCAATCTGGATGGCGAAGTCATTGGAATAAATTCCCAAATTCTTAGCAGCACCGGCGGGTCGAATGGTATTTCGTTCTCGATACCAAGCAATGTAGCGATTAATGTGATCAACCAGCTGCAAGAGACCGGCAGTGTTGAAAGGGGATTGCTCGGCGTGCGCATGCGCGAGGTTGATAATGCCCTGGCAGAAATTTTCGGGATGGCAAGACCACGTGGCGCCTTTGTGGACGAGGTGCAGCCTGGCAGTCCGGCCGCGGAGGGCGGTATTCAGAATGAGGACATCATCTTGGAATTCAACGGCCACGAGATTGAGTACTACACCGATTTGCCATTTTACGTTGGCCAGTATCGGCCAGGCACCCAGGCCGAGGTCAAGCTATATCGCGATGGCGACATACTCGATCGCACCGTCGTCCTGGGCAGTTCACCAACCAATGTGGTGGCCAGTACGACGCCGGAGGTGCCTCGTGAACGCGCCAATCCCCTGGGATTCCGCGTCGCTGAGCTGGGTGAGGAAGCTAAGCAGATATCTGGTTTGAGTGGAGTACGGATTGCTGAACTCAATGCAGGGCCCGGGCGAGAAGCCGGTTTGCGTGAGGGGGATGTCATTGTCGCTCTGAATCGTCGTGAGGTTAGCTCCACTGAGCAATTTGCGGAAATCGCCCGCAGTCTGCCTGCCAACGGCTTTGTGCCTATCCGTATCGTGCGGGAAGGGCAGGCAACAACCATGGCATTGGAGCTGGCACCGTAGCGTCTCCGTGGTGCGCATCATGCCTGTGTGTCGCTTCATAGCGTCACATTTCCCCTGCCACTGAGTGCCCCTTTAGGGTAGACTTGGCCCCCGCGCGCCTCGTGCATGTCAAAAGCCATCGACGGTATCGTTCTTCGTGTCTGATCTAAGCCTTATCCGTAATTTTTCCATCATTGCCCATATCGATCATGGGAAGTCTACGCTTGCCGATCGTTTCATTCAGTACTGTGGGGGGCTGGAAGAACGGGAGATGGATGCTCAGATTCTTGACACCCTCGATATCGAGCGCGAGCGCGGCATTACCATCAAGGCTCAGAGCGTCACGCTCTATTACGATGCCGAAGATGGTAAGCGCTATCAGCTTAATTTTATCGATACACCAGGCCATGTCGATTTTACCTATGAGGTGTCTCGCTCGCTTGCAGCCTGCGAAGGTGCACTGCTAGTAGTCGATGCCGGGCAGGGTGTTGAGGCCCAATCAGTGGCAACCTGTTATACGGCAATTGAACAGGGCCTGGAAGTCCTCCCGGTGCTGAACAAAATGGATCTGCCGCAGGCTGAGCCAGACCGAGTGCGAGTGGAGATTGAGGAAATTATCGGCCTCGATGCTTCTGAAGCCGTTTGCGCCAGCGCTAAGACTGGAATGGGTATCAAGGAAATTCTGGAACAGATTGTTCAAAAAGTACCGCCGCCCTCTGGTGAGAAAGAAAGTGACGTTCAGGCGCTGATTATTGACTCCTGGTTTGACAACTACCTTGGCGTGGTCTCGCTAGTGCGAGTCATACACGGCACGCTAAAGAAAGGCGACAAAATAATCGCCAAGTCACTTGGCAAAGCCCATATGGTAGATAATATAGGCGTATTCTCGCCCAAGCGCCACCAGACTAGTATACTGAGTGCCGGTGAGGTGGGTTTTATTGAGGCTGGTATTAAGGACATTCAAGGTGCTCCGGTAGGCGATACCCTAACCCTGGCCAAGACGCCGGATGTAGAGGCATTGGCCGGATTCCGGCAGATCCAGCCGCAGGTGTTTGCAGGACTATTTCCAGTGTCTTCAGATGATTTCGAATCGTTTCGCGATGCTCTGGAAAAGCTTACCCTGAATGATGCTTCCTTGCAGTATGAGCCGGAAAACTCAGATGCTTTAGGCTTTGGATTTCGTTGTGGCTTTCTCGGCATGCTGCACATGGAAATTATCCAGGAGCGCCTAGAGCGAGAGTATGATCTGTCGCTAATCACCACGGCACCGACGGTGGTCTACGAGGTGCTGCTGGAGAACGGCGAGGTCGCCATGGTAGACAGCCCCTCACGCCTACCTCCGGTTAATAACATTCAGGAAATGCGAGAGCCTATTGTCAAGGCCAACATTTTGGTACCGCAGGAATTCCTGGGTAACGTTATCAATCTCTGTGTTGATAAGCGCGGCGTGCAGAAAGACATGCAGTTTATTGGTAAGCAGGTCTCGTTGAATTATGATTTACCGATGAATGAGGTGGTGATGGATTTTTTCGATCGCCTCAAGTCTGTGAGTCGGGGCTATGCGTCATTGGACTACCAGTTTGACCGTTTTGAAACGTCGCATTTGGTGCGTCTGGATGTATTGATCAACGGCTCTAGGGTCGATGCCCTAGCGCTTATTGTGTATCGAGACCATGCCCAGTCAAAGGGGCGGCTGTTGGTTGAAAAAATGAAAGAACTGATTCCCCGTCAATTGTATGATGTGGCGATCCAGGCTGCGATTGGCGGCCAGATTATCGCTCGCTCTACAGTTAAAGCCTTACGCAAGAATGTCACGGCCAAATGCTATGGTGGCGATGTGTCGCGCAAGAAGAAACTGCTAGAAAAGCAAAAGGCCGGCAAGAAGCGAATGAAGAAAGTTGGCAACGTAGAAGTACCGCAAGAGGCTTTTCTTGCGGTTCTAAAAGTAGAGAGTTGATTGAATTGCGATGAACGTGGATTTCTCCCTGGTACTGCTGGTTCTGGTCGCATTTTGTGGCTTCCTATGGATTCTCGATTCTGTGTTAATCAAGAAAGCTCGCTTGGCCGCAATTGAAGACTTCCAGCGCAGTAAGGCCAAGGGGCAAGCCCAAGACAAGGTTCAGGCCGCGGTCGCTGAATTGGCTCGGGAACCTCTGATCATTGAATATGCGAAATCTTTTTTCCCTGTATTACTGATTGTTTTGATCCTTAGGTCATTCCTAGTGGAGCCCTTTCAAATCCCGACAGGATCCATGATCCCCACGTTAGAGGTCGGCGACTTCATCCTAGTTAACAAGTATGCCTATGGTGTCAGATTGCCGGTGATTGGGACTAAGATCATGGATGTAGAAGACCCCAAGCGCGGGGAAGTCATGGTGTTTATACCGCCTCATGAGGACAAGTATTATATCAAGCGGGTCATTGGGTTGCCGGGAGACTCCGTGCGCTATGAGGATAAACACCTCTATATAAATGGCGAATTGATCGATAAAGACTATGTAAGGGATATAGAGGTAGAAACTGGTATCGGGCCGCTGTCTGGCACACTGTACACTGAAACGCTTGGTGATGTTGCCCATGCCGCCCAGCATATAGACGCGGTTGGGCAGCGCCGAGCTCGCACAACCTGGGTGATCCCGAACGGGCATTATTTCATGATGGGGGACAACCGGGATAATAGTGCAGATAGCCGGGAGTGGGGAACCGTGTCGGAAGAAAATATTGTTGGCAAGGCAATTGCCGTCTGGATGCACAAGGACCCAGGTTTGAAACTGCCGACATTTAGCAGAAATCAGCTCATAAACTAGAAATAGCTTTGGTCGCAGGTGCAGAAGATTCACACCCTGTTTAACCAGATTGATTCGAGTTGCGAATCAATTGGCAGTTCAGGAGCGGAAAATGCTGTATTGTCGCGCGAAGCGAGACATCAACTCAAAAACGCGGTAGCAGCGGAAACGCGACAGTAACAAAGCAACGACAGTATCAAAACCAATAGAGAGAATCGACCAGGATTATGGCTGAATCCAGGCCAGCGCGATGTACAAAGTAAGAATTAGGCATGAAAATATTGCGTAAAACTAATCTGACAAGTCAACGCGGCGTGTCTAAAACGGGCCTGTTGCTGATTGCTGTGTTGTTGGGATTTTTCTTCACTTTCGGGCTAAAAGTTGGGCCGATTTATGTGGATCACAATCTCATTGTAGGCCTGTGCCAGGACTTAATTGACAACGGTGAAGCCAACAACATGACCGTGAGTGATTTACGCAATCGTGTTTCTAGTTCGCTTCAGATAAATAACATCGCTGACTTCGACCTAAGCAGTATTCGTATGCGAAGAGAGAGAGATGAGGCCATAATCACCGTCGCTTATGAAAAGAGCGTGCCGCTGATCGCCAATCTCAATATTGTGGCCGTATTTGATAGTACCCTCGAGTAGATGCCGAAGGACCTAGACAAACTTCAACACAAGCTCGCCTACCAGTTTACAGACCCCCATCTCATCAAGCTGGCGCTAACTCATCGTAGCGCCGGCGCAAACAACAATGAGCGCCTGGAATTCCTTGGCGATGCCCTGCTCGATTTGCTGGTTGGAGAGTCTTTGTTCCAGTCGCATCCGGATGCCAAAGAGGGGGACCTCAGTCGCATGCGTTCCGCTATAGTGAACAAGCAAGCCCTGGCTGAAATTGGCAGGTCCTTGGACCTGGGGGACTACGTGGCGCTGGGGGGCGGCGAATTAAAGAGTGGTGGCCAGGCGCGTGACTCTATCCTTGCGGACACGGTGGAAGCTTTGGTCGCTGCTGTGTACCTTGATGGAGGCATAGAGCCTTGCACCAGTTTGGTGGCAGCTTGGACTCTCGAATTGGTGCAGCAACCAGAAAAGCAAAGCGTGAAGGATGCCAAGACACGACTGCAGGAATTAATGCAGGCGCAAGGAGCAGCGTTACCAAGATATGAAGTCGTTTCGACTTCGGGTGACGCCCACGCGCAAACTTTCGAAGTGCAGTGTACGGTGGCGGGGTTGCAGGTGCCGCAGCAGGGGATTGGTCGCAGCAAGAGGGCAGCTGAGCAACAAGCAGCGGAAAAAGTCCTGACCATATTGAGGCAGCACTAGGTGCTGTTTGGCAGCAAACTAAATAGACCAGGGTGAAGCAATGACCGAGTCAACAGACTTTAATAGCGGCCCACAGACGCGCTGCGGCTATGTGGCGCTGGTGGGTAGGCCAAATGTTGGCAAGTCGACGCTGCTTAATCACCTGCTGCAGCAAAAAATCAGCATTACTTCGCGTAAACCGCAGACTACCCGGCACCGGATAATGGGCATTCTCACAGAAGCTGACGCGCAATGTGTTTTTGTGGACACGCCAGGCTTGCACAGCCAGCATCGAAAAGCCTTGAACCGAGTGATGAACGATACTGTCATCAGCACCTTGCGCGATGTGGATAGCATTTTGTTTGTGGTAGAACGCCTGGCCTTCGGTGAGGCAGACGCGATGGTCCTGCAGCATCTGATGAGCAGTAAAGTCCCCGTAATTCTTGTGATCAACAAAATTGATCAGATCAAAGATAAACAGCGACTGCTTCCACATATTAAGGAATTGACAAAGCAGCATGAATTTGCGGAAGTTGTGCCCGTTTCAGCGTTGAGTGGGCACAATCTTGATCGACTCGAGTCGCTGGTAAAAGAGCTGTTACCAGTTGGGCCGTTTCTGTATCCAGCAGAACAGGTCACAGATCGTAGCTCGAGATTCCTGGCCGCCGAACTGATCAGAGAGAAAGTCACGCGCCAGTCAGGTGATGAGCTACCCTACGAGGTGACAGTAGAGATCGAACGATTTAAGGTCGAGGGGAGCGTTACTCATATTCATGGTCTTATTCTGGTCGATAAATCCGGCCAGAAAAAAATCTTGGTTGGACGTGATGGTGAGCGTCTCAAGAGTATCGGCTCATCAGCACGTGAAGAAATGGAGACTGCATTCGGGGGCAAGGTCATGCTCAATCTATGGGTCAAGGTAAAATCCGGTTGGGCAGATGATGAGCGTGCCCTGCAAAGCCTTGGATATGTTGATCACTAAAAACTGGCCTTATGGATACAAGAATCGCTCTGCAACCGGCCTACGTTTTACACCGCAGACCATTTCAAAATACCAGCCTATTGGTAGACTTTTTTACCTTCGACTACGGCCTGGTGCGCGCAGTCGCCAAGGGGGCACGGCGCGAGAAGTCTCGCTATCGCGCTTTACTGCAGCTGTTTCAGCCACTATTGGTGTCTGCGACCGGCATGGGCGAGGTTAAGACGCTCACGGCAGTTGAAAGTAACGTGTCGGCCATAAACCTGCGGGGAGAGCGCCTGTTCAGCGGCCTGTACATAAACGAACTGCTCAGTCGCCTGCTGCAAAACCAGGAAGAGCACACGGCGCTTTATGGAAACTATCAGGAGACTCTGATAGCTCTGCAGGGCGAGCAGGGCATCGAGCCGTTACTAAGGCGCTTCGAGCTTAAGCTGCTATCGGAACTAGGCTATGCGATCAATCTCTCTGAGGATTGTGAAACTAATTTGCCCATCAATCCAGACAGCATTTATCGATTCATTCCTGACGTCGGCTTTCAGACCCGATCACTTTCTGGTGCGGCGGCGCTTGGGAGCAGCGAATTTACGGGTGCCGATTTGATTGCCGTTCGCGACCTTGATATTGAAACAAGCGGCGCTGCCCAGGCGGCCAAACGCTTATTGCGACTTGCTCTGGCAGCCCATCTCGGCGACAAGCCATTGTACAGTCGATCGCTGTTTACTGCCTCACAATAGGCGTTCTTTGGACCCAAATTTCATAACGTGTACAATCTAGCACCTCATCCAGAACGCTGCAGCGATCTCTATGACTTACGCCACTATCGAAGAGCAAATTGGCAATACGCCGCTGGTGCGGTTGCAGCAAATGTCAGTGCCTAATGGGAACACAATATTGCTCAAGTTGGAGGGCAATAACCCGGCAGGGTCCGTTAAAGATCGCCCTGCACTCAATATGATCCTGCAGGCCGAGATGCGAGGCGACATTAAGCCCGGAGATCGTCTGATTGAGGCCACCAGCGGTAACACCGGCATCGCGCTGGCGATGGTAGCGGCTGTCAAGGGCTACCAGATGATGCTCATCATGCCCGACAACCTGAGCGATGAACGCAAGGCATCCATGCGGGCCTATGGTGCGGAGTTGATCCTTGTTAGTGACGCTGAGGGCATGGAGGGGGCCAGGGACATGGCGCTCCGCATGCAGCAACGGGGGCAGGGCAAGGTACTGGATCAATTTGCCAATCCTGACAACCCGAATGCGCACTACTTGCACACAGGTCCAGAGATCTGGCGCGATACACGAGGTGAGGTGACTCATTTCGTCAGCTCTATGGGGACGACAGGAACCATAATGGGAGTATCTCGCTATTTGAAAGAGCAAAACCCGCAAGTTCAAATTATTGGGCTGCAGCCAACTGATGGTGCGCGCATTCCCGGAATCCGGCGCTGGCCGCAAGCGTATCTGCCGTCTATTTTTGAGCGTGAGCGTGTCGATCAGGTGATAGATGTTGATCAACATGATGCTGAAATAGCCATGCGCGCCTTGGCGCGAGAAGAAGGGGTGTTCTGTGGCGTTTCTTCGGGCGGTTCACTCTTTGGTGCCCTGCAAGTCGCCGCTTCAGTTAACGAGGCGACAATCGTAGCTATAATTTGCGATCGCGGAGACCGCTATCTTTCAACCGGTGTGTTCTCCAACCATGAGTCCACGTAGATCGCGCCGGCGCAAACTGCCGGTAGAACATGTCGAAGTTAACATTGAATCCCTTAGCCATGAAGGGCGTGGTGTCACCAGGATTGATGGCAAAGTCGCTTTTGTAGAGGGTGCGCTGGCGGGCGAAACTGTGCGAGCTCGATATATTCAAAAGCGGGGCCAATTCGATTTGCTCGCGACGGAAGAAGTATTGGTGGCCTCGACTGATCGGATTACATCCGATTGCATCGTTTCAGGTGTGTGCGGCGGCTGTTCGCTGCAACACTTAGACCCGGGACAGCAGCTATTAATGAAGCAATCAATGCTGTTGGAACACTTACAGCATAGCGCTGGGCTGAACACTGATGCATTTGAATTATTGCCCATGCTAACTGCGGGCACGTCACATTATCGGCGCAAAGCCAGGTTGGCGGTTCGCTACGTGCAAAAGAAAGGTGGCGCCCTGGTTGGGTTTCGCGAAAAGCATTCCAGCTTTATTACCGTAATGGATGACTGCAAGGTGCTGGTTGCAGAAGTGGCTAGGTTGATACCCGCGCTGAAAGAGCTTATTTCCAATTTCAGTTCCGCTGCTGATATTCCGCAAATCGAGATGGCTGCAGGAGAGATTGAGGTGACGGAGTCTGCGCCGTTGCAGGTCGCGCTTGTGTTTCGACATCTAACGCCACTTGAGCCAGTGGACCTTGATGCCTTGCTGGCGTTTGCTGCCCAGCATCAGCTGCATTGTTATCTGCAACCCGCCGGCCCAGATTCTGTGCACCGAGTATATCCGCAGCAAGGCGAAGACAGGCTTGAATATTTCTTACCTGCATTTGATTTGCGGCTGCAATTTCACCCCATGGATTTCACTCAGGTCAATGGTCCGATTAATCGGCAAATAGTTAGCAGGGTAATAGATTTGATGGCAGTTCAGCCAGGGCAAAAGGTGTTAGATCTGTTCTGCGGCTTAGGTAATTTCACACTACCTCTGGCGCGGCAGGGTTGCCAGGTAACAGGTGTCGAGGGCAGCGACGCAATGGTAAAACGCGGCTATGAGAATGGCGCGTTGAATGCCCTCTCGAATATGGCGTTCTATTGTGCAGACTTGTCTAAACCTTTTGTAGATGAGGCATGGGCTCAATCTCAATATCACAAGCTGTTGTTGGATCCACCTCGCTCTGGAGCTCTGGAGGTGGTTCAGCAGATACAAAAGTTGGCGCCGGAACAGATAGTGTATGTCTCCTGCAACCCAGCTACTCTGGCACGCGACAGTGCTGAGCTCCTCGTCCAGGGATATAGATTGAAATCCGCGGGTGTAATGGATATGTTCCCACACACCAATCACGTAGAATCCATGGCGGTTTTTGATCGGCAGGCTAGTTAGCACCAGATGCAAGACTCTCCAGGAAACAACTTAGGCGCCGCCGCAGCAATCGATAAGCTGCTGCGGGTCATGTCAATGCTGCGTCACCCAGAACATGGATGTCCCTGGGACTTGGAACAATCAATAAACAGCCTGGTGCCATTCACCATTGAAGAAGTTTATGAGGTCGTTGACGCGATTGAGCGAAATGACATGGTGGATTTTGAAGATGAGCTGGGTGATTTGCTGTTTCAGATCGTGTTCTATACTCAGCTCACGTGCGAAGATGGGGGGTTTGGCTTCGCAGATGTCGCGCATACTGTGACTAACAAGCTTCTGCGTCGCCATCCTCATGTTTTCAGTGATGGTACCACTGACTCCTTTGGTGAATTGGCCGAGCTCTCATCTGAAGAGGTTGTCAGCAACTGGGAGGCCATCAAGCAGCAAGAAAGAGAGGACAAGCGTGCTCGTCAAATCGTGGCAGGCCAGTCATCTGAAGAAACGGATGCTAGCAGTGTGCTTGATGATATTCCGCGCGCACTCCCCGCATTGGAGCGGGCCAGAAAGCTTCAGAAGCGCGCAGCGCGCGTAGGATTCGATTGGCATGAGATGGCGCCGGTGATCGCTAAAATGCGAGAAGAATTGGATGAATTTGAACAGGCGCTGGTTCAGGGAGATCACGCGAAGGCGGAAAGTGAGCTGGGTGATGTATTTTTTTCCGCCGTTAACCTGGCTAGGCACCATAAAACTGAGCCAGAAGTTGCGCTCAGGCAGGCGAATCTTAAATTCGAAGCTAGATTTAAATGGATAGAATTTAAACTGAAAGATGAGGCCAGGGCTCTGGAAGATTGCAGCCTTGAAGAGCTAGATACCCTTTGGAACCAGGCGAAAGCAAACGGCCTGTAGAAGAACGAATACTCAAGATAGGAGACAAGCATGAGAATCATACTATTAGGCGCGCCTGGCGCAGGGAAGGGAACGCAAGCTCAGTACATAACCAAGCACTTCAATATCCCTCAGATATCAACCGGCGATATGCTGCGCTCAGCAGTTAAAGAGCAATCTGAGCTGGGAATGCAGGTAGAGCAAGTCATGGCATCGGGCGGACTGGTAACTGACGAAATCATTATTGCGTTAGTCAAAGATCGAATCGTGCATGAGGATTGTGCTAATGGCTTTCTATTTGATGGCTTTCCACGGACCATCCCGCAAGCAGAGGCGATGGTCTCTGCTGGTGTTCCGATTGATATCGTGCTCGAAATCGATGTGCCCGACGATGAGATCGTCTCGCGCCTGAGCGGTAGAAGAGTGCATTTGGATTCGGGTCGCGTATATCACATAGAGCACAACCCACCAAAGCAGGAAGGGCTTGATGATGTAACAGGAGAGGAATTGATTCAGCGTGAGGATGATAAGGAAGCAACAGTCCGTAATCGTCTGGCTGTTTATCATGAGCAAACCAAGCCGCTAGTAAGTTTCTATGAGGATCTGGAGTCGAAAGGCACGGGTGTCAAAGTAATAAAGGTAAATGGCGTCGCATCTGTGGATAATATTCGAGCAGACATATCCACAGCGCTAGGCTAGCTTATCCACATGCTTCAAAGCCCGGGTAATACTCGGGCTTTTTTTTGCCCAAAGAATTCTCGGAAGCTTGTTCACAAATCCGTGAAGTTTCAACTCGTAACCCACCTTAGTATTAATATCTGCCAAAAAGCTAGCAAACTATTTGCGTATCTATAAGTAAAAAACCGCCATGAGGCGCGACCGAAGGTGTTTAGTAAAAACAAAAACTGAGCAGTTTTGCATAACAAGCATTTTCTTTGATCAGTTTTTAATCATTTCTTTGTATAATTCAGCGTAGTTTTCTTAAAGTTTTTTATTGAACTAGCGAAATAGAACAGAGAGACCATGGTTGCGCGGAACATTTGTGTGAACAAATTAAAATTTACGTTTAAATTTAAATGTTTTGAGACGTTGATTTGCTGTTTGCTAAATAAAAATTGTGCTATGTTGCCGCGACGTAGCGGGTGCACTTCTTTTTGTTATTAAGAGTTAGCGCACGAGAAAATTCAAACTGACCGATGATTAAAGGTATAGCACCGAAGGGCAAAAAGCTTAAAGCAGGCTCACTTAATCTAAAGAAGAAAGGTCAGGTTAAAGCTGGAAAGAAGAAATCGAGTCTCGTGAAGGTTAGTAGTGCTGCGCTGAAAAAAGCTAACGCCACAGTTGCGAAACTTGAAAAAGAAGCAAAGGCCGCAGCCAAGTCTTCAATAACAGCTAAGAAGCGCGCCGTGGCTGCAAAGAAGGCTGCCAGGAAGGCAAGTAAAGTAAAGGCAAATACCGCGAAGCGAGCCGCCAAAAGCGCACAGAACACTGCCAAGAAAGCTGCAGTAAAATTAGCCGCAGCTAATGCCAAGATTAGAACAGCAAAGGCCAAGGCTAGAGCCATAGAGCTCTCCACAATTGAGAAGGCCAGGAAAATAACAGAGGAAGTTAAAAGAAAAGCTGATCTGGAGAAAGCTGTTGCGACATTCATTGATCAATGGAAAAGGAAACGAGACAAGGCTGAAGCCGCAAAAGCTGCGCGTAAAGTGCGTAAAGATGCCCTGAAAGCCGGCTTCGCTGCTCGCAAAGCTGCTAAGAAGGAAAAGCTTGACGCGTTGGAAGTTGCGGCGAAAGCCAAAGCGGCAGCACGCAAAGCATCAAAAAAGGCTGCTGAACAAGCAGCCATGAAGGCCGCTAAGAAAGCGACCAAGAAAAAGACATTAAAAAAGCTGGGCAAGAAGAAGCTGGCTAAAAAGGTTACAACCAAGCGGAAATCATCAGTTCGGAAAGGGAAATCCAGCAAATCTGGTTAACACCGTTAGGATGTAAAGCAAGGTAGTACTTTTAACAAGTAACTTTGATATAGGTAGCGAGGTCGAAAATGGCTAAAAAAGTAGCGAAAGCGAAAAAGAAGGTTGCAAAGAAAAAGGTAGCCAAGAAAAAGGTCGCAGTGAAGAAAAAAGTAGCTGCAAAGAAAAAAGTCGTGGCTAAAAAGAAGGTAGCTAAGAAAAAAGTAGCTAAGAAGAAAGCCGCTAAGAAAAAAGTAGTGAAAAAGGCGAAAAAGAAAGTAGCCAAGAAAAAAGTGGCTAAGAAGGCCAAGAAGAAGGTAGCCAAGAAAAAGGCCGCCAAGAAGGCCAAGAAAAAAGTTGCCAAGAAGAAGGTGGCGAAGAAAAAAGTAGCCAAGAAGAAGGTAGCTAAGAAGGCCAAGAAGAAGGTAGCTAAAAAGGCTAAGAAGAAGGTAGCTAAAAAGGCTAAGAAGAAAGCGGCCAAGAAAAAGGTCAAGCGCAAAGCAGCTGCGAAGAAAGCCGCAAAGCGCAAAGTAGCCAAGCGCAAAGCGCCAGCAAAGAAAAAAGCGGCCAAAAAGAAGGTAGCCAAAAAGAAGGTGGCTAAGAAGGCCAAGAAAAAGGTAGCCAAGAAGAAGGTGGCTAAGAAGGCCAAGAAGAAGGTGGCCAAGAAAAAAGTGGCTAAGAAGGCTAAGAAGAAAGTCACCAAGAAAAAAGTGGCTA